>Ga0335072_10005012_pt1 | contig 19542 bp, 22 predicted proteins | sample Lox_Sample_21_FD_206725 | JGI IMG/M metagenome (GOLD analysis project Ga0335072, IMG submission 206725) | Soil microbial communities from Loxahatchee National Wildlife Refuge, Florida, United States - Lox_Sample_2.1 | ecosystem: Environmental > Terrestrial > Soil > Wetlands | place: USA...
ATGGTCCTCGGAGCGATGGCGATGGCAAATCGAATCGAACGCTTGATCACCATCGAGGATGCCCGCGAACTCGTGCTCGATCGGCATCCGAACCACGTGCGCCTGTTCTACAGCAAGGACGATCAGGGCCGTGCGCGCGTCACGCCGAAGCAGCTCCTGGAGAGCTGCCTGAGGATGCGGCCCGATCGTGTGCTGCTTGCGGAGCTGCGCTCGGAGGAGGCGTTCGACTACCTGCGCAACGTGAATTCGGGTCATCCAGGCTCGATCACGAGCGTCCACGCCGCCTCCGCGGAGCTGGCCTTCGAGCAGCTGGTGCTGCTGGTCAAGCAGAGCCGTGCGGGCGCCGAGCTTGCGCGCCGCGATATCAAGAGCTTGCTCTACATGCTCGTCGACGTGGTCATCCAGTTTGGCGTCGAGAATCATGAGCGGTTCATCAAAGAGATCTGGTACGAGCCGCAGCGAAAGCGCGCGAGTACAGCTCGCTGAGCGGTGAATACGTGCGCGCACAGATGAGCGATAAGGCGGCGAATGAGGGCCCGATGATAGATGCCCTGGGGGCGCTCACTCGAGGACTCGATGAGGTCGTGCGTCAGGAGATCCGCGGGGCGCTCGTCGAGGAGTTTCAAGCACTCGGAGGCGCCGGTCGCAGCGCCGCGGAGGCGCTCGAAGCCGTTCGGCGGGTGGCGAGCATACGAGTTGCCGCGTGGGCGGTCGCGGTGGTAGCCATGTGTGCGGGCGTTCCATTGGCGATCGTGTGGGCGGTGGTCCCCTCGCGGGCCCAAGTCGCAGAGTTGCGCGCCGAGCGAGACCGACTCGAGACGAGCGTCGCCCTCCTCCAGCGACAGGGGGGCGGGATCGATCTGCGGCGCTGCGGTCCTGCCCGGCGGCTGTGCGTTCGGATCGAGCGGGCGGCTCCCGCCTTCGGGCCTCAATCAGACTATCTCATCGTGAAGGGTCACTGAGGTGCTCCTGGAGTCCCTGTCCGGACCTCACCCCGCATGGGTCATGGCCGCCGCGGGGATGGTGGGGGTCATCGCGGTCGCGCGTGCGCTGCGGCCCCCGGCGACCGCATCCGACATGCACCGGCGGGGTACTCTCGTGAGAGCGTCCCGCGGGGTGACACGCACGGGGCGGCGCGGACGCGGCACCCGAGCCACGGCGCCCGTGCGCCTGGGCGGCGTTGCGCTCCGACAGGAGGAGGAGGCGCGGCACTTCAAGCTGATCGGTACGACCGGCACGGGCAAGTCAACCGCAATCCGTGAGCTGTTGAGAGGCGCGCTGGCACGCGGCGACCGCGCCGTCATCTCCGATCCCGATGGGGCCTACCTCGAGCGGTTCTACAACCGCTATCGAGGGGACGTGATTCTCAACCCGTTCGAGCGGCACTCGCGCAAATGGGATCCGTTCGCGGAGGCGCGCTGCACGTTTGACTATGAGGAGCTTGCGCGCAGCCTCATCCCTGAGGCCGAGGATCCCACGGGGAGGGAATGGCGCGGCTACGCTCGAACGTTTGTCGCGGCGGTTCTCAGAGGATGCAACCACGCCGGCCGGTGCGACGTAGCAGCGCTGTGGCGACTCCTGGCAGTCGCGCCGATCGAGGAGCTTCGGCCCATCGTCGCGGAGACACCCGCCCAACCCTTCCTGCACCCTGACAACGCGCGGATGTTCGGCTCGATCCGCTCGGTCGCAGTCTCGGCGGTTGCGGCTCTGGAGTACGTCCAGCAACAACGCGCGGCGGCGTTCTCGGTGCGGGACTGGGTGGCTGGGGGACAGGGCGTGCTGTTCGTTCCCTATCACGCCGGACAGATCTCGGCCCTTCGATCGATCATTGCAACGTGGATGAGGCTCGCGATTTTTCAGGGACTTCAGCGCCCAGCTCAGGAGCGCCATCACCCTCTGTGGTACGTCATCGACGAGCTGGACGCCCTGGGGTGCATTGACGGTCTCAAGGATGCCCTCGCGCGTCTGCGCAAATTTGGCGGTCGCTGCGTGCTTGGCTTTCACTCCGCCGCGCAGGTCTCCGGTACCTACGGTATCGGGGAGGCGCAAACGATCGTGGAGAATTGTGGGAACACGCTCATTCTTCGTTGCTCCTCGAGCGAGCATGGCGGCACCTCACAGTTCGCATCTCGCCTGATCGGGGAGCGGGAGATCGTTCGGCGCCAAACCTCTCGCGGTCGCGACCGGAGCTCGCTTCTTTCGCGCCGCGACCTGCGGCGGTCCACGCACGTAAGCGACTTGCATGCGACGGAAGTCGCGGTGATGCCCTCAGAGATCGAGCAGCTGCCCGATTGCATGGGATATCTCAAGACCGCCTGCTCGCCGCACTGGAGGCTCGTCCGCCTGGAGCCAGATACCCCGTGGCGATCTACTACCTCGGCATGAAGACATTCGGCCGCAACGGCGGCAACCGAGGTATTCGCGCCACCAGCGCGGCTGCCTACCGTGCGGGGGAGCGGATCCGTGATGAGCGTACGGGGCAGGTCTATGATCATCAGAAGCGCCGAGATGTGCTACATCGGGAGATTGTCCTACCGGCGCGGCTGGCGCAGGCGGGGCGGGAGCTGGATTGGGCGCGCAATCGCAGCACGCTATGGAATGCGGCCGAGCATGCCGAGGTGCGCCGGAACGCCCGTGTCGCGCGCGAGTTCGTCGTGGGCCTCCCGCACGAGCTCTCTCACGAGCAGCGCACCGTCCTCGCGCAGCGCTTTGCTCAGGAGATCGCCGACCGCTATCGCAGCGCCGTGGACGTCGCGATCCATGCGCCGCGGCGGGATCCTCGGAATTTCCATGCGCACCTGCTGGCGACCACCCGGGAGATCACAACGGAAGGACTCGGTCCGAAGACCACGCTCGAGCTCTCCGGTACGGAGCGACATCGCCGCGGATTGTCGCGGTGGCGGGAGGAGACGAGCAGCATTCGCGAGCGCTGGGCGACCCTGGCGAACGAGGCGCTGGAGAAAGCCCGCGTCGCAGAGCGCGTGCCCTATTGGGGCCGCGAGGCCGTGCGCGCTCAGCAGCTCTTGCGGCCGCGCTTGCCGGTGGCCGCCTACCAGATCGAGCAGCGCGGCGGGCGGAGCTTCGTGGGCGAGCGACTTCGAGCGCAGCAACGCAGGGCGCTGGACAGCCGCGGGCTCGATCGGTCGCCGGGCGACGAAAAGGACAAGTCGTCTGCGCGTCTGGGCCCTGAAAATCTGGAGCTCGCGCCGCAAACGTCACACGCGAGACGGCTGGCACATCTTGTCGAGCACGTGCGGGAGAGCTGGAGCGCGCTGCGATCGAGACTGCGCGGCCGCGCCCTCGAGAGGGTGCCCACGCCCGTGGTGGGTCAGCCTCAGCGGCTGGAGCTCGTTTCGCGGGGTGAGCGTGCAAAGGAGGCGACGCGTGAGGCGCACGCCCGGGAGCAGCCGCAGCAGGAAGTCAGCAGAGGCCCGGACGGTTCGCGCGAGGAGGCGGCGCACGCTGCCGCTCGCGCGTGGCTGGAGTACCGCGAGGCGAGGCGTTTAGCGTTGGAGCGCGATGACGCCCAGGAAAAGGTAAAAGTGAAGACGCGCGAACACGATCGCGACTACGATCGCGATTACGACTTCGGCAGATGATCAACTTGAACGCAGGATCGAGGTCATGACGATGCCGGACAATATCTATCTTTATGTGCCGTTCGAGGACAAGGCGCGGGTCAAGAGCCTGGGCGCGTGGTGGGATGTCGAGCGCAAGTGCTGGTACATCAAGCGCGAGCAGGATCCGGCGCCGTTCCGCCGCTGGATCGGGGACGAGGACGGAAAGGATGGTGAAGGAGAGGAATATTCGATCGTTTCGGAGCGGGCCTATGTGGCCTCGGCCCATTCGCGTTGCTGGAGATGCCATCAGCGTATCGAGGTCCTGTGCATTTACTGCCAGAGCGGTTGCGTCGATGGTGAGGCCTACGAGGACTTCACCGTATCGAACATCACTGCGATCGACGATTGTCTGCGCCGGCAGCTCGCACGCTGGCCATTCTTTCGATTCGGGTACAGCAGGACGGAGCGAAGACGGTACATCGTCAACCACTGCACCCACTGTGGCTCGCTGCAGGGTGACTACTATCTGCATTGCGAGCCCTCGGGCGCCTTCTTCACGTTGAAGCATGCGCCTGTAGGGCAGATCCAGCTCCAGGCGCTGACCGGCTGCGTCTCCTTGAGCGGAGACCAGGGCTTCGAGCCCTAAGGCGGCAAGATGCGGCCTGCGCAATTGCCGGCACAACGGTAAACTGTACATGCGGCGCCCCCGTAGCTCAGTGGATAGAGCAACCGCCTCCTAAGCGGTAGGTCGTCGGTTCAACTCCGGCCGGGGGCGCACCCACCTGTTCAGAGATGTCCTTCCGAGTCGGACGACGTCGCGAAAAACGTCGGAAAAACCAGCATAGAACATGAAGATGCGCGAGCAACACATCGTCCCGCTCGCCACGCAGGCGATCGAGGTTCTGGAGGCGTTGCGCCCGGTCACGAGTCGCGGCCGGTACGTCTTCTCGTGTCTACGTGGAGGCGAGCGACCCATGTCCGAGGCGGCCGTTACCGCTGCGCTGCGTCGCATGGGATACACCGGTGACCAGATGACGTGGCACGGCTTTCGAACGATCGCCTCGACGTGCCTGAACGAGCTCGGGTTCAACCCGGACGTCATCGAGCTGCAGCTGGCACACGCCGAGCGCAACCGGGTGCGTGCCGCATACAACAAGGCGCAAAGGCTTGCAGAGCGTCGCAAGATGATGCAGGAGTGGGCGGATTACCTCGACGCGCTCCGGTCGACGGGCGCCCGGACACCAGCGCCGGCTTCGGACGGCAGGGCTGTCGGGGCGGCGGTGCACCTTGAACCCGAGATGGCGACCCGTCGTTCGGGCTGGCACTAGGGCTTATCGCCGAGCGCGGCTACCGCCATAATCCTTCACAATTAGACCTATATAGATATAATGGCGCAGCCGCCCAAATCGGTGAAGCCGCTGATCTGGATGGGCAGCAGCAAGAAGGACCTCATTGCGCTGCCTGCGGCGGTGGGCGACGTTTTCGGGTACGCGCTCTTTCTTGCGCAGACGGGCAGACGCCACGAGCACACGAAGGTACTGAGCGGGTTCGGTGATGCAAGCGTGCTCGAGGTGATCGAATCGGGAGCGGGGAGCACGTATCGCGCGGTGTACACCGTGCGCTTCGAGACCGCAGTGTTTGTTTTGCATGTGTTCCAGAAGAAGTCCAAGTCCGGCGCGGCGACACCCAAGCCGGACATGGACTTGATCCACGAACGCCTGAAGCGGGCGGGCGAGCTCGTAAAGCAGCAAGAGCTGGAGAAGCGGCGGCAGGAGAGACCGTGAAAAGTAGCAAGCGCAAAGTCGGGTACGAGCGCGGCACCACGAATGTGTACGCTGACCTCGGGTTTCGCGCCGCGGAGGACATGCTGGTGAAGGCAAAGCTGGTCAGCAAGATTGCTGATCTCCTCGCCGAGCGGGGCCTCACGCAGAGCAAGGCGGCAACTGTGCTCGGCATTCCGCAGCCGAAGCTCTCAAGGATGCTCAGAGGTCAGTTTCGCGGCTTTTCCGAGCGCAAGCTCATGGATTGCCTGACCCGGTTGGGTCAGGACGTGGACATCGTCGTTCGATCCACGTCGCGTGCGAAAGGCCAGGGCGCAGTTTCCGTTTCATTCGGTTGATTTGCGATGTATTACTGCATCAACTGTTCAGGGTCTGCTCCAACGATTAGAAGCCAGCGCGCTCAGGCAATCTTGACCTCAGGATCGCATGGGCGTCCTCCAAACCAGGGGTCAAGCAGCAACTCGCGCGTCTGCTTCGGGTACTGAATTCTCAGACCTTAAACCAATCACGGTCACGACTCACCGCGTTGGCGACACCTTCGGACTCGACGGCCTGAATCCACCGTTCCACTTCCGCGACGTTCGGAACCAGGCGGGACAGTGGCGCTGGCAACTCATGTGCGGATTGGGGAACACGGATGACTTCCTCGATCGAAAGCGTGATCAAGTGTCTATGGCGCAATACGCGACGGTAGACATCGCGATATACCGATGGCGCGTAGTCGAATGACACGGAGTAATTCGGTAGGCGGAAGGCCTCGGCGGCGGAAAGAACCTGCCGCCACAACGCGTCAACCAGGGCGGGCGGTGCATCTTTGGCATTGAGGACGTGGGGTCGATCGCGGCTGTCGTTCGCTCTCGCCCGCTCGATGGCTGCACGAACTTCGCAGGTAGGTATCGGTACTAGGAACTGAGTCGCCGCGGCAGCGAGGTGCGGTTCAGCTTCGTCGGATGCCGGCCGAGCCAGCTCCATGAATCGATTGCCGACTAGCGGCGCCTCGATAACGAGCAAATGGTTCGGATCGGCGTGCCGCTTGAACCAAGCGGCGATTGCCGTGCGAGCCCACAGACCCGCAGACCGGCGCAGAATGGGATGCGTGACGTTGTCGATCTCCGGATAACGATCGAGAATTGCCGGTTGGTCAAATGGGAGCCGGGCTACATCCCACTGCAGCAAATGCACGCCGCGCCGCGCTGCTACCGCGAGCAGCATCAATTCACGTACCAGAACGGACTTGCCAACTCCAGGAATGCCGCAGATGGCGACGCAGCGCGCATTTTCTATTGCCTGCGCCAGACCGCGGGAGGTGGCGGACTGACGGTCGAAGGCTAGTGCATTGTCAGTCAAGCGTGCTCCTTCAGCGAAATTGATCGACGCTCGGCATGTCGCCGACCGGCACTTCGATTACGGTGGGTAGATCGTCGGCGAGAGCTCGTTCCAACATCGATGACAGTGCGTCCGGCGTCTGCGCCCGCAGTCCCTTGGCGCCGAAAGACTCGGCAAGGCGCACGAAGTCCGGATTGACGAGGTCGGAGGCGATGAACCGTCCGCCGTAGAGGTCGCGCTGCATCTGATGGACATTCCCATAACGGCCGTTGTTGAACACGATCGTCACGAGCCCGATTCGATGCTGGACGGCGGTCGCCAGCTCACTCGCTGCGAACAGGAACCCGCCGTCGCCGGTCACGGAGACGACAGGCCGGTCGGGTAACGCACATTTCGCGCCGAGGGCAGTTGGAAATCCCCAGCCAAGCGTGCCCATGTGACCTGCGGAGAGAAACGTGCGTGGATGGTAAACGGGATAGACCAGGCGGCTCGCGAAGCCGACTTGTGTGAGTTCATCGACGAAGATTCCTGTCTCATCGAGGCAATCGCGGATCACTTTGAGATAGCTGATCTGCGGTTCGAGCGTGGCGGTGCGGGATTCCCAGTCGGCGCGAAGCGAGAGTAGCTCTTCGCGGCGGGAGTTGGCCGGCGCACGCGTGCTCTCGATCTGCTGCCGCAGCAGAGGCAGCGCATCCTCGAGACGCGCGGTGAGCGCCAGATGCGGCTTGCAGATCCGCCCGTGGCTGGAGGGGTCAACATCGATGCGCAAGAGCTTCCGCTGTGCGGAAGCCGCCCAATTCTGAAGCGGCAAACGCACGGTCGAGCCGAGTGCGAGGACGACATCGCTGCGCGTCCAGAGCTCGCGCGCTGCAGGCAACACGACGCTCAGGGGGCTGCGGCTATCGACGATCCCGCGTCCAGTGCGGTAGCTGACGACCGGTGCCTGCAGATACTCTGCCAGCGCGCGGACGTCGGCCGAGACATCCTGCGCGCCGGAGCCCACGAATATCAGGGGGTGTGTGGCTTTCGAGAGGGTGTCCGCGATGCGCGTGAGCACCGCCTCATCGACCGGCGGGTCCGACGGACGCGGCACATTGGGACTTGGCGGTAACGGTGTGACTTGCGCGAGGACGTCCATCGGCACTTCCACCCCGACCGGGCGCGGACGCCCGGAGCTCAGGGCCGCATAGGCGGTGTTCAGAGCGTGCGGCACAAGCGCCGAATGCTCGATCCGCACGGCGAACTTCGTAAGCGCACGCAGCATGCCAAGCTGATCAGGTATCTCGTGTAGCGCCCCGCGTTCACGACCGATCTCAGCGAGCGGGATTTGGCCGGTGAGAAAGAGGAGCGGCGCATTCAACCCGAATGCCGTCGCGAGCGCGGCGCTGGCGTTCAGAAAGCCGGGGCCTGGGACGACGCTGCAAGCAGCAGGACGGCCGGTCGCAAGTGCGGCACCGAGCGCCATGTAGGCCGCGCCCTGCTCGTGCCGCGTGTGTACAACCCGGATCTCATCGCGGCGGTCGTAGAGCGCGTTGAACAGCTCGTCATTTTGAATGCCTGGCAGGGCATATAACGTCCTGAAGCCAAGCCGGATGAGCTCGCGGGTAACCGCGGCTCCCCCAGTGCAGTATGTCTGCGCCGCGATAGTCACATCAGATTTCCAGAAGATCCCGTCCCACGATGATTTCGCCGTCGAACTCTCTTGCTGCGGCGGCGGACCACGCCTCATCCGGGATGCCACTCGCTGGTGCGAGGGGCGAAAGAACGAGTGTCGCAACCCCCGACTCTCGGGCGACCTGCGCAGCTTGCTCGACGGAGGAATGTGCGCGCCTGAGCCGCGATAACAAGGCCGGGCTGCTGGCGAATTCCGGGTCTGTCAGCGCCGCGGTGTAGAAGGCCTCATGCACCAACGTGTCCGCACCCTTAGCGAAGTCCGCAAGGGCCCTCGAATAGGTCGTATCGCCGGAGAAGACGACGGTGCGATCCGGGCAGTCGAATCGATACGCGAAGGCGTCCTGAAGCGCCCCATGGCTTACTCGCGCGCAAGAGATACGGACGGCCGGATCGGCGAGGCAGTTTCCGGCACCCGTAATCTCCTCGACTTGCATCAACTCGGCAAGCGGTGTGCGACCCTCCTCGGCAACACGGCTCTCCAAGTCGATTGCGAAAGTCTCCTGGTACAACGCGCACATGCGCGCGAGTGGCGGTGGCCCGAATAGGCGAACGGGCGCCTTGAGGTGCGCCCACGCTTGCGCAATGAGCGTGCCGAAATCGGCGACGTGATCAAGGTGGTGATGGGTAATGAAGATCGCCCGCAGTGACGAGAATGCGAGGCCAGCACGATTCAGCTGCAAACCGACACCATTTCCGCAGTCGATGACGTAGAGCGCGCCATGATGGAGGAGCGCGGCGGCCGTCGGTTGACGTCCGAGCTTTGGGGTGGGACCTGCGCCGGTGCCGAGCAGAATCACGCGGGTATGACCCTGCTCGCTCATCGATGCAGGGCGGCCCGCACGACCATAGGCACACGCGACCAGCAGGGCTGGGCCGCCTTGGCGGCGTTCACAGCCTCATCAACGTCTTTTGCCGTTCCGAGCCCGACAATGGCGGACGGCTCTTCCACGGCCGGATTTCGAAGGATAATCTCCTTGCCGAGGGCAAGCCGCCGGCAGGCGTCGATGTAATGATGGCGAAATTCGAGCATCCATCAATGACCGAGCCCGATCGTCGGGCCACTATCTGATTCAAAATCGTATATCATATCATTGATGAACGCTAATCCACATCATGGTAGTGCGGTTACCGTGCGCCGCGCAATCGATTCCCTCGTGCCCTACAGCACCGGGCGCGACCCGGAGACCGTCCGGTACGATAGTGGATTCACGGGCGATATAGTGAAGCTCGCCTCCAATGAGGGGGCGGAGGGACCGTTCCCCGAAGCGCGCCGAGCGATCGAGCAGTCCCTCGAGGCCGCACAGCGGTACCCCACCGCGGGCGCGCGGGCGCTAAGCGCCGCATTGGCGGACTACCATGGCGTGGGACCGGAGCAGGTGTTGGTGGCCGCCGGGGGGTGCGCCGTGCTGCATCACCTTGTGAGCGCGTTGCTTGAGGAGCACGACGAAGTCGCATTCTGCTCCCCGACGTTTCACCTGTATCGTCTCGAAGCGCTCCGAGCGGGTGCGGGTGTTGCAACGGCACCTCTGGCAAAAGACGGTGCGTACGATCTCGCCGCGCTGGAGAGCCGGATCACGGAACGCACCAAACTCGTCTACGTGTGTACACCGAATAATCCGACCGGCGGCGTCGTCTCTCGCGACGCCTTGCGGCGCTTCCTCGAACGGGTTCCTTCACATGTGCTCCCCGTCATCGATGAGGCGTACTTCGAGTTTGTTGACAGCCCTGAGTATCCCGAGCCCTGGCGGGTGCAAGCTCCCGCGGACCGCCCCGTCGTGATCATGCGCACCTTCTCGAAGGTCTATGGTCTTGCGGGGCTGCGTGTAGGTTACGCGCTGGCGCCGCCTGCAATCGTCAGGGCTTGTCAGAAAGTGCAGAATCCGTATGAGGTGAACTGTCTCGCACAAGTCGCAGCGCTCGCGAGTTTGCGTTGCCCTGAGGAGTTGGCGAGGCGAGTGAAGGCGAACCAATGTGCGCGAACTCGACTCTTCGAAGGCTTGAAGGTTCTTGGGTTGAAGCCCTTGCCATCACAAGCCAATTTTGTATGCGTTGAGGTCGGCAGTGCCATGAAGGTCGCACGCGCGCTCGAGGCCCATGGCATCATCGTGAGACCGCTCGATGCAATGGGCGATGCGCACAGTATCCGGATAACCGTGGGGACGGAGCGCGAAGTCGATGCGTTCCTCGGCGCGTTGGCCTCGGTGCTGGAATTGCTGCGCGGGGATGCTCGTGAAGCGTAACGGGTCATTGAGCGAGGCGAAGGTCCGGAGCGTGCCGCCTGTACCCGCGACGCTGAGCAAGCAGGAGAGTGCATACCGTTCGATCCGTGCGCGCATTGAGGAGGGCCAGTACACGCCTGGACAGCGCCTTATCATCGATCAACTTGCGGATGAACTCGGTGTCAGCGCGGTCCCGGTGCGCGAGGCGATCCGGCGGCTCGAAGCTGAAGGCTGGCTGCGATACGAGCTCAACACCGGCGCTACGGTCGCGCCGTTGAGTCGCGAAGTATGGGCACAGCTGACCGAGTCGGTCGCTGTTATGGAGGGCTACGCGACAGCGCTTGCAGCTCCGCACGTTACGGCAGGCGACCTCACCGAGCTCACGGCGATAAATCGGCGGATGCGTCAGGCGCTTCGACAGCTCGATCTACAGGCCGTTAGCGACTGTAACCGTGCTTTCCACCGGCAGATGCTCGGCCGCTGCCCCAACAAGATCATCATCGAGCAACTCCGCCACTTCCAGGCGCGTCTCGACTGCGTCAGCAGGGCCCTATTCTCGCGAGAGCAGGGTGTGCTGTTGCGCCTTCTCGGTCCACAGATGGGCCAGCGGGCATTGGCGGATCACCAGGCGATCATCGCGGCATTGCGCGGCAAGGCGGGTGGCCTCGCCATCGAGCAAATGACACGCGAGCACGTGCTCGTGCATCTGCGTGCCGCACAAGAAGATCATGATCGTTCCGCGGATGTGCGGCACCTGGCCGGCCGGTAATTGCTTCCAGACCATTTGAAGCTGAGGCGACGAACGGTTGTGCGGCAGGTCTCAACCGTGAATCTTCGCCCGCATCCACGGTGCCTGGCGTGCTGTTTGGGGCTCGTACCCGAACAGCCGCGGTCGTTAACTCGGGCCGCTCCGGAGTAGAGCAGCTCTCTTCATCTGATCGTGTTCCCGCTGCATGCTGGACGAGTCATGAATTCTGGTTCGGCTGGACCCGTGCTCAGCGGACACAGCCACCCGCAAGCGCTATGTTCGACCGGCATCACCGTCCCGACCACCGGCTGCGCAACGCTCGTTGCACGACTCGCTTGCCAGCCCGGTTGCCGGTATGTACTATCGAAAATCATATACGATTAGAGCCTCGCAGGCTGTTCCACATCGCCCCGTCCGCTTGCGATGTCGACCAGTTACTGCTTTCCGTCCGCCTTTTCGGAGGGTTAGTAGAATGCCTTTGCGGCAGCTGAGCGTGGCCGTCTTGTCGATGTTGTGCGTCGCGTCCGGCGCCTCGGCGCAACGCTACAGCGCGCCCGTGTGGAAGTACGAACCCGCCCAACGTTGGGTTGGCGTCTGGGCACGCTCAGGCAGTCCGGTTGCTGTGGACGGTACTCAGATCCCCAATGTGCCCAAGACGAGGCTCCCCGGCGCACCGCCTCCGCCGGTTCCGCCGTTGAAAGGGAAGTACCTGCAGCGCTATTTCACGATCCGGGCGGCGCTCGCCAAGGGGGACATGCGTTTCGATGCGGCAGCCAACTGCCTACCCCCCGGCTTGCCGGGGATGATGGACATGGATTACCCCATGGAGATTCTGTGGTCTCCGGGCCAGGTGACCATCATCGCCGAATACATGGGCCAGACGCGGCGGATCTATACCGATGGACGCAAGCCAGGTCCGGACACCGATCCTACTTTCACCGGGTTTTCGGTCGGCCATTGGGAGGGTGACACACTCGTGGTGGAGACGACGCATTTGCGCGCCAACGTGTATGTACACGCCCAGGCCTACCTGCCTCTCAGCGAGGCGCTTACGGTGACGGAGAAATTCATACCGATCGGGATGGGCCCGGATGTCATCCGCTACGAGACGACCTTGCGCGATCCGTTGGCACTTACAAAGCCCATCGTGGAGGTCAAGGAGTTTCATCGGGCGAGGGGCTACAGCATCATGGAGTCGATCTGCGAGGAGAACAACCAGGACAAGGTGGATCTTGCCAGCCCTGCGAAGCTCCCTGCTGCTCCCTCCAAATGACCGGCAAGGTGGATTGGGCGAATGTCCCTGCCTGGGGTCGCGAGACTCTTGTCGCTCCGAGGACCTATGCTCATCGACAAGGTCTTGCTTAAATTCTCAGGGCGTGAATGTCAATGCGCAACACGAATTTGTGGCTTCCTCTCTTGGTCCGCGCCGCATTTACACTTTCCTCCATTGTGTTGAGTGCCGATGCGGCCGCGCATCACTCGTTCGCGCAATTCGACGCTACGCGCGAGCTGACGGTGAAGGGTCAAGTCCTGTCATTCGACTGGACGAATCCTCATTCCTGGCTGCATCTGATGGTACGTGATAGCAAGTCGGGCGAAACGGTGCGCTGGGACATCGAGGGGGGCAGCCCCAGCGGACTCGCCAGACAGGGTTGGACACGCCATTCCATCAAGCCGGGAGATGCAGCGACGGTGGTAATTCATCCGCTGCGGAGGGGTGGGCCGGGGGGCAGCTGGGTTCGCGTCTACATCAACGGCCGCAAGATTGGCACAGTGTGAGCTGGTTCCACGGCGCGGCGCCATTGTTACCCGTGTTTGATATTGCGCTGGGTCGTTAACGAGAGCCGTGCCCGAGCGTAACTGTAGCCCCTATGACACGCGTGCCGGCTTTTATTGTGTTGACAACGAAACGAGTTGTGCCAAAATGCTCGAGAGCTGTAGGCCGGCCTTCGCGTGGGCGCAGAGAGCCAGAAGGGGCGCAATATGAGTAAAGGAGCATCAGACTCCAGGCGCGAGAGGCGCGGTTCGGTGTCACAACCACCGCTTTGCCGGCGTGAACGCAGTTTCTTTGCACTCTCGGCAGTTATTATTCTCGGCTTTGCGGGTACGGCGAGGGCGCAGCAAATCCCCGCGGCGCAAGCTACGGCCGGCGGATCCGCCGATAGCGACGACCAGCAACTGCAGGAAGTCGTCGTCACCGCAGAGAAGCGCAGCGAGCGTATCCAGGATGTACCACTGAGCGTCACCGCCTATACGGGCGATGCGCTGCAGGCAGCGGGGATCACGAGTCTCGAGGACGTGGGCAATGAGACTGCAGGGGTCTCTGAGAGGACCTCCGGGCCCGGGCAGACGGAGTTTGAGATGCGTGGCATTTCCTCCTCCGGCGGTCAGTTCCCAACAGTTGGCGTGTATCTGGACGATACACCGGTGACCCCACCCGCGTTCGCACAGATGGGCAAGGTGGTGATCGATCCCAGCCTATACGACCTCAACAGGGTGGAGATCCTGCGCGGTCCGCAGGGTACGCTCTACGGTTCGGGCTCGATGGGTGGGGCGGTCAAGCTCATCACCAATCAGCCCGATGCCACCGCGTTCGCCGCGAGCGGCGAAGCGACGGGCTCGGGAACGCAGGACTCGGGCGGTAACTACACCGCCAATCTGATGTTGAACATCCCGCTACTGAGCGACACGGTGGCCTTGCGCCTGGTCGGCACGGACAAGTACATCGACGGCTGGATCGACCGCATCGTGCTGAACCCGTTCCCGGAAGAGAGCAATGGTGGGTTCACGCGAGGAAATGTCATCGGCGCGCCCATCGCTACGCGCGTGAACGATGTGAACTGGGAGCGCGTGCAGGGTGGACGCATCGAGCTGCTCGTTCACCCCACTGAGCGGCTTTCGATCAACGCCGCCTACCTCGATCAGCGTATCAACCAGGGCGGACTGAACTACGCCGACGTGCCTCCAGGGGTCGACCAGGAAGCGCACTACCAGCCCTACAACCTGGCCGAGCCGTATGCCGATACATTCCAGCTCGAGTCGCTGACGATCAAGTACAGCTTCGAGCCGTTCGACTTCACTTCTTCCACCGGTGAATACCACCGGCAGACTCACATGGTGGAAGACTCCAGCGAGGCGGTCCAGGACTTTTTCGCGAGCATCATTGGGCTCACCGATCTGCCGTACTCTGCGGTTGGCCCTCTTGCCACGTACGGGGACGATTGGACTTCCCAGACCACCGAGGAGGCGCGGCTCACCTCGACCGGTAGCGGCCGCTTCCAGTGGCTGCTTGGGGGCTTTTACCAGGACTTCAGCTCCACGGACGCTTTTCACACCAACACTCCGGGACCCATCGTGGATGAGCTGTTCGGCGTGCCGTCGCTGTTCGACATCAACATCAATATCGCCTTCAAGGAGTACGCCGGCTTCGGCGAGGCCTCCTACAACTTGCTCGATTTGCTGAAGATCACGGCGGGGCTGCGCTACTACTCGTACACGAGCAGCGAGCTTCTGTCCCAGTCCGGTGGGCTCATTAACGGCAGTCTCATCCCGACCACATTCAATGAGCCGGCTTCGGATTCCGGAGTGAATCCCAAGGTGAACCTCTCGCATCGCTTTGGCGAAGACCTTACGGTGTATGCTCAAGCCGTGAAAGGCTTTAGGCCCGGCGGCGCCAATACCCCGGTGCCGAACACTTGCCCCGAGCCCGTGCCGCCGCAGTACTCGCCGGACTCGCTCTGGAGCTACGAGCTCGGCGAGAAGGCGCAGCTGCTCGGTCAGCGCCTGACGCTCAACTCCGCCGTGTACTACGAGGACTGGAGCGGCATTCAGCAGCAGGTCACCGAGACTTGTGGCTTCACCTACACGACGAATGCTGGCAAGGCAGAGGTGCGCGGCGCTGAGATCGAGCTCGCCGCACCCCTGGCTTCGCATCTAACGCTGTCCACCTCTGGAGGGTATACGGATGCGAAGATCACTCAGACGGTTCCGGGAAGCTCGTTCACCGTAGGCGAGAAGATTCAGGCGGTGCCGACCTGGACGGATAGCACCTCCATCGTCTTGCACTATCCGATGTCGGATAAATACGAGCTCGTCGCGCGTGCGACCAACCAGTACGTGGGACCGATGACGGATGTGACCTTCAATCTGAACGATGTGCCGGGGCGTGACCTGGTATTCCTGCGCGCCGGCATCGTGAGCGAGGATCACCTGTCGGGATATCTGTTCATCGACAATGTCACCGATCGACGCGTGATCCTCGACAATACGATGGCCCTGTCGGTCAACCCTCCGACTTTCAATCGAGCGGTCACTAATCAGCCACGCACGATCGGGATCGACTTGACATACCGCTTTGGGGGTTCCGGGCACTGACCCTATTGAGCAGCTTTCCCGATATGAAGCTGCCGCTCGTCGTTGCTTCTGCGCTGTTGCTCCCCGGGCTGACGGCACAGGCGGTTGCACACCATTCATATAACGCGTTCGACATGGCCAAGACGGTTGCGCTGGTAGGCACCGTCAAAGAGTTTCATTGGACAAACCCACACAGCTGGATCCTGCTCGAGGTCGTAGACGCCGCCGGCACGCGACAGGCGGTATCCATCGAAAGCAATGGACCTGGATATTTGGTGCGTTACGGCTGGAAGCGCGAGAGCCTGCGCCCGGGGGACAAGATCACCGCACGGATGCATCCGCTGCGGGATGGTAGCTCCGGCGGGAGTCTCGTCTCTGTGGTTCTACCGGACGGTCGCGAGTTGCAGGCCGAAGGACTTCCGCCAGGTCATAACGGAAACGTGGCAGGGAGGTGAAGAATGCAGATTAGGCACGTGTTCGCCGCGTTCGCGATTATCGCTCTCAACATACCGGCGTACGCGCCGCAGGCACAGACCGCACTGGAGAACAAGCACATCGGGGCGCTGGCGCCCGCAAATCTCAGTAAGCCGAGACCGAAGGCGCCGTTCAACCTCACCGGCACCTGGAACATGGTGATAGATCAGCGGAACGGTGAATACCTCTTCGAACCTCACCCCAGGCTCACTGCGGCGGCGCAGGCCGAACTCGATAAATACGCAGCGTACAAGAAAAAGGGATACGAGTACCGAGACGACGTGGGCGCGTGCTGGCCTGTGGGAATGCCCTCCATCATGACACGCTACTGGCCGATCGAGATCATCCAACTTCCGACCGAGATCGTGCTGATATCGATGTTCGACAATAACGTACGCTGGATTTACATGGACGGTCGTTCGCACCCCTCACCCGATGACATGGTCTATACCTACAACGGACATTCCGTCGGTCATTGGGAGGGGGACACGCTGGTGATCGACACAGTCGGCCTGACAGACGACCATCATTGGCTACAGACGGGTATCCCATCCTCGACCCAGCTACACATCGTCGAGCGGATCCGCATGGTCAACGCGGGCCGCAGCTTCGAAGATCAGTTCACGATGACCGACCCGGTAAATTGGGTTGGCCCCTGGGTGAACACCAAACGTTACGACCGCGAGGACCGAACCGACATCGAAGAGCACATCTGCATCTACGAGCAGATGAACAAGCTCCCGAGTTTCAAGTACAACATCCGCAAGTGATCAGAACGTCGTGAGCGGTTGCGAAAATCGAGTTGAATCCGCCCGTGCAGGCGCCGTGCTCGGATTCTTGCTAAGCCTTGTGCTCTCGGGCCCGGTGATGGCGCACCATTCCTTCGCTGCCTTCGATGGCACCAAGCGCCTCAGGCTAACGGGGACCGTCAAGACCTTTCAGTTCACCAATCCGCACTCCTGGATACAGCTCGTCGTGACGACCAACGATGGACGCAGTGAGCAGTGGTCGATCGAATTGCTGAGTCCCAACGTGCTGCTGCGGTCCGGCTGGCACAGAAGCTCAGTGAAGCCTGGAGACAGGGTGACCGTGCTGATCAATCCGATGCGGGATGGGAGCAAGGGAGGCAATCTGGTTGCTGTAACGCTCGCGAACGGACAGACGCTGCTCGGGGGGGCGACCTAGTTCATGCGTGCGGTTCTGTTCGCAATTCTGTTGCTGGGCGTCTTCTCTGCCGCGCGGTGCGCCGAGGGGGCGCGGTCGACCGCCCCTCTCGTGCAACCCGTGCCCCGCCCGGCTCATCTGCCCGATGGCGAGCCGAACTGGACGGGGTTCTGGACCCCCATCGGCGGCCTGCTGGACAAGAACTTTGGCCCCGGAGCCACGATTCCGCCTGTTGACCCGAATGCCGCGGGCAGCCAGGAGGGAATCCCGCCACACGCGGCGCTGAAATCACCTTACAAGGAGCGCTACGAGCGTCAGCTCGAGGCCGCACGGGAAGGGAAGGTCCTCTCGGACCCGCCAGCACGTTGCCTGCCCCCGGGAATGCCTGAAATGATGGTCGGCGTGTACGGGCTGGAGATACTCCAGACCGCCGGGCAGGTGACAATCACTTCCGAATGGGGCCCCGAGTCGCGGCGCATTTGGACCGACGGACGCAAGCACCCTGATCCCGACGACATTCTGCCTAGCTACGGCGGACACTCGATCGGTTACTGGGAAGGTGATGTTCTGATAGCCGACACAGCCTACGTGCGCGCCGATGTGCGGCTCGACGAATCGGGTCTACCCCACAGCGCCAATATGAGGTTGAAGGAGCGCTTTCACTCCCCCAAGCCGGGCATCTTGGTGGATGAGATCACAATCGACGATCCGATGGCTTACATTGCGCCCTGGACAATCACCAAGCGCTACCGCTATCGGCCGGAACTCAACCTGGAGGAGTACGTCTGCGAAGAAAACAACCGCAATGTCGGCCCCAACGGCGAGCCGGTATTCAAGAAGTGACTAACGCCCCTCGGCCGAAGCACAACCGGCAGTCACCCGTATAATGGCCACGCGGCGCAGCTTGAAGAAAGCGCATCGGCGACCTAGACAGGACAAAACAATGGCGAAAACGGCGACCTATGGCACAGACGCATCGCGAGCGAGGCCGCAGTCGAAGCGGCTCACGGTCAAGCGCTCGGGACTCGGGCCAATCGGTCGGCTCGAGGATTTCATCCCGTACAAGCTCGCGGTTGTCGCAAATCGAATCTCCCAGTCAATCGGCCGACTGTTCGAGACGCAGTTCAATATCCAGATGCCGGAATGGCGCATCATGATGGCGCTCTATGCGTACGATGACCTCGTATTCAACGAGGTGGTGGAGCGCACCAGTATGGATAAGGCACGCGTCTCCCGCGGCCAACGTCGCCTGGTCGACCTGGGACTCCTGCGGTCGCAGCGCGATCCTGGGGACGCTCGAAAGGTGATCCTGTCGCTCACCGCCAAGGGCGAGAAGATGTGCGCCGATATCCTGCCCCTCGCGGCCAAGCGCGAGGCCTGGTACTTGGCGGCTCTGGACCACCATGAGCACCAGCAACTCGACCTGATTCTCGATAAGCTGATGACGCGCAGTCAGGAGTCCTAGAGAGAGCGAGCTCGCCGCCACCGTCGGCAATGCCGGGCTCGTGCAAGTGGAAGGCTCCTACCGCTCGGCGTTGCCCCGCAGCGCGTGCGGTATCCGGTTTCGGGCGCCCTACAACTTTCGGCGAACGAGACTACGGATGACCATCCTGGGCCGACCATCGGCATCTACCGTGCCAATCTCGAGATCGAAACGGCAGCGCTCACCTGTGGGGGTGTTGACCGTGAGGTCGTCAATATCGGCTGCGACCTCCATACGGTGTCGCATGTACCGGGGACCATAATTGCGCTTCGGCAGCCGATCGATCGATGCCTCGATATTCGAGGCGCCGCAGATATCACCGAATGGCGAGGCCGTTGACCACACACCCTCTGGATGAAAGAGGTTCGCCCCGCCTGTTGCGTCCCTTCTATCGACACAATCGAGGAATCGCATCAATAGCGACCGCTTGGAGCCTCTCGCAGCATAGCTCGTGTGGAGGAGGCTCTGGGCAGCAGCGGAATTCGGCTCCGCCAGTTCCGTGGCATACAAGTTTTGCACGTCCTGATTTTCGTACGAGCGGCGGCGCAGCGCCCGTTTGTCGAGTTCATATATTGCCCGCATGCGTTTCTTGAGGACATCGGGATCCATGGACTTTGGTTCGCCCCCTCCGCCCCCCGGCGGCCACCCAAATTCCTCCACTCGTGGCCACCCCAAATTCCTCCAGATGAGAGCGGCCTGACCGAGCGCGCGGGCGCGACGGAGGGCTGAGCGAGGAGACGTTACGCTCCTTCCCCGAGAT
>Ga0335072_10005013_pt1 | contig 19539 bp, 18 predicted proteins | sample Lox_Sample_21_FD_206725 | JGI IMG/M metagenome (GOLD analysis project Ga0335072, IMG submission 206725) | Soil microbial communities from Loxahatchee National Wildlife Refuge, Florida, United States - Lox_Sample_2.1 | ecosystem: Environmental > Terrestrial > Soil > Wetlands | place: USA...
GTCACCCTGATGGGTGGCCCGCACCTCGAACAACAGGAACCGCGGCTCACCTGGTGCCGGTACCGGGATCTCGATCCGGTCTTGTCCGCTGACTTCGAGGTTGGCGCGCCCTGCGATCTCCACAAGCAGGGCCTGGCCGGTCACCACCGGCGCCTGCCCGCTGCGATCGGTAGGCCGCTCGGCATGGTGGATTGGCTCACTGGCGACGACCACCTCGACGGTCGAGGGCTGGTCGACGACGAGTTCTGGCTCCATCCGTCCGCGCACATATACGCGGGCCGGGCCGTCGTCCTCTTCCAGGTTCAAGGTGACGTCGGCCGAGCCGTCGTCACCTTCCAGGTTCCCGGACCTGGGAGGAAGGCTTGGTAGTGATGCAGAGCGTCCGGCTTGAATGGCCCGCCAAACACGTTGAGGCGTGCAGGGCATAGTGATGTCGGTGATGCCGAGGGGGCGCAGCGCGTCGATGATCGCATTCACCACGGCCGGCGTTGAGGCGATGGCGCCTGCCTCGCCGACACCCTTAACGCCTAGCGGGTTCAGCGTGGACGGCGTGGTCGTTCGCGCAGTGGTCAGGTGCGGCAGGTCGGCCGCCGAGGGGACGAGGTAGTCGGCGAGCGACGCCGTGATCAAGTTGCCCGAGGAGTCGTAGATAGCTTCCTCGTACAGTGCCTGTGCGATGCCCTGGGCGATGCCGCCTTGGACGCGACCCTCGACTATGAGCGGGTTGACAACCACGCCGAAGTCGTCAACCGCCACATAGGCCCGGATCGTGACGTGACCGGTCTGGGTGTCGACCTCTACTGCGCACAGGTGGGTGCCGTGCGGGAATGAGAAGTTGTCTGGGTGGTAGGACGCGTCGGAGTCGAGCGACGGCTCGACCCCGTCGGGCAGGTTGTGCGCCGCGAAGGTGGCCAGCGCCACCTCGCCGATCGTCTTGCCCTGGTCCGGGTGGCCGCGTACGACCCACCGGCCGCCGTCCCACTCAAGGTCATCTGGCGAGACTTCGAGCATGGCGGCGGTGATGACCCGAGCCTTCTGCCGTACCTTCCCGCTTGCGTTGACGAGCGCGGCGCCGCCGACGACCAGCGAAGCCGATCCGTATGTGTCCATCCCCGTGGGCATGATCTGGGTATCGCCGTGCAGCACCCGGATGTCCTCGAACGGCACGCCGAGCTCATCAGCGACGATCTGCGACCACGCAGTCTCGAAACCTTGGCCCAGCGCGGTCCCGGTCGCGACCTCGACCTTGCCGGTCGGCAGCATCCGGATTGACACTTGCCCCCAGCCGCCCGCCGCGTACCGGAGGGAGCCGAGCACTCTGGAGGGCGCCAGACCGCACATCTCCGTGAAAGTAGAGGCCCCAATGCCCAGCTGGACGGGATCTCCCGTTTCCCTGCGAGCTCGCTGTTCAGCGCGGAGCTCGTCGTAGTGGAACAGCTCCTTCGCGGCCGCGGTCGCCGCCTCGTAGTTACCCGAGTCATAGGTCAGCCCGGCGATCGTGGTGTACGGGAACTCCTCGTGCTTGATCCAGTTCCGCTCGCGCAGCTGGAGCGGGTCCATGCCGAGCTCGGCGGCCAGGTCGTCAAGAAGGCGTTCGATGGCGTACGTCGCCTCGGGACGACCCGCGCCGCAGTAAGCGTCGGTCGGCGTCTTCGTGGTGAACACGCCGGTGCAGTTGAACCGGTACGCGTCCATCTTGTAGATCGCGTTGAACATGAACGCGCCGAGCAGCGGCACGCCAGGCGTGACCAGCATCAGGTACGCGCCCATGTCCGCGAGCAGGTCGACGTCGAGACCGCGAATGCGGCCGTCGGCGTCCGCGGCGAGCCGGAGCCGCTGGATCTGGTCCCTGCCGTGGTGCACCGCGACGTTGCCCTCTGATCGCGACTCGGTCCACTTCACCGGCCGACCGAGCTTACGGGCGAGCAGCAGCGCGAGCACCTCTTCGGCCGTGACCTGGAGCTTGGAGCCGAACCCGCCGCCCACGTCCGGAGCGATCACCCGGATCTGCTGCTCGGAGATGCCCGTGACAAGGGCAAGCATGACCTTGAGGACATGCGGGATCTGGGTGGAGGACCACATTGTGTACTCATTGCCCACTGGCGCGCACACGACGGCGCGCGGCTCCATCGCCGACGGGATGAGGCGCTGCTGCCGGTAGGTCCGCTCGATCACCACTGGCGCGTGGCGGAACGCCGCGTCCATGTCGCCGTTGGCCAGCGTCCAGGTGTAGGACTTGTTGCCTGCGTCGTGGACCTTAATGGAGCCCTCGGCAAGTGCCGATTCCATATCAAGAACCGGCTCAAGCGGGTCGTAGCTGACTTCAACGAGCTCGAGCGCGTCCGCGGCGGCATACCGGTCTCTGGCGACGACGCATGCGACGATCTCGCCGGCATACCGGACGGTATCAACGGCCATCGGAGGGTGATCGGGGATCACGATGTCCTCGGTGACCGGCCAGGCGCACGGCAGGCTGCCCTGCTCGGCGGCGAAGTCGGCGCCGGAGTAGACGGCAATCACGCCGGACGCCTCGCGGGCAGCTGACACGTCCACCCCGGTGATCCGCGCGTGCGCGTAAGGGCTGCGCACGAACGCGACGTACGTCAGACCCGGCAGGGTGATGTTGTCTGTCCAGTTGGTCCGGCCCGTGATGAAGCGCTCGTCTTCCCTGGGCAGGCGTGCCTTACCGACCTCGGAGACAGTGCTTATCCCGGGGTCGGTTACCCAGTTGTCGCCGGTCACAGGTCACCTCGCTGCGGTTATCCAGCAGGTTCCCCGCGGCCGCGCAGCGGAGATTTCCCACGCTTAAGATCGTGGCTCACGCAGTTCCAAATGCTCTTCGTAGCTCCCCCAAATAGGACCAAACGCATTGAAGTGCACGGGCGAAATTTTATCCTTCAGCGCCTCGGCGGCCGTATTCTCTGCGGCTTAGCTATCAAGGGCCATCTTGCAGGCAGACGCTCCAGCCCACAAGACTCTTGTTCAAGCCCCCGATGTCTGCCGCTGGGAGCTGAGTCGAGCACCATCATCGAACTGGCGTAGATCAGCCCGTCCACGGTGAGCGGGACCAGTCGAACCGTCTACCCAATCTCCCGTGCGCCCGGACCAGATCAAAGAGGTGCTCATAGGAGGCTACCGCCGCGACCGCAGCGACGCCGATCACGGCTGCGCCGGTCGTCCACCAGATGACCCGGTCCACCGCCATCAGACCCCACCACTCTTAACTGCGAACTCCGCGGTCAGCATGCATAGGTTTTTGGTGCAGACGGACCGCACAGCTAAGCCCCCGGCAGGTCACCTGCCTCCCACGAGCGCAAACTCGGCACTTCTTGGTGTATTCCCTCCGGGCGGAAAGACTCCAGGCGCCCTGATGATCGCTCATCGGCGCCGCAGGTGCGGATCGCTGTCAGCCACGCGGTGCTCCAGGACAACCTCCACAGGGCCTACTGGCTTGACAGGAGGTACACGAGCCGGACGACAGGCTGTGCACAAGCGGGAACTCCGCGCCCTTGACGGGATCACCATCGTCGAGCGTGAGCTCCAGCAGTTCGAATCGGACCTGCCCTCGTTCGGCTCATGCGCGCCGAGGTCGCCGATCCCAGCGGCGAGCCCGCCATCGTCGGCGCGCACCTGGCTGCGGCGGGGCCGGCTCGACGGCAGGCCACGGATCTCGCCGCCCCACCTGTGACCCCATGGAAGGATGCCGATCGGCGCGACCCCATGGACGCACCCCATGCGCCGACCGGCCGGGCGGCTGACCCCATGCGCTGACGGAGTAATCCTCCAGGCGCAAAGCACGCCCCAGCGTTCCTGGCGGAGTGACAGGATGTCCGCCATGGACTGGGGACCGGTCATAACGGCGGGGATAACCGGCATTGTCGGCCTCGCCGGCATCGGCGGCACCCTGGTGTCTGCCAAGATCACGCGCAAGTCAGCGGCTGAGAACCTGCGAACCAGCATTGGTGCTGAAGACGAACGCGCCAGGCTTGCCGAGAAGCGCCGCATCTACGCACAGGCTCTCGCGAGCCTCACAGCCGTAAATGTAATGGGCAAGGAGGAGCGCAGCCGGATTACGCTTGCCGCGACCAGTGCTGTTAACGAGGTCGTTCTCATTGCTCCGAGCCACGTATGGGAATTGGCCATAGAAGCCGAGAACCAGGCGCGGAGTGGCGAGAGGGGGTTTCGCGCGACCTTTGCCGACTTGGTCATTGCAATGCGCGACGACCTGGCTAATCCGGGCGACTGACATCATGCCTGGCATCACCGACCGGTTGGTGCCGTTTCAGCGCAGGTAACAACGTGCGCGGACAAGGAATTAAGGCTGGCCGAGATCGCCGACGGCTGCATCTCGAACGATCCGCGATTGCGGAGCAGACCGACCCTTGAGACGTCAGCGGTTGTGCTCATGAAATGAGACTTGCCTTCCGTTCGCGAGCGCTCAGGCGAGTGAGTCAGATAATATGCTGCCATGGCTAGTGCAGATGAAAGTATAGGAATCTCGCTTTCGGGGGGTGGGCACAGGGCGACCCTATTTGCCCTGGGAGCGCTCCTCGCGATAGTTGACATAGGGGAAAATAGCAATGTTAACTGGATCAACTCCGTGTCTGGGGGGTCTATTGCGAGCGCCTACGTTGCAGCAAACTGCGAGTATTCCGCGGTAACCCTGGATGAGTTTTCCCGCATATGCAGAGGCGCGGTGGGCCGCATCTCCAAGACTGGCTCCGTTACCGGAGGGCGAGTCGGCCGGTTCCGTGTCACTTTTTTCTTTATCGTGCTGCTTTCCTCCGTAAGCGGGATTTGTTATTTTTCCATCCTCGGCGGGGTGGCCGGATATGTTCTCGCTGTAGTCTGTTACCTGGCTGGACTAATTACATGGCGGCTACGCGGCTATATCGTGGAGCTAGGAATACGGGATGCTTGGTGCAGATCGCCGACCACGGGAAAGGCCGTTTACCTCGGGGAGAATCCCAGGACAGTAGAACATATTTTTTCCACTGTCGACATCCGGGCTGCCCTGCCCGTGTTCCTGAGTGATTCATACATGGCGGATGGCCGTGACATTTTTTTCATGAAACGTCTTTCGATGGCGCGGGCGGTGCGCGCTTCTGCGGCATTTCCTGGCATCCTTCCCCCGGTGCGGATGCGGCTTGACCGGCTTGCGGGCCGGAAAGATGATAGCTGGTCGTTGGGCTCCCGTAGCCCTCGAGGGCGGACGGCATACCTGGTAGACGGCGGCGTCTACAACAATCTCGGCACGGAGTGGCCCATCCGGGCAGGGAGCTATTCGCATAACACCGACCATTTGCTTATGAAAGAGAAGCATCATAAACCCGTCTCGGTTCACCTGGTTGTCGATTGCAGCGCCCGCGACAAGATCTCGCTGAGAATCCTGCACGAAATCCCAGTAATAGGATCCTTGTACAGCATAGCGCGAACATATAAGGCAACCTATGAGTCTACCCTGGAGTCCGCGCGACGTTATTCACCCCCGGGGGCGGACATCCGGTTGGTAGAGATAACAGAGCGGCCTGGCTGGGGGCACTCAGTCCCCGATAAGCTCCAGATGGGCGCAGGAAACTGGCGATTTGCCTCGTGGACGACGGGCGCCACGAAGACGACGCTATCTAGAATCAAGCAAAGGTACGCGATCAGAATAATGGCTCATGGCTACGCGCTCACGCTGATGACATTGGGTAAATTTGAAGACCGCAGCGAGATTGGTTCTGCATGGACGGCATGGCTGGGCGGGGAAGTTCTGGAATCCTTCTCGTTCCCTGGCGCTTCGGCGGAGCGCGAGAAATTGCGTCAGAGAATTGTATCGCGGAGGCGCGAATAGGCGTCCGCCTGGTGGCGGTCTGACGGGTGACGCCCTTACTGCGGAACTCACTGGCAATTGACAGCCTACTCAGGCGCAGCCTCAGCGCGGCAGCGTTCAATAGCCGGTCGGCCATCGACTCGCACGACTGAAGCTTGTCCGCTCACGGAGGATTGCAGTGTCCGTGGGTTCGTAAGGCCGACCTTCAAGGCTAGGGTGGCGCGGGCGTGGAGGACAGCTTGAGGCGCTCTCCAACCGGCGTCCTAGTTATGTGTCGGCAACGGCTCAGATCGGCACCAGTGGCTATCGGGTGCTTGACCGCTGACTTGCCCTGCGGCAAGAACAAGATCGACTGGTGCGAGGCGCTCTTGCCCAGATCAGGGGACCACACCCCTGACAAGTCATATGCGCGAAGGGTTGAGTGTCCGGCGATGAGAGAACAGGCCACTATTCCCAGTTCCACTGCGCCAGGATGTACCAAGCTCCGGGCTCGCCGGCCCGTGCCCCCTCGGGGCTAGCCGGGATGACGCCGAACAAGATCGGGTCAAGACCTGCCAACAGCCCTGCCGCGAGTACGAGTGGCGCGGTAACGGCCGCCGCCGCGACCGCGAAAGGCACGAGCACTACTCCCGCGGCTATGGGGGCGGCTGTGCGGACGACATCCAGCAAGCGCTGTGAGTTGCCACCGACCCTCTCGGCGATCGAAGTACTCCGGGCAGGTGCCGGGACCGGGCCGACGATTTCGGCTGCGGTCGCCTGATCCAACACCATCGGCTGCTGCCGCACCACGCTGACGCTCTTGCTGCCAGCAGGGCCGGTCGATCCGAAGTCGAGCCGGCCCTTAGGGATTTCGTGTGCCATGTAGAGGAGGGGGAAGTTAATGTCGGCCTTGACCAATCGCACCAGTCGTTCCCGTTCCGCCAAAGGGACGACGGCGTCGGAAAGGTCGGTCACCGGGCTGATCACCCAGTCCGTTAGTGTGCCCTCGTACGCGGTCGGTTCGGCGAAAAGCGGCGCGATGCCCAGGTAGGTGATGTCCGCCCCGGCTCGGCTCGCACGTCTGACGAGGTGCTGGCTGTCGCGCTCGAGGGTCGCCACCCGGCTCGCGACACGCGGGGCTAGCATCGCGTCAGATGTAGTGGGTAGGACGCTGCTTGGCGCGGTTGGGGCTGGCAGCCGCCTGCCGTCACTGGTCATGGCTTCTTGATTCCTTTCCCTCGTTCGTGTCGGAACTCACAGGTTGAGCAGGACGATCATCGTGACTATTGGGAGGACGAGGAGCCCAACCGCGAACCCGGCCTGGTGTGCCCATCCCGGTCCCCTGCGGAACCCTCGGGTATAGATCGCGGTCGCAAGCGCGGCAGCGATACCAAGTGCTGCCAGCCAGTCGCCAGCCACGGCGCTGTCCGTTAGGTGGAGCAGCAGGAGCACAGCTCCGAGTACACCGAGCAGGCCAACGCCAATCCAGGCGACTCGAGTCAACCGTGCGTCGAACGGAACTGGCACATTCTCATGGGGCTTCATCTCCGCCGCGAACATGCCCAGGCTTGGACCCCCAATGGGAGCGGCCGCCAGTCCAACCGTGTCCCGCGTAGGGCTCTGAAAGTCGCTCACCTGAGCTTCCTGTGCGGTCTCGCCGCCCCACGGCCGACCCGTCTCGCTCTCCACCCAGGCGCGGATCCTGTGCCGTTGAACCTCCGCCCACGCGGCGGCGTCATCACGGGCCACCGCTAGCTGCGCATCGTGCCATGCGTTTTCCATGGCGGTTTCGGCCTGTCGCTGCGTGCGCCTGCGCAGCATATGTTCTTCAAAATCGTCATCTTCGTCTGCAGCGAAGTGCTCAACCTTGGCGCGCTCTAGCCTGACCATGCGGTCGTAAGACGGCGTCGTGGTGACCATTCGAGCTATGACCGCGCTCAGGTCGACGGCGACGATCAGTGCCTCAAGCCCGTATGCACGCAGTCGCACCGTCGCCGAGGAGGCTTCCAGTTCATTGAGCGCGGTCCAGCGCGCGATGAGCCCGTCATCATGACCGTAGCGAACTTCCGCGCTCGCGTAGTCGGATTTCTCCTCGCTGTTCAGGTTGGCGAGATCCGACTTCGCGGCCTGCAGTTGCGGACCAACTTCGGTGTCAACCGACTTCTCGGCAGCCTCTGCCTCTGTCAAGTTGGCCTGTGCGTTTTCCAGTTCGGTTAGCCGGACCTGATAGACGGGTCCCTGGCCGTATTTCCCGGTCCCGGCACCGCATCCAGCCGTGTCATTGATTCCCTGGCCCTCGCAGGTGAGCTGGACCATAGCCGTCTGGACCGACTGCTGTGCATTGACCACTGACTGCGATGCCGCAGTCAGCTGGCCCTGGTAAGAAGTGATCGCGACGTTATCCTTTGCGATCTTCGCCGCGTATTTCGGCGCGATCACGTTCTTGTTGTAGCTGGCGAGCCCATTCTGCTCGTCGGCTGCCACCTGAACCGCGATATCGGACGAAAACATCCAGATAACGATAGGGCTAGCGAAGGTGAAAGCTGCGAGTACCGCCACGATGGCACGCAGTCCGAACCGAACTATCCTCCCCACGAGCCTGCCATCAGACCCTTGTGTCATCAGGGACAGGTCGAAGCACAGCACAATGCCGCCCCACACCAGACCTGCGACCGCTGCGCCAGGCAGAGACAGCGCGAACGCGTACTTGAACGCGATACACACCGCGGCGGCACCGAACACTGCAGGAATGATCGCCGCGATGCCCCGCCCCACCAATTGCGTCCCGTCAATTCCGGAGCGCGCCAAGATATTCCTGTCGCCCCCGCCAAGGGTCGCAAGCAGCAGTTTGAATTTTGATACTCTTTGTGAATCGACCCCGTCCGAGACCACGACTGCACTCCGTCCGTCCGGCCACGCGCCATCTATGTTCATCACAGTTCATACCTAGGTTATGTGACTAAACTAGGTATGACACTTCTGGTCAATTCCCCTAAATGATGGGATTTGACAGTAATCGCCGACACAGGCGAAGTACAGACCAGCCGTAAAGGAATTTAAAGCCATCGATTCCCGTCGCTGGCTCGTTGCCGCTACAGGGCAAGGCGGGTGATCACGCCTCCGGCCACTATTGCCGACCGATCATGTTGGACTCCTTCCAGCCGACCGCGCATCAGCTAGACCCAGCGGCCGGTCTCGGGTCCCTTCCCCTGCCCCTCCTCACGAACCATTGCCTGCTCCTGCGCTTGCCGCCGTGCTCGGGACGACTCTGGATCTCACGAGATCTCCGTTGGCACATAGCAGTAGGTCACAAACCGGCCAATCGCCGGCCGATTACCGTGCTGCACCGACGGATCGTTTAGTACCAGACCTCTAGCGAAGGACCCGCTATCCTGCGGTGAGTGGTGACGGACCTCAGGCTGCCGTCCGGATAGTATTCGCGCTGCTCAGTTTCATCGAAGGTCAAGCCGTTGTACCGTACGCATTGCGGGACACGCTGCGGCAGGAAGCCGTACAGAGCTTCACTAGCGGTCTGAGCTAGTGACTGGTAGTGGGGTACCGGAAGAGGGCTTCCCGATGGCGAACTCCGTGGTACGGGTAGGAGCGGGCTAGGGGCAGGCCGGTGATACGTGACTGAGCCGCTGAACTGGGGCAGCAGACCTGCCCGCTGCAGCGCGGCGGTACCGACGACCGCGCTGGCAAGGACATCGAATGGCACGTTTCCTCCTCTTTAAGCAACGCAGTTCGCTACCGAACTGTTTACCTTCGCTGCCAGGGCCAGGCGAACCTGGATTGCGCCAGCCCTTGATCTCAATCATAAGGCAGATGGCGACATTCGAAATAGCTTGCAGTTGCCGGCTTGTTGCCTCCTCAGGTTCAAACGTGGCGACTGGGCCTTCACTCGTGCGTTGATTCGCCAACTTGACGTCATGTTGCGTTCAAATTGGGCTGCTTGCGCTAACATGCGCGCATGGGGACGCAAGAAGACGAGGGGATGCAAGATGCCGCAAGCTTCTCACGAGCGCTACGTAAAGCCCTCAAGGATAAGCACGAGAGTCAGGCCGACCTAGCCCGGGAGCTGCACATCGATCCAGGCCAAGTGAGTCGATGGGTTCGCGGCAAAGCAGTACCTCATCTGCGGAATCTCCGTCGTATCGAAGAGATACTCGAAGTTGACCTGTCCCAGCCTTTCGGTGCATCCACGCCTGAGCATGAGCTTTTTGTCTCGGCGCCCGTGTCGGGAATATCGGCCGACAAGGTCAGCGAACACCACGATGCCGTCGCAAGAGTAGTGGAAGCTGCCCGTCAGCATGTCAACGGTCTCATCTGGCCAGGAGAACGCATCAAGGTTGCGGCGGACCGGCAGACTGTTGCCGCTGACATAGCCGCCGAACGAAACATGATCGCACTTTTCGGCTGTGAAGCCTATCTATACCTGCAGTTCGCTGAAGTGTTGAGACCCTCTAGCGCTTTCGTCGAGCTTGGCTTCGCCCTAGGGACGAAGATGAAAGTCACAATCATCGTCCAGAAGGGGCTTACCAGCCCGTATATGCTTCGCGGATTCGGCGCCGTTGCAGCAAGGCTCAAGTTCCTCGAAGAGGCGCGTATCTATACCGAAGTGGAATCGCCGGATGAAGCTGCTTCGCTTATTGCCAGCAATGGTCGCGAACTTCTCGGCCTGACATGAGCAGGTCAGCAGCCGTCGTCCAGGCCGCACGCCATGCCAGCGCCGCCGCTCAGTCCCGTCACACCGCCGACGCCAGGCGCATACACCGCCCACGGCGCCACCGCAGGACGGCAGCGCTGGCAGCGCCCCTGACCCTGTCCCGCCCGCGCAAAGCCACCGCTAGCGTGCCGACTCTCCCCAAGTCGCTCACGCCGCTGGATTCTCAGCCCGTCCCGTAGTTTCTGCAGCGAGAAACTCTCGCAACCGCTGCGCCCGGGGCTGGCCAACGGGCAGCTGTGCACGGATGGCGCGGACCGAGGGAACGCGATCCGCTGCCAGCTGGTCGGCGAATATCTCAGCTGCCTGTTCCTGAAGCGGGTCCGGAATGCCTGGACTGTCGGACGTGCCCCGCGGTACCGCCTGAGAACTGCGGATGACCATCATCAGCAGCTCATAGGAGCCGACCAGCGCAACCGCCCGCCACGCGGCCACCGCCGCGCGACCGGCCCGTGCCCCAGCCCGTGCGCCGCGAGCGCCGCCCCAATGCCCGAACCAAGCAGCCGCCGTGCCAGCGCCGGAACCGTCACCTTGCGGCGCGCCGAGTCCAGCATCACCATCGAACTCGCGTAGATCAGCCCGTCCATCGTCAGCGGCACCAGGCACCCCGTCCACCACGCCCGCGGTCGACCACCTGATGACATGCTCCGTCGCGGTCACTGCGCACCGCCAACGTCGTCCAGGGCAAACTCGCACGTCAGCAAGCATAGGGTTTTTGGTGCAGTCTCCCTCGGACACACAGCTGCAACTCTCTGACCTGTGGTTATTTGTTCCGTCCATCAGCGCGATAAGCAACGCCGCAGGTCAGGGGCATGGGAGTTCAAATCCCTCTCGGACAACAACCCTTCGCGCAAAGCTTGTGTCTAGCCGAAGGACACGCAATGACCGATGCGGCACGGCAGGCACCGGGCCACCGTCGGCGGGGCCGGCGGCCGGGTCGGGGATCGCGCCCGTCGCGGCGGCTTCCGGTGCCGGCCGGGACCGTAGGCCAGCCGGGACGTCCCGGAAGGCCCGAGCGCCCCGGCCGGTAACGGCCCCGTCAGGAGGACGGCATCAGCACGGAGCTGATGATGTACACGGTGGCGTTGGACGTCTGGACGTTGCCGCACACCACGTCGGCGCCGTTGACCGTGTAGGTCCCGCCCGTCACCGCCGGGGTGACGGTGCCGCCCTCCAGCGTCTTGATCGGCTTGCCCGCGGCGAGCTGGGCGGGGGTGTAGCGTCCCGCCACGACGTGGTAAGTCAGGATCTTGGTCAGCTCGGCCTTGTTGGCAAGCACCTTGTTCAGCGTCCCGGACGGGATCTTCTCGAACGCAGAATTGTCCGGAGCGAAAACCGTGATCCCGCTGGCCGAGTTCAGCGTGTCCACGAGGCCAGCCGTCTTGACCGCCTGCACGAGCGTGGACAGCACCGGGTTACTCGACGCGGCGGTGGCCACCGGCGCAGCCGACATGCCGGTGAAGCTGCCCGCCCCCGACTTTGGCACGGCCGCGCAGCCAGGCCCGAAGTCGGACATGGCGGCCGACGACGGCATGGCCGACGACGAGGGCATGGCCGATGAGGACTTGGCCGGCGCTGCCGGTGAGCTCGAGGACGAGGATGAGCCGCACGCAGCGGCGCCAATGGCGAGGCTCGCGGCGAGCCCGTACAGTGCGATGTTCCGGCGGTGCTTCATTGTTTCTCCTTCTGCAGGGTTTCCTAGGTGACGGTGACGACGACGGAGTCCCAGCCGTTCGCGCCGTCGGGGAACGGCGCGGCGTCGCGCGGTGTCTGCGTGACGCCGGCCGCGTCTGTTGCCCTGACCCGCAGCTGGTGCAGGCCTGGCGTCGCGTCCCAGGTCCACAGCCACTGCCGCCAGGTATCGACGCCGTCCGCGGCCGCGAGCTTGGCGGTCTTCCATGGGCCGCTGTCGACGCTGACCTCGACGGCCGCGATGCCACGGGACGGCGCCCAGGCGACGCCGGCGACCGGTGTCCGGCCGGCCGGGACCCGGGCGAGCGGTTTGGGAACGTCGATGCGCGATTCGGTCTTGATCGGCGCCCGCGCGGCGTAGCCGCGCTGCGTCCAGTACGCGCGCTGCTGCGCGAAGGTGGTGACGGTCAGCCTGGTGACCCACTTGGTCGCCGACACGTACCCGTACAGGCCAGGCACCAGCATCCGGGCGGGAAACCCGTGCTCGATAGGCAGCGGCTGGCCGTTCATGCCGACGGCGAGAAGGGCGTTCCTCCCGTCGAAGATGGTCGCGAGCGGCGTGGAGATCGTCATACCGTCCGCCGCGGACGACAGCACCTGATCGGCGCCGGCCCGCGGCCCCGCCCGGCGAAGCAAGGCGGCCAACGGGGCGCCGAGCCACCGGGCGTTGCCCGCGTACGGGCCGCCGACCTCGTTGGACACGCAGACGAGGGTGATGTCGGCCTCGGTCAGCGGCATCCGCAGCAGCTCGCCGAAGGTGATCTCGATTTCCCTGCTGACCATGCCGTCGATCCGCAGCGTCCAGCTGTCCGGCGCCACCTGCGGCAGCACCAGGTCCGTGTCGACGCGGTAGAACCCCGCGTCCGGCGTGAAGAACGGCGTCAGCCCGCTGATCCGCAGGTCGCTGCCCGGCGGCACGCGCGGGGCTGGCACGGCGGGCGCGGGAAGACGCACCTGGGCGCGTGACGCGGCGACGCTGAACCGGTCGAGGAGCAGCCGCCCGGACAGGCCGCCGGCCACAGCAACCGCCGCTGCGCCCGCCCCTGTGACCAGGAACCGCCTGCGCCCCGGCCACGTCACGGCACCTGGGCTGGCCCCGGCACCGGTGTCACTCCCGGCGACGGGGCCAGCTCCGGCGGGGCCGCGCTGGACGGCGCGGGCCATCGCGGTCAGCGCGAGTGCCGCGGCGGCCACTCCGGCAAGCGTGGGAAGCACGTCGAGGGCGGCGGCTCCCGGCTGGCGCAGGGCGGCCACGGCACCCACCGCGGCGAAAACAGCGAGCACCGCGAGCCCGCGCCAGGTCCGCTGCGCCGCGAGCAGGCCAGCCACCAGTGCTGCCACGGCGAGTACCGCGAGCACCCCGGTAAGCAGCGCGTCCTTGTCGTGGGAGCCGAAGTGCGCGATCGCGAAGTCCTTGACGGGCACCGGTGTCAAGTTGATGGTGACGTCGCCGACCGCCACGACGGGACTGCCGAGCGGCCCGGTGATCCCGGCCGCTGCCTGGGCGACTCCTAGCGCCACGGCACCGGCGATCAACCCCGAGACCGACCCGGCAGTCCAGCGCATCCAGCGTCGCATTGTCATCACGAACCGCGATTCGGGGCGGCGATGGCCGCAGATTGGGTCGTTATCGCACCCGCGTTTGTGAGGTGTCACACCCAAACCGGCCGGCTGTCCGCCTCGAATAGGCATCATGAACACGCCATCGGCGCTCCCGCGGCAACCGGGTCCTGGCCGCTCGGAGGGGAGCGGCCAGGACCTGGCAGGCCTGCTGACCCGGGTGGCCCGAGGGGACCACGCGGCCTTCGAGGCGGTCTACGATCGGCTCGCGGGTCCGGTGTACGGGCTGGTGCGCAAGGTGCTGCGGGATCCCGCCCAATCCGAGGAGGTCGCGCAGGAAGTCCTCCTCGAGGTGTGGCGCACCGCGTCCCGCTTCGACGCCGCCAGAGGCAGCGCGATCGCGTGGGTGATGACGATCGCGCACCGCCGCGCGGTGGACCGGGTCCGTTCGGAAACCGCAGCCGCGCTGCGCGAGAAGAAGGTGCTCCCCGGGCCGGCCAGTGGCGACGACGTCGCTGAACTGGTCGAGACCGCCCTGGACAGGCAGCGCGTCCGGCGCTGCCTCGGCACGCTCACCCCTCTGCAGGCGGAGTCGATCAAGCTCGCCTACTACGGCGGCTACACCCACACCCAGGTCGCCGAACTTCTCGGCGTAGCACTGGGCACGGTCAAGACCCGCATCCGCGACGGCATGATCCGGATGCGCGACTGCATGGAGGTGACCTGGTGAGCGTCCAGCGTCACGAGCTGCATCTGATGACGGGCAGCTACGCCCTCGATGCGCTGTCCTGCACCCAGCGCGCCGAGTTCGAGAAGCACCTGGCCCGCTGTGAGCCGTGCGCCGACGAGGTAAGGGGGCTGCGGGAAGCCGCCGCGCGGCTGGCCGTCGCCACCGCTATCGAGCCGCCCCGGGAGATGCGCGCGCGGGTGCTCGCGACGGCGCCGCTCACCAGGCAGCTCCCGCCCGGCCGCATCCCGCACGCCCTGGCCGGCCGGCGAGGCGGGCGGCAGCCGGCCAGGCCAGGCAGCACACGGCGGATCAGGCCGTCCCTGACGGGCGCCGCGGCGGCGATCCTCGCCCTCGCAGCCGCTGTGACGTTCCTGTTCGTCACGCAGGTCACCACGCGACACGAGCTCCAGCAGTCCCAGGCAGGCAGCCGGGCGATCGGCGCGGTGCTTGCCGCACCCGACGCGCGCATCGAGACGTTGCCCGCCAGCGTGGGCGGCAGCGTCACTGTGGTGCTGTCCGCCCGGCAGCACGAGGCGGTCGTCACCACCGCCGACGTGCCCGCCCCGGTGGGGACCCGGGTCTATCAGCTATGGGTGATGAGTCCAGCGGGCGCCCGGTCGGCCGGCCTGCTTCCCGCCAGCCACGCGGGCTCGACCTCGCCCGTGCTGGCCGTGGGGGTGGCGCCGGGAGACCGGCTCGGCATCACGGTCGAGCCGGCAGGAGGTACCGCCCAGCCCACTACGACACCTGTCGTGGTGATGCCGGTGCCCGCAACCGACTAGAGGCTCGGGAGCCGGAACGGTACGTTCTGGGTAAGGAGCTTTAACTGCAGTGGCAGCGGCGACACCACTACCGCCCCCCGCGGTCGTCCACCGAATGACCCGATCGGCTGCTTACCGGGCACCGCTGACCGCAAAGGTACTGGTCAGCGCGATTTCACTATCATGCCCAGTTGGTAGGCCTCTCCATCCGGCGCCCGCACGTACCGCATGTCAGCAGCCCGGCCAGCAGGTAGCAGCGTTCACCCGGCGCCGCTGGCCTGCCGTTTCTGGGAGCAGGGGCCGCGGGCGGCCCTGACCTGCTGGGCGGCGACAAAGTCGGGTTCGCTTACCAGCGGCGGGTGCGCGGGGCGGGCGGAGATAACCCAGCCGTAGGAAAGGTTCCAGCGCTGCACCTGGCCGTCGAGCGCTGCCGGTTCCAGACCTGGCGGCCAGTGCAGCGCGGGTTGGACAGGATCAACGCGACCGTCGGCACCGCCCATGCCGTGCCGGCGCGGTGCGGGTTGCGCGCGGGGGCGGCCGCCGACGGGCGGGAGACGCCCGCGTCGTTCAGCGCCCGCGCAATCTGGGCCATGCTGTGCCCGGCCAGGCGCTGGGTGAACACCCACCGCACCACGTACTCGGTCTCCGGGTCAGGCTCGAGCCGACGCGCGGCGTCCCAGGCGGCGTGGACCTTGTTCGGGTGCGGCCGGGCATCGGGCGATGGTACTGGCCGAGCTGCGGGCCTGGGGCCGGTGGCTGCTGATCTTCGGCAACGCCGAGGAACCCGGCGAGGTGAAGACGCCTACCGTAACGCGGGCGTGATCGCCGCGGGGACGCCGGTACCTGGCGATGCGGATGCCCAGACCGTGCTGCTGGCCAGGTTCGGGCGAGGCTCGTGACCGGCGTGTCTCCACATCATCCACATACGGCCTGCACGCAGGCTGCACGCGGCCGAGGTGTGCTCACGCACAAAGGACGGCCGGCTGCCTGCAGCGCCGTCCCCGCGACAGGCAGACGGTGACCTTGAGGGGAGAACAGGTCATGGCGTTCATGCAGATCATCGAGTTCCGCACCTCCGACGCGGAACGGGCGCGCCAAGTCAATAACGACTGGTGGCGTGCCACTGAAGGCAAGCGCACGGTGCGCCGGGAGGTGCTCGCCCGGGATCGTTCTGACCCTAGCCGGTATTTCGCCGTGGTGTTCTTCGACTCTTATGAGTCGGCGATGAAGAATTCCGGCCTGCCCGAAACCCAGGCCGCGGCCGTTCAGTTCGCCAAGATGTCCGACACGCCCCCAGTGTTCTACGACCTGGACGTGCTAGACGACCGGGCCTGAGCCCGGCGGCGGCTGGCCGCTGTTGCGGAATCCGCATCGCACCTGCCGCCGGTTTCATAAGGGGTTGGGGACCGCCGACATGTCAGATGGTGAACCTCAGGTTGCGCGCGGCGCGGTCGCCCAGTTGGGCGTTCCCGGTCCAGGTCACGAGGCCGGCGTCGATCTGCCGCTGCGGGTCGATCCGGCCCGCAGCCAGCTGGATGAAGGTCGCCGTGTCTGTGGTCAGTTCCACGTCCGGGTTCTCGACGTGGTCCACCGCCCTGGCCCGGCCGTCGACCATGACGGGCAGGTCGCGCCTGACGGGGCCGGTGAGGTGGAACACAATGCTAGTGCCGTCTGGCAGTCCGATCTTCTTGCCGACGATGTACCCGATCGAGCCCTCCACCTGGCTGAGGGCGATCTCCGCGCAGGGCCCGGTGTTGTCGGACGCCCAGCCGAGCGGCGTGCTGATGTCACGCTCGTGCACCCAGAAATCGAAGATCCGGATCTCCAGGAACCCCCCATAGCTGCGCGGCCCGATCGGCGTCCACGACTGCCTCGCCAGGTCGGTCTCGGTCAGCCCGGCCAGGTCGGCCCGGCGGCTGGCGAAGATCTCGCCGATGCGTCCCGCGAACGCCGCGTCGTTAAGCGTGGCCATTTCGTCGTTGTACGGGCCGATCCTGTCCAGCGGCGGCGGGTCGTCTGCGGACCAGGGAAGCCAGCCGGTCATCACCCGTTCCATCATGCCTAGATGGGCGATCACGCCCCGCATGTCCCAGTCCGGGCACAGGGACTGCGCGTGCCACTGGGCGGCGTCCATCCGGCCAGCCAGCGACTCGATCGCGTCGTAGCACTGCCCGAGCGACGCCCGGATGGTGGCCAGGTCGGTCACGATATCTCCTTCTGAACGGTGATCGTACCTGGTCGCAGCAGAATCCCGCCGGCCACCCCGGTGTACCCCGTTCGGAAAATCAAAGCATCATCCAGAACGGGACGAGCGCGGCGGAACGGCTCGGAAGCGCCTCAGCGAGCTGGTCCCGTTATACGGCGGCCCGGCGCGCCAAGGGAGGAGCGTGGCCTCGTGTTGGCTGAGCGACATGCTGTGGCTCCTCCCAGAACGTTGGGCGGCACCATCCGGAAAGCCGGGAAGGCTGGTACCTGGATGGTGAATGATCCAGCCTTAAAAGACGCTGGTATGGGACTCGCAGTCCCCCGGGTACGACGCCATGACCAGCGGACACATCCCCGGAATGGCCCCGTGGCACCGCTTCTGACACTCCGGGCGCCTCAGCGGTCCTGCTTTCCCTCTCAATTGGGGAGGCGAGCACGATGGCGAATGGTTGGGGTCAGCCGGGTCAGTATCAGCAGGGCTCCGGGCAGCAGTATCCGCAGCAGCAGCCGCCTTGGCAGCCGCAGCCGTATAGCCCCGACCCGCACCAGCGACACTTCCAAGGACCGCCGCCCGGCTACGGCCAGGTTCAGCCGTACGCACCGCTGCCGCCGTATCAGGGCCAACCGCAGTACGCTGCGCCGCGGCACGCCCCGCCGGTCGCGGCTAAGAGCACCGCCGCCGGGCTCATCCTCGGCCTGCTGGTGCCCGGCGTCGGCTGCATGTACGCGGGCCGCACAGGCATCGGCGTCCTACTCCTGGCCATCTGGCTGATCTCATTCCCGCTCGCGTTCTTCGTGATCGGCTTCGTCACCGGCTTCTGCGCCTGGGTCATCTCTGCGGTCCTTGGCTACACGATGACGCGCGCGTGGAACACCGCCCACGGCATTGTGTCCTTAGGGAGGATCGGGGATGACAGACCACTGGGATCGGGAGCAGCAGCCTCAGTATCCGGACCAAGGCAACGGTCAGCGGCAGTATCCGCCGGGCCAGCCATGGCAGCCGCAGCCGTATGACCCTGGCGTCCACCAGCAGCGGATCGGCTGGCAGCAGCAAGCACCCCAGGGCCAGCCGCCTCAGACGCCTTACCCGCAGCAGGGCCAGCCGTGGCCGCAGCCGGGCCACCAGCCACCGCAAGGACCTCCGTGGTCGGTGCCGGGTCGGGAATGGCGTCCGTCGCGGGAGCCGGCACCGGCCTCGACCCCGCAGCGAGAGGTCGCGGTACTCCGGGTAGACCGTTTCCCCACCTGAAACATACGCGGCGGCCCACGAACCCGGATCGCGTGACTGGATGGGCGGCATGGATACAGGCGGCCTATCACTGCATTTCTTCAGGAGGGTTTGTACGGTGTCCGACGGGTCATGCGGCTACATCGGGGTCGCCACCGAGGGCCCGGGTGAGCCCCTCGAGATCCTCGACGGTCACGGTGAGCGCCGAGTGGCCGCTCTTGCGCAGCCGCGACGGGACCTTCTCGGCGAAGTGGATGCAGACACCAGCCTCGTGGTTGGTGCCAAAGCTGAGCCCGTCATCGGCCATCGAGCCCCGGACACCGAACGCCGTCCACCAGCGGTAGTTGCGGGTGATATGAGCCTCCGTGATGTTGTCCCGGGTAGTGGTCACCCTGAAGAAGCCGAAGGTAGCCTCGAACGTGTCATCGCCCAGCGTCACTCCGTCCCGGTCCCGCCTGAACCCGAACGGAAGGAGCAGGGGGAGGTAGCGGCGATCGACGGCGTAACCGAAGTGCTGGGTCATGCGCCTGTTCTCCCTTCTGCCTCCCTCTGGCGCGACTGCGGCTAGACGCGCCGGCTGCGCGGGTGACACCGTCAAACCTTGACTTTATGACGTCGGTGGTGTCTGGGCGCGGAACGGGTAGGCGTTACGCATGGCATCGCCCGAGATCACGTTGACGCACCTGGACGAGCCGTTGTTCGACGGGGCGGATGCGACCAAGCGTGATCTGGTGGACTACCTGGAGGCGGTCGCGGACCGTATCGTCCCGGTGCTGAGCGGCCGGCCGCTGTCGGTGGTCCGGGTGCGCGCGGGCCAGCGTCCGTTCATGCAGAAGAACGTGCCGG
>Ga0335072_10005014_pt1 | contig 19535 bp, 21 predicted proteins | sample Lox_Sample_21_FD_206725 | JGI IMG/M metagenome (GOLD analysis project Ga0335072, IMG submission 206725) | Soil microbial communities from Loxahatchee National Wildlife Refuge, Florida, United States - Lox_Sample_2.1 | ecosystem: Environmental > Terrestrial > Soil > Wetlands | place: USA...
TAAACGCTTCGACTGGGACAGTCCCGCCCAAGTCCTCAACCGATTACTGTCAATCCCACCAGAAACCACTGTTGCAACCACACCGTGAATCCACCCCGCCGAACGTGACCGTGGTTTAAGTCTCGGCGAATATGTCGGTCGCTCATGGCAGCTTTTGCCCATGGACGATGTGTTTATCGGCAGCCAAGCTCTGCGACAGGGCAAGCTCACCCAATATCAGTTGCGGGCCGGCTTCCGTGCGATCTATCCCGACGTCTACTTAGCGGCCGGCGCAGTACCGTCGTTGCGCAGACGCTCTGAAGGGGCGTGGCTGTGGTCGGGTCGACGCGGCGTGTTGGCCGGGCTAGCCGCAGCGGCGCTGCACGGGTCGGATTGGATCGGTGACGACGAGGCCGTCGAGTTGATCTGGCGTAACCCTCACCCACCCGACGGCATACTCACGCGTAATCAAAGGGTCGAAAGCGACGAGGTCACCCGGGTCGCAGGACTGCCGGTGACCTCATCTGCCCGGACGGCGTTCGACCTGGCACGGCAGCTACCCACCGACGACGCCGTGGCCCGGCTCGACGCGCTGACGCGAGCGACACCGTTTTCTGTCGAAGACGTGCTGCTACTCGCCAAGCGCTACCCCGGCGCGCGGGGCCTGCGGCGGCTGAGGTCGACCCTTCCACTTGTCGATTCGGGCGCAGCTTCTCCGAAGGAGACCTGGCTTCGACTGCTACTGATCAATGCGGGATTGCCGACCCCCGAGACGCAGATACCGGTGCTCGCGCAATTCCGGACCGTGGCGGTGTTGGATATGGGCTGGGAACGCTTCAAAGTCGCAGTTGAGTACGACGGTGACCAACACCGCAGCAATAGACGCCAATACGTACGGGATATGCGCCGACTCAGGGCACTTGAGGTCTGCGGCTGGATCGTCGTGCGGGTCGTTGTCGAGGATCGGCCCGACGACGTGGTGCGCTGGGTTCGCGAGGCACTCTGCCGCCGCGGATATCGCGACACTTACACCACGCACACGACACGCCGCCGAACGTGACCGCGGTTTAAGTCTCGGCGATAGATTCCTCCGGCAGGCCGAAGTACCGCTGTATCGTTGGGCCGAGCCAATCGACGATCTCGTCGCGCGTCATCGCGACGACGGGCGGCAGCCGTAACACGAAGCGGCACAACGCCATACCCAGGATCTGGGTCGCGATCAGCCCCGCCCGCACACCGGATTGCCCGGCGGGCACCAGCCTGGCAACCAGCGGTTGCAGTTGATTTCCGAAAATCTGCTGCATCCGTTGTGCGGCTTCGCCGTTGGTGGCGCTGGACCGCAGCAGGATAATCAGCGCCTCGTCGCCCTCCCAGCGTTCCAGAAAGTGCCGGACCAGCGATCGCCCGACCTGCGTCGGGTCGGTCGTCGCGTAATCGGGAAACCTCAGGTCGAACTCGGCCGCGGCGGCAAACAGCTTGTCTTTGCTCCCGTAGTAGCGCATCACCATCGCCGGATCCACCCCAGCGTCGGCGGCGATCGCCCGAATCGTGGCGGCCTGGAAACCGGCCGCGCCGAACCGCTCGCGGGCCGCCGCCAGGATCGTGGCCTTCGTTTGTTCCGACGATCTCCTCATGTCAACAATTGTAGGCCAACAACTGTTGACATTGCGAGCGCGACGCGCCAGCATTGAGTTATGCCAACAAGCGTTGACTAACCGCTGAGAGAGGAGCCAACCATGAACGACACCGACGTCCTGGTGGTAGGCGCAGGCCCCACCGGCCTCACGGTGGCCGCATCCTTGATCGCCCAGGGAGCCCGGGTGGTCCTGGTCGACAAATTGCCCGAGGGTCAGAACACGTCCCGTGCCGCCGCCGTCAACGCCCGCACGCTGGAGGTGCTCGAAGACCTCGACGTGGCCCGGCGCATGGTCAAGGCCGGGCTGATCGCGCCGCGATTCACCATGCGTGAGGGCCGACGCATCCTGATCCCGGTCGACTTCAGCGACCTGCCGACAAAGCACCCCTACACGCTGATGCTCTCGCAGGCCGACACCGAGCGACTGCTGCTGGAGCGGCTACACGAATTGGGCGGTGAAGTCATCCGACCCAAGACACTGAACCGCGTCACCCAGGATGCGCACGGCGTCACGGCCACCTTTGACGATGGCCAAACCGTCAGTGCCAGTTACATCGTCGGCACCGACGGCATGCACAGCACAGTTCGCGAACAAGCCGGAATCGGCTTCGCCGGAGGCGAATTCGCCGAATCTTTCGCCCTCGCCGACGTCCGGCTGGCCGGTGACGCACCGCGCCACGAGGTGATCCTCTTCTACGCCAACGAAGGCCTGAACGTGGTGGCCCCGCTGCCCGGCGGCATCTTCCGCATCGTCGCCCCGGCCGCCGAGGTGTCGAAGGCGCCGTCGACGGAATTCGTGCAGTCGCTGCTGGATGACCGGGCCTTCGGGCCGGGCCAACTAGTGGTCACCGAACTGCTGTGGTCAACGCGGTTCCACATCCACCACCGCGTCGCCGACAGCTACCGGGCCGGCCGCATACTGCTCGCCGGCGACGCCGCCCACGTGCACAGCCCCGCCGGCGGTCAGGGCATGAATCTCGGTATCACCGACGCGATCTCACTGGCCAACGCGCTCTGCGAGGTCTTGGGCGGCGGCTCCGACACCGCGTTGGACGCCTACGGCACCGCCCAGCGTCGACGGGCCGAGCAAGTGCTGAAGCTAACCGGGCGGCTGACCCGGATCGCGACGCTGCCGCGAACGCTCCGGCCGATCCGCAATTCCGGGATGCGGCTGGCCGCGCTGGTTCCCGCCGTGCGACGGCAGCTGGCGTTGCAGTTGAGCGGCCTGAGCCACCGCCAATCGAAATTCCAATGAGGACAACGCAATTCCCGCGAGCAGTCGCAGAATCGCACAAAATCCATGAATTGGGTGCGATTCTGTGATTGTTCGCGATCCAAGCCGCTTGTCCACTTCCCCGCGACCCGGCGGGCGACCTCCCACCGCCACCGGCAACAATCCGGCAAAATGGGCGACATGGACAGTGGTGTGACCTCACCTCGGGTTTTGGTCGTTGACGACGACTCCGACGTGCTTGCCTCGTTGGAACGCGGGCTGCGCCTCTCCGGATTCGAGGTATCGACCGCGGTCGACGGCGCCGAGGCCTTACGTAGCGCCACCGAGACGCGGCCCGATGCGATCGTGCTGGATATCAACATGCCCGTGCTGGATGGCGTCAGCGTCGTCACGGCACTGCGCGCCATGGACAACGACGTACCGGTCTGTGTGCTGTCGGCACGCAGCTCAGTCGACGACCGGGTGGCCGGGCTGGAGGCCGGCGCCGACGATTACCTGGTCAAACCGTTCGTGCTCGCCGAGCTGGTGGCCCGGGTGAAGGCGCTGCTGCGCCGCCGCGGCGCCACCGCAACGTCCTCCTCGGAAACCATCACGGTCGGGCCGCTGGAGGTGGACATCCCCGGCCGCCGGGCCCGGGTCAACGGCGTCGACGTCGACCTGACCAAGCGGGAGTTCGACCTGCTGGCGGTGCTGGCCGAGCACAAGACCGCGGTATTGTCCCGCGCCCAGCTGTTGGAGCTCGTGTGGGGGTATGACTTCGCGGCCGACACCAACGTCGTCGACGTGTTCATTGGCTACCTGCGCCGCAAGCTGGAGGCCAACGGTGGGCCCAGGCTGCTGCACACGGTTCGAGGAGTCGGGTTCGTGCTGCGCCTGCAGTAACCGGATCGAAGCAAGGCCATGAATATCCTGTCGCGGATCTTCGCTCGTACGCCGTCGCTACGGACGCGCGTGGTGGTCGCGACGGCCATCGGCGCGGCGATTCCGGTGCTGATCGTCGGCGCTGTGGTGTGGGTCGGTATCACCAATGACCGCAAGGAGCGACTGGACCGCCGTCTCGACGAGGCCTCGGGTTTCGCGATCCCCTTCCTGCCGCGCGGTCTTGCCGAAATTCCACGCTCGCCGAACGACCATGACGCCATCATGACGATCCGCCGCGGCGACCAGGTCAAGTCGAATTCAGATGTCACGCTGCCCAAGCTGGACGTCGACTACGCCGACACCTACGTCAACGGGGTGCGCTACCGAGTGCGGACGGTGGAGATTCCCGGGCCGGAGCCGACGTCGCTAGCCGTCGGCGCTACTTACGACGCCACCATCGCCGAGACCAACAACTTGCACCGCCGGGTGATGCTGATCTGCGGTTTCGCCATTGGCGCCGCTGCCGTGTTCGGCTGGCTGCTGGCCGCGTTCGCGGTGCGCCCGTTCAAGCAGCTCGCCCAGCAGACCCGATCGATCGACGCGGGAGACGAGGCGCCGCGGGTCGAAGTGCACGGTGCCAGCGAAGCCGTCGAGATCGCCGAGGCGATGCGGGGAATGCTGCAGCGCATTTGGAATGAGCAGAACAGGACCAAGGATGCGCTCGCTTCGGCGCGTGACTTTGCTGCCGTGTCCTCCCATGAGCTGCGTACGCCGCTGACCGCGATGCGCACCAACCTCGAGGTGCTGTCCACCCTGGATCTGCCCGACGACCAACGCAAAGAAGTGCTCGACGACGTCATCCGGACGCAGTCGCGGATAGAGGCCACCCTGAGCGCGCTGGAACGGTTGGCTCAGGGCGAACTGTCGACGTCGGACGATCACGTGCCGGTCGACATCACCGACCTGCTGGACCGCGCCGCCCACGACGCGACCCGGATCTACCCCGACCTCGATGTCTCGCTGGTGCCCTCGCCAACCTGCATCATCGTTGGATTGCCGGCGGGGTTGCGCCTCGCGGTCGACAACGCGATCGCCAACGCCGTCAAGCATGGCGGGGCCACCAAGGTCCAGCTGTCGGCGGTCAGCTCGCGGGCCGGAGTGGAGATCGCCGTCGACGACAACGGCGGCGGAGTGCCCGAAGATGAGCGCCACGTAGTGTTCGAGCGGTTCTCCCGCGGCTCGACCGCCTCACATTCGGGGTCCGGCTTGGGTCTTGCGTTGGTAGCGCAGCAGGCGCAGCTGCACGGCGGCACGGCGTCGCTGGAAGACAGTCCGCTGGGCGGGGCGCGGCTGGTGCTGCGCCTGCCCGGCCCCAGCTAGCTCTTCTTTGACCTCTTGAGCCACGGCGCGAAACCCGCACGCAGAGCGGCTTCCTCGTTCTTGAACCAGACTTGGGCGACGGTTGAGTCGTAGGTCGGGTCGTCGGGAGTGTAGTAAAGCCTGGTTTCTAGATGGCCCTTCACCAGCCATCCGGCCGGCCCGCCGCCGTCGGGCGCCGCTTGTGCGGAACCCGGACCGTACGGAGCGGATTGCACCGTCGGAATCATTCTGGTCGGTGATTCTCTGCTGACCGGAATCTTCGTCGTAGGCGGCTCCTGGGCAACCGCAATCCTCGTCGTCGGCGGATCCTGGGCAACCGGAATCCTCGTCGTCGGCGGCTCCTGGGCGACCCGAATCCTCGTCGTAGGCGGCTCCGACTTTCCCACCGGAACTCGACGTTTGACCGGACGAACCATCAGGGCGAGCGTCAGTACCAACCCCATCGCAAAGGACACCGCGAACAACCACCAGTGCACGTGGTTCACCGGCGCGCCCCCGTCAACTTGGCGATCCCCCACGCAACCGCCGAACCCGCCATGAAAGCAAGCAGATACCACAACCACTGGATCACGAAGTCCATGCTGGATTCTCCTTAGCTGACGACGATTTCGACGCGACGATTCTTGGCGCGACCATCGGCCGTGTCGTTGGTGGCGACCGGGTTGGCCGTGCCGAGACCCTTGACGACGAGGTGATCGCCGGCAACGCCATGGGCAGTAAGGAAGTTCTCGACCGTCTGGGCTCGCTGGTTGCTCAGCGGGCCATTGATGCTTTCGGTACCTGAATTGTCGGTGTAGCCGTTGATGGTCGCGTGCGCGCTCGGGCACGCCTTGAGCTTGTCTGCGACCTGCGTCAGACTCTGCTCCTCGGCCGGAGTCAGGGTAAACCCGTTGATTTCAAAGGTAATCGGCCCGCCTGTTGCGGCATTGATAGCCGCCTGCAAGTCGGTGCACGAGCCAGGGGCCGGAGATGCGGGCGGTGCGGGCGGACCCGGCGCCGGGACCGGCCCGTTAAACGCAAGATTGTCAACGACGTTCAGGTTTGACCAAATGTGTTTGGCGTCGTTTCCGACCGTGTTCTTCTGGTCCTGTGATGCGGCAGTGCCCGCCAGGATGATGGTGTCCCCGTTGACCGTGAGGTTGAAATCGGTGATCGAGGCGCTGTCCGCGAAAATCGGTCCAGCATGCGCGAAATCGAGCGCGTCGACATTGGGATTGATGCGGATTCGATCGACGATGTTGGCACTCGCCGGCAGTGCGCCTTTTAGTGCCTTCATCAGTGCCGCTTTGGCGGAGTCATCGGGAAAATCGCCGCTGGCCGTAATGTTGTTGCCGTTGCGGGCAATTGACAGCGGGGCCAACGACAACGTCGGGGCACCGGACTTGCCCGGCCGTGCAGCTGTCGGCAACGCGCCGGAGGGCCCACTGGAGCGGGGTCGTTCGAATGCAGCGTGGCCGATTGCCGCTATCAGCAACGGAATTACCACCAGACCGATCAGCCAGGGCAGGCCAAGCGACCGCCGAGTCGAACCAGCAGCTGTCCGGCCGAACCGCGGCGCCAAACGCACTATCGCCCCTCCCTCCGCTGGCTAGCAGGTGCTCCAGGCGATATGCAGCCTACGTGGCATCGCTGGTCTCGGGCACACTAGAACGATGGCTGATGGCAACAAATCGATCGACAGCGACGCCCTGGCGCACATCCGCGACCTGGTCGCCGAGGAGAAAGCGCTGAGGGCGCAGCTCCAGCACCGCGACATTACCGAGTCCGAGGAGCACGCACGCCTGCGCCAAGTGGAGATCGAACTCGACCAGTGCTGGGACCTGCTGCGGCAGCGTCGGGCCCTGCGCGAGACGGGTGGCGACCCACGCGAGGCGGCGGTGCGTCCGCCCGGCCAGGTGGAGGGATACCTCGGCTAGGAGCACACCCGAGCATGGCGGGCGACGGCACCCGGGATTTCGATGTTGTGGTGGTTGGCGGCGGCCACAATAGCCTGGTCGCGGCCGGCTACCTGGCCCGGGCAGGCCTTCGGGTCCGGTTGCTGGAGCGGCTGGAGCAGGTCGGCGGAGCCGCGGTCTCGGCCCAGGTCTTCGACGGCGTCGACGTCCGGGTCTCGCGCTACTCGTACCTGGTCAGCTTGCTCCCCCCACGCATCGTCGACGACCTGGGCGCCGCGGTGCGCTTGGCCCGGCGGCAATTCTCGTCGTACACCCCGGAGCCGGCGACGCACGGGCAATCCGGCTTGCTGGTCGGCGCACACGGCGGGCAGACCCGCGACACGTTCGCAGCGATCGGCGCCGCCGGTGACGAGCGTGGTTTCACCGCGTTCTACCGGCGCTGCCGGCTGATGACCGAACGGCTCTGGCCGACGCTGCTCGAACCGCTGCGCACCCGCGAGCAAGCGCGCCGATACGTCCTGGACGGCGGCGATCCCGATGCGGCGACCGCGTGGCGGGCCATCGTCGATGAGCCGATCGGGCACGCGATCGCCGACGCGGTGGGCAACGACCTGGTTCGCGGCGTGATCGCCACCGACGCGCTGATCGGCACGTTCGCCCGTGTCGACGAGCCCTCACTGACCCAGAACATCTGCTTCCTGTATCACGTGCTCGGCGGGGGCACCGGAGACTGGAACGTCCCCATCGGCGGAATGGGCTCGGTGACCGCGGCTCTGGCCGCGGCGGCCATCGGCCACGGTGCCGAAATCACCACCGGTGCAGACGTTTACGCTGTCGAACTGAATGGACGTGTGCACTACCGCAGCGGCGGCGAAGAGCACAGCATCGGTGCCCGGTTCGTTCTGGCCGGCGTCACACCGACGGTGTTGGCCGGGCTGCTCGGCGAACAGCCGGCGCCACAGGCGCAGGGGGCGCAGGTGAAGATGAACATGGTGCTGCGGCGGCTGCCGCGCTTGCGCGACGACAGGGTGACGGCCGAACACGCATTCGCCGGGACCTTTCACGTCAACGAGACGTGGACTCAGCTGGATACGGCGTATTCGCGGGCGGCCGCCGGACAGCTGCCGAATCCGTTGCCGTGCGAGGCCTACTGCCATTCGCTGACCGACCCGAGCATCCTGTCGGCCGGGCTGCGCGATTCCGGCGCTCACACGATGACGGTGTTCGGCTTGCACACGCCGCACTCGGTGCTTGATGGCACCGACTCCGATGCCGCGCGCGAGCAGCTGACCGAGTCGGTGCTGGCGTCGCTGAATTCCGTTCTGGCCGAACCGATTCAGGACGTGCTGATGAGTGACGCGTATGGACGGCCGTGCATCGAGACGACGACCACCCTGGATTTGCTGCGCACACTTTCGATGACCGCGGGCAACATCTTCCACGGCGCGTTGTCTTGGCCGTTCGCGGACGACGACGACGCACTGGACACCCCGGCGCGCCGATGGGGAGTGGCCACCGCGCACCAGCGGATCATGCTGTGCGGGTCGGGTGCGCGGCGCGGCGGTGCCGTGTCGGGCATTGCAGGCCACAACGCCGCGATGGCGGTGTTGGCTTCTCTATGACTACGGCTTTGCTTGTGTCGCTGGGGAATCCGCGTCCTACCGCGCGTCGATCGCGACGTAGTCGCGTTCGGTGTAGCCCGTGTAGATCTGGCGCGGGCGGCCGATCTTGCTGTCACCCTCGTCGTGCATCTCACGCCAGTGCGCGATCCAGCCGGGCAACCGCCCCAGCGCGAACAACACGGTGAACATCCGGACCGGGAACCCCAGGGCCCGGTAGATCAGGCCGGTGTAGAAATCGACGTTCGGGTAGAGCTTGCGCTCGATGAAGTAGTCGTCGGTCAGCGCCGCTTCTTCGAGTTCCTTGGCGATGGCCAGCAGGTCGTCGTCGCCGCCGAGCTTGGACAGGATCTTGTCGGCCTGTTCCTTGACGATGCGGGCCCGCGGGTCGTAGTTCTTGTAGACACGGTGACCGAAGCCCATCAGTTTGACGCCGGCCTCGCGGTTCTTCACCTTCCGGACGAATTCGCTGACGTCATCGTCGCTCGCGCGGATCTCCTCGAGCATCTCCAGCACCGCCTGGTTGGCGCCGCCGTGCAGCGGCCCCCACAGCGCGTTGATGCCGCCGGAGATCGAGGTGAACAGGTTGGCTCGCGACGAGCCGACCAGGCGCACCGTTGACGTCGAACAGTTCTGCTCGTGGTCGGCGTGCAGGATGAACAACATGTCCAGGGCCCGAACCACCTCGGGATCGGGCTGATAGGGCTCGGCCGGAAATCCGAACGTCATCCGCAGGAAGTTCTCCACCAGCGACAGCGAGTTGTCGGGGTAGAGGAACGGCTGGCCGACCGACTTCTTGTAGGCGTAGGCGGCGATGGTGGGGAGCTTGGCCAGCAGGCGAATCGTGGACAGCTCGACCTGCTCGCTGTCCATCGGGTCCAGCGCGTCCTGGTAGTACGCCGACAAGGCGTTGACCACGCTGGACAACACCGGCATGGGGTGCGCGTTGCGCGGAAAGCCGTCGAAGAATCGTTTGAGGTCCTCGTGCAACATGGTGTGCCGCTGGATCCGGTTGGTGAAATCGGCCAGCTGCTCGGCGTTGGGCAGTTCGCCGTAGATCAGCAGGTAGCTGACCTCGATGAAGGTCGACTTCTCGGCCAGTTGCTCAATCGGAATGCCGCGATACCGCAGGATGCCGGCGTCACCGTCGATGTATGTGATGGCGCTTTTCGTGGATGCGGTGTTGACGAAGCCGTTGTCGAAGGTGGTGTATCCGGTCTTGGACAACAACGAGCCGAGAGCAATTCCGTCGGCTCCTTCAGTGGCCTGGACGATCTCCAGGTCAATCTCGCCCCCCGGGTACTTCAGGGTTGCGGTTTCGTCGGTGTCGGCCACGAGAACCCCTTTACGCTCTGGCTGGTATGGCTGCCCTGGACTAGGTGCTCATAGCTGAAGGTAGTCGTTATCGCGACGGCGTGCCTGCCCGGGGTCGGGTCGACTGAACTTGCGGCTTTCGCTCAGGTAAACCCCGTCTTGCGTGGGTCACGGGCGGGCTCAGGGCTGCAGGCGTTCGACACGATCGCCGATGACCCGGATCCGGTTGTGCACCCGGTTTTCCCGGCCCTGCCAGAACTCCACCACTTCGGGTGCGATGAGGTATCCGCCCCAGCCCGGTGGCACCGGGATGTGCTCGTGGTCGGCGAAGCGCGTGGTCACCTCGTCCAGCTGGTCGAGCAGGGCCGCGCGCGACGCGATCGGCTGCGACTGGTGTGATGCCCAGGCACCCAGTTGCGAGCCGCGCGGCCGTTTGGACCAATAGTCCTCGGTGGCCTGCCGGTCGACCTTGGTCACCAGGCCGCGGACGTGCACCTGTCGCCCCAGCAGAAACCAGGGGAAGGTCGCGGACGCGTACGGCGTCGCCGCCAGCTCGATACCTTTGGCCGAGTCATAGTTGGTGAAAAAAGTGATCCCCTTCTCGTCCACGCCCTTGCACAACACTGATCGGCTCATCGGCCTACCCTCTGCGACGGTCGCGAGCACCATGGCGTTGGGTTCGGAAACTCCGAAACGTTCGGCGTCATCAATCCACTTGCGCAACAATGCAAGCCAGCCGTCATCCAGCCAGTCCGCGTCGAGGTCGGGGCCGCCGTCGCGCTCGACGGACCCGTACTCGACTCGCATGCGTTGCAGGTGTTCGTCGTCTGGTCCTGCCATCGCGCCAACGCTACTCGGGGGGTGCTACCGGCCCGTAGCATCGCCCCGAACCTGAGGTGCGAGAATTTTCCTATGACTGTGGTCCCGGAAGATTTCGTCCCTGGCCTCAACGGTGTTGTTGCCTTCACCACCGAGATTGCCGAGCCGGACAAAGACGGCGGCGCGCTGCGCTACCGCGGCGTCGATATCGAGGATCTGGTGAGCCAGCGGGTCACGTTCGGCGAGGTGTGGGCCCTGCTGGTGGACGGCGAATTCGGCCACGGACTGCCCCCGGCTGAGCCGTTCCCGCTGCCGATCCACACCGGCGACGTCCGCGTCGACGTGCAGGCGGGTCTGGCGATGCTGGCGCCGATCTGGGGGTACAAGCCACTGCTGGACGTCGACGACGCCACCGCCCGCGCGCAGCTGGCCCGGGCGTCGGTGATGGCGCTCTCCTATGTGGCGCAGTCGGCGCGCGGCATCTACCAGCCCGCGGTTCCGCAGCGAGTTATCGACGAATGCCCAACGGTGACAGCACGTTTCATGACTCGCTGGCAGGGCGAGCCGGATCCCCGGCACATCGAGGCCATCGATGCCTACTGGGTGTCGGCCGCCGAGCACGGCATGAACGCCTCGACGTTCACCGCACGGGTGATCGCCTCGACCGGCGCCGACGTGGCGGCAGCGCTGTCCGGGGCGATCGGGGCGATGAGCGGGCCGCTGCACGGCGGGGCGCCGGCCCGGGTGCTGCCGATGCTCGAAGAGGTCGAGCGCACCGGCGACGCCCGCGGCCTGGTCAAGGGAATTCTGGACCGCGGCGAGAAGCTGATGGGATTCGGGCACCGGGTCTACCGCGCCGAAGACCCGCGAGCGCGGGTACTGCGGGCCGCGTCGCAACGGCTGGGTGCGCCGCGCTACGACGCGGCGGTCGCGCTCGAACAGGCCGCGCTTTCCGAGCTGCGTGAGCGCCGTCCGGACCACCCGATCGAGACCAACGTCGAGTTCTGGGCCGCGGTGATCCTGGACTTCGCCCAAGTGCCGGCCCACATGATGCCGGCGATGTTCACCTGTGGGCGCACCGCCGGGTGGTGCGCGCACATTCTCGAGCAAAAGCGGCTGGGCAAGCTGGTGCGTCCGTCGGCGATCTACGTGGGACCCGGACCGCGCAGCCCGGAGTCTGTCAAAGGCTGGGACCGGGCTCTCACCACCGCCTGAGCCGGTTGTCGGTCCCCGGCGATTAAATAGTGATCGCCGCGATGAGTTTGCGTCGCGGACGCAGTCAATAACCGTGAGCGAGTCTCCGCCCGGGGCTGGCTCACCAGACCGACAGCAAGGAGACCAGCATGCCGATCAACATCGAACCCGCAGTATCCCCGCACCTCGTCGTTGACGACGCCGCCGCGGCGATCGACTTCTACGTCAAGGCTTTTGGTGCCGTCGAGCTAGGCCGAGTGCCCGGTCCCGACGGCAGACTGGTGCACGCCGCGCTGCGCATCAACGACGCCACGGTGATGCTCAACGACGACTTCCCGGAAACGTGTGGCGGCAAGTCGATGACCCCGAAGTCGCTGGGCGGAACTCCGGTCACCATCCATCTGACGGTCACCGACGTCGACGACAAGTTCCAGCAGGCGCTGGACGCCGGCGCCACCGTGGTGGCCCCTTTGGACGACCAGTTCTGGGGAGACCGCTACGGCGTGGTCGAAGACCCGTTCGGCCACCACTGGTCGCTGGGACAGCCGGTGCGCGAGGTCAGCCCCGAAGAGATCCAAGCCGCAATGGGCGCGCAAGCGAGCAGTTAGCCGAGCAGCCGGGCCAGCAGCCGGCGTCGCAGGGGCGGCGCCGGGGGTGCGGTGGCCGCCGCGGCGAGCATGTCGGCGACGTCGGTGAATTTGTTGCGCGGTTGTCCGGTGTCGCTGCCGCGTGCCACCTCGGCGGCGTCAATGGCACCCCACCCCGCGGAGTCGACGACGTCGGGCTGGCGGGCGTGCACGAGTCGGTCGAGCGTCTCTGGCTTTGCCACCGGGTCGGTTAGCCGGTCGGCGTTGAAATCGGCGACCAGGGCCTGGACCGTCTGTAAGGAGCAGGATTTGTTGGTGCCGATGAAGCCGGTCGGTCCACGCTTGATCCACCCCGCGACGTACGCGCCGGGCACCGGTTCACCGGAGCCGGGATCGACGACACGGCCATCCTCGTTCGGCACGACAGCTGCGGACTCGTCGAACGGAAGATCGCGAATCAGCTTGCCGCGGTAGCCGATTGACGTGAGCACCAGTCCCGCATCGAGCCGGCGCACCTCGTCGGTGCCGGTGACCGAGAACTCCACGCCGGTGGCGCGCTGCCGGCCCAGCACACGCTGGGGCGTGAGCCGATAGGCCAGCCGGATTCGTGGCCGCTGGGTTGTCGAGCGCGGCGCCGAAGCATCGCCGAGTTTGCTCAAGATCTCGAGCTTGTTCCTGGTCAACACGTCCGAAACAGACGCGAGATCGCCTGCCACCAACTGGTGGTCGCCCGGATCGAGCACGACGTCGGATGCGCCGGTGACCCCGATCAGTTCGGGCAACGTGAACGCCGAATCGGCCGGCCCGCGCCGCGCGGCGATCACCACTTCGCGGACCGCGGAGCCGCGCAATGCTTCCAGCGCATGGTCAGAGATATCGGTCCGGGCCAGGTCGTCCGGGTCGGCTGTGAGCACACGCGCCACGTCGAGGGCGACGTTGCCGTTGCCGATGATCACGACGCGTTCGTGGCTGAGATCGACTGGCAGATCTGTGAAGTCGGGATGCCCGTTGATCCATGCGACCAATTCGGTGGCGGTTGCGGTGCCGGGCAGCCCGATGCCGCCGATGTCCAGCCGGCGGTCGTCGGGCGCACCGACCGCGTACAGCACGGCGTGATGATGGGCCAGCAGGTCGGCGTGGCTCAGATGCCTGCCGATCTCGACATTGAGGTAGTAGCGGAAGTGGCGATGACGCGTGACCCGGTCGAAGAGCTGGGTGACTTTCTTGGTGCTCTGGTGATCGGGCGCCACCCCGGCGCGCACCAGCCCGTAGGGGGTGGGCAGCTTCTCAAAGACGTTGACGCGCACGCCATGCTGGGTGAGCAGTTCGTCGGCGGCATACATCGCCGCGGGCCCGGATCCGACAATGGCGACGCTCAGCGGATGGCGGCGGGCACGCACCTGGGCGGCCGGGATCACCGGGGCCAGCTTCGAGGTCGGCGGCAGCTTCACGCCCGCCGGCCGCTCCGGGTAGAACGACGCGTTGATCTCGACGAACGGCAGCTGCTTGGGCTCCAATCGGGTGTCGGGCGCGATCGCGCCGACCGGGCAGGCGTTCACGCAGGCGCCGCAGTCCACACAGGCCACCGGATCGATATAGAGCATCTCCGATGTCGCAAAGCCCGGCTCGTCGGGTGTCGGGTGAATGCAATTCACCGGGCACGCGAAGACACAGGACCCGTCGTTGCAGCACGACTGGGTAATAACGTGCGGCATAAGAGAACCCGTGCAGTCCTATGCAGCCGGTACCGGAGCCAGGTGCTGGCGCCGCGGCTCGCTGCGGTAGCGCGACGGCTTGCCGTTGATCTTGCAGAGTCGCCACATGAGCCGCGCGGAGCGCGTCTCCATCAGCCCGGTGTCGTCAGCCAGCATCCGCACGTCGGCGAACATGTCGCTCAACCACTTTCGCGATTCCGGCGACCGGAAGAAGAGTTCCTTCTTGACTTCACGCGGAATGTCGAACTCCCGCCAGAACGCCTTGGGCGGCACCACGATCGCCCGGCATAACGTCTTCATGGTCAACGGGTAGTACAGCGAGACCCAGAACCGCTGCCGTTTGGTCAAATGGGGCAACCGCTTTCGCAGGAACTCGTGGGCGAAGGAGATGTGTCGCGCTTCCTCGGCCACGTGGATCGCCATCACCCGCTCCATGATCGGGTGCAGCGACTTGCCTTCGCGCAGAACGTTTTTCTGGGTGTGGTCGATGGGTTCCTCGCCGGCCAGCACACCGATGAAGAACGCCACCGGCAATGGACCGGCAACCAGCGGAACCAGCGGCGAGATCCAGCGCAGCATGCGCGGCATCCCCGGAACGTCGGCGCCGACGCGGTTCACCATCTCCTGGAACATCATGGTGTGGTTGCACTCTTCAACCGATTCGTGCAGGCAATACCGATATTCCGGTGACCCGTTGGGCACCCAGAACGTGTAGTTCATCAGTCCGCGGATCAGGATGGACTCGAAGTGCAGCCCCACCTTGGCCACGTTGGCCTGGCGCCACATGCCGATCTTGATCCTGCGCTCTTCGGACTGGGCTTGATACCAGGGATGCCGGCCCAGCGGATCGGTCGTCGGCAGGATCCAGCGCGGATCGTTGTCGGTGACAGCGAACTCTGGTGACTCCCAATCGATATCGGTGTAGGGGTTGAAATTCCGCCGCACCGACCCCTCGGACAGTGTGGCAAGCATCTTGACGTAGTCGACGTCGTCGCGCACTTCCATCTTGCGGCGCCAACGCCGGACCATTCGCGTCCTGGCCATACCCAAGCCCTCCCCAACGAGGTTTACATTTGGATGTGCTGTGTCTAGACAGTACCGCGGGTACCGGGAATATTCCAGACCCCGCGAGCCACTGTGGGCTGACCAGTGGTCAGCCGAATTGTGTGTCCTGACTCACACCCCCGGGCGCATCGTGGGCGGCGCAGCCAGGACTTATGTGACCACCAACCGGGTGGGCAATCGGGCCGGCGCGCCGCCGGGTCGACCTCGCTCACTACGCTGATTGGCATGGCTGACCAGCTCCAGATTCCCGCAGACATCAAACCCCGCGACGGCCGCTTCGGGTCGGGCCCGTCCAAGGTCCGACCCGAGCAATTGCAGGCGCTGACCACCACGGCTGCCGCGTTGTTCGGCACCTCGCACCGGCAGGCGCCGGTCAAGAATCTGGTGGGGCGGGTTCGATCGGGGCTTGCGGAGCTTTTCTCGGCGCCGGACGGTTACGAGGTCATTTTGGGCAACGGCGGCGCGACAGCGTTCTGGGATTCGGCGGCCTTCGGGCTGATCGACAAGCGCTCGCTGCACCTTTCCTATGGCGAGTTCAGCTCGAAGTTCGCCTCCGCGGTCACCAAGAACCCGTTCATCGGCGATCCGATCATCATCAAATCGGATCCCGGCAGTGCACCGGAGCCGCAGAGCGATCCGTCGGTCGACGTGATCGCGTGGGCGCACAACGAGACATCGACCGGGGTGGCGGTGCCTGTTCATCGCCCCGCGGATTCGGCGGAATCGTTGATCGTCATCGACGCGACCTCGGGCGCCGGTGGCCTGCCCGTCGACATCACCGAGACCGATGCGTACTACTTCGCACCGCAGAAGAACTTCGCCAGCGACGGTGGCCTGTGGCTGGCCATCATGAGCCCGGCCGCGCTGGCCCGGGTCGAGTCCATCGCCGCGTCCGGTCGTTGGGTTCCCGACTTCCTGTCGCTGCCGATCGCGGTGGAGAACAGCCTGAAGAACCAGACGTACAACACGCCGGCGATCGGCACCCTGGCGCTGCTGGCCGAACAGCTCGACTGGCTGTTGGGCAACGGCGGGTTGGACTGGGCGGTCAAGCGCACGGCCGACTCGTCGCAGCGGTTGTACTCATGGGCGCAGGAGCGGCCGTACACGACGCCGTTCGTCGCCGATCCCGGGCTGCGTTCTCAGGTGGTGGGGACGGTCGACTTCGTCGACGACGTCGACGCGGCGGCGGTCGCGTCGATTCTGCGGGCCAACGGCATCGTCGACACCGAGCCGTACCGCAAACTCGGCCGCAACCAGTTGCGGGTCGCGATGTTCCCCGCGGTCGAACCCGACGACGTCAGCGCCCTCACCCAGTGCGTCGACTGGGTGGTTGAACGCCTTTAACCCGCCCGCAATCAGCACGCAACCGCCCAGCGTGTCAGCAAGGCGATGGGCGTTCGCTGGACTACAGTGCGCACGTGACGGGTCCGTTCGCTGACCTGCACGGAGCCTGCGAGGAGATAACCATGCGGGAACTCAAAGTGGTTGGGCTCGACGCCGACAGCAAATACATCATCTGCGAGAGTCAAGACCCTGCGGAGCAGTTCAAGCTGGCGGCCGACGACCGATTGCGGGCTGCTCTCAAGGGCGAGCCCGCACAGCCGGAGCAACCGCACCTCGAGATCGAAGTCACCAACATGCTGAGTCCCAAAGAAATTCAGGCCAAGATCCGCGCCGGGGCGTCCGTCGAGCAAGTGGCCGCGGCGTCGGGTTCGGACGTGTCGCGCATCCGCCGGTTCGCCCACCCGGTATTGCTGGAGCGTTTCCGCGCGGCGGAGCTGGCAACGGCCGCACATCCGATGCTCGCCGACGGCCCCGCGGTACTGACGCTGCTGGAGACTGTCAGCGCCGCGCTGGTGACGCGCGGCCTCGAGTACGACAAGCTCAGCTGGGACGCCTGGCGCAACGAAGACAACCGCTGGACGGTGCAGCTCGCGTGGAAGGCCGGCCGTTCGGACAACAACGCACACTTCTGCTTCACGCCGGGCGCTCACGGCGGAATAGTCACCGCGATCGACGATGCGGCCAGTGAGCTGATCGACCCCAACTTCGAGCGTCCGCTGCGGCCGCTCGCCCGCGTCGCGCACGTCGATTTCGACGAGCCGGTGAAGCCCCCGGTCGCTGCGCCCCCGGACCAGCCGGCGGAGCCCGCGCACCCCGTGCACACTCGACGCGGCAAGCCGGTCATTCCGGCGTGGGAGGATGTGCTGCTCGGGGTGCGCTCGGGCGGGCAGCGCTAGCTACGGCACCGCCAGCGCGAGCAGCGCCAGCCACGCGCACGTCACGCCTACTCCGGCGCCCAGCACAAACCAGCGCAGAACCGGAGTGCGCCGCCATCCCCACAGCGTGGGCGCCAGTCCCCCGGCCGCCACGATGTTGAGCCCGACGGCCAACAGCGGATGCACTCGGACGAGCCCGAGACTGAGCACCACAATCGCGGCCGCGGTAACGACTGCAACAAACCCGGCCACCGTCAAACCCGTTGCCCAGGGCACAGACTGGGAGCGCTGGCCGCGCTCGTCGCTCACGAACCGAGCCTAACCCGCTCATAGAACGCCAAAGCGGCCGCTGTCGCGACGTTGAGCGAGTCGGTGCCCCGCGACATCGGGATGCGCACCCGCACATCACTTAATCGCAGGGTCGCCGGTGTCAATCCGGGACCCTCGGCGCCGACCAGCACGGCAATAGGGTCGTCGCGCGCCGCCGCCATCGCCTCTGCCAGTGGGCACGCCTGGCTGCCCGGAGTCATCGCCAGCAGCCGAAAACCGTTTTCTCTCAGCGTCATAAGGTCGGTGGGCCAATCGGCTGCCCGGGCATACGGCACCAGCAGCGCGTGACCCATGGACACCCGAACGGCGCGACGGTAGAGCGGATCGGCGCAGCCGCTGCCGAACACCACCGCGTCCACGCCCAGTCCGGCCGCGTTGCGAAAGATCGAGCCCAGGTTCTCGTGGTCGTTGACGCCTTCGAGCACCGCGACCGTCCGGGCGCCGTCGACGACCTGCGCAACGGTCGGCTCGGGCGCTCTCCTCGCGGCGGCGAGCACACCGCGATTGAGGTGAAAGCCGACCACTCGCGCCATGACTTCGGCGGAGGTTCGGTAGAACGGCGCGGGGACACCGGCAAGATCCTCTTTGAGCTCGGCCAGCCTGCGGTCGGTGCCGAGCAAGGCGTGCGGGGTGAATCGGGACGCCAGCATGCGCTGCACGACCAGGACGCCTTCGGCGATCACCAAACCTTTTCCGGTCGGCAGATCAGGACGGCGGTCAACGCTGTTCAGGTCACGGAAATCGTCGAGCCGCGGGTCGTCGGGATCGGTGACGTCTTGGACATTTTCGGCGTCACTCACGGGCTTTCGTCGACCAGGGCCAACATCAGATCGGCGGCCTCGCGCAAGGTGGCGCGCTTGTCGCCGTCCAGCACCGCAAGCCGCTCGGCCAGCCACTCCTGTCGGGCGCGCCGAGCCGCCTTGACCAATTCGGCACCTGACTCGGACACCGAGACCAGCACCTGCCGGCCGTCGACGGGGTGCGGGGCGCGGTCCACGAAGCCCTCGTCGGCCAACGAGGCGATCACCCGGGTCATCGACGGCGGTCGGACCCGTTCCCGAATCGCCAGCGCACCGGGCGTCATTGGGCCCTCGTTGGTCAGGGTCGCCAGCGCCGAAAGCTGCGACAGCGACACGGGCGACGACGGATTGCGGAAGCGGAGTTGGCGGGCCAGCCGCATGACGGCCAGCGACAAGTCGCTTGCCAGCCGCGCATCGCTGTCAGGCATGGCGCGAGGTTACAACGGAAGCAGAGAACTAGGAACAAGAACCGGCGAACGACGGACTGTGCTCCGTTTCACCGCGTGCGAGATCACGCCCCGCCCGCAACCGGCAGGTATCCGCCCCGGGCCGCAGGCTATGTTGATCGTGATGGTTGTCGGACCTGGCGAAAGCACACCTGGCGAAAGCGCGCCTGGCGAAAACCGCGAGGCTGGCGAAAACCCCGAGGCGCCGCCACTGCCACCGGTGCTGCTTCAGGTTTGGCCCGTCATCGTGATCGGCGTCCTCGGCTGGCTGGCCGCTGCGGCGGCCGCGTTTCTCGTACCGGCGCTTCAGAGTTGGCGGCCGGTGACCCTGGCCGGACTGGGTGTGGGGTTGCTCGGTACCAGCATCTTCGTGCTGCAGCTCACCGCTGCCCGCCGCGGCGCGCGTGGCGCGCAAACCGGACTCGAAAACTATCTCAACCGC
>Ga0335072_10005015_pt1 | contig 19534 bp, 17 predicted proteins | sample Lox_Sample_21_FD_206725 | JGI IMG/M metagenome (GOLD analysis project Ga0335072, IMG submission 206725) | Soil microbial communities from Loxahatchee National Wildlife Refuge, Florida, United States - Lox_Sample_2.1 | ecosystem: Environmental > Terrestrial > Soil > Wetlands | place: USA...
TCGACAGGCCGCCGCCCTTGGCGCGGTGCAGCAGCACCAGCAGCACCACCAAGATGCTGGTCACGACCAGGGTGATCTGCAGGCCCAATTGCATGACGTGCAGTTTACCGGTTAGCGCCCCATCGGCCGTAACCGGCGCCCGGCGGTCACCCGACCCGGCGGTAGAGCTTGACGGAGATCGCGGTGAGCCACACCCAGACGACGACGACAACGGCGGTGAACAGCAGTAAGACGTCGGCGCCCTTCGCGCCCGTCGCCACCGATGCGAATCCCGCGGCAAAAAGCGCGCCGACCGCTCCCGACCCCCAGGCCCAACCCCTTTCGCCGTCGCGGGCCAGTCGGGCGGCCATGACGAAACACGCGGCGGTCAAGCACACGAATCCGACGCCCGCGCAAACGAAGTGCAGCATTCCATGCCAACTCACTGGGCCCCGTCCAGGTGGAGCGCCGGGCGGGAACCCATTCGATGGATCGGCCACGAAAATTCCGGCACCCACCAGGCCGAGCCCGTAAACGCCGAGCAACCATCCGGCCAAGCCCGCACCCATCGCGCGGCGGACCCCGACTGCGGCGGCGATGGTCATCGCCCCGGTGATCACGAAGTTCGCGATCTGGATCCAGCCCCATGTGCCGTTGGCCAGCAGGCTCGCCTCGTGACGGGTCGGGTCAAACCCGGGCCGAATGAGCTCCTGCGCCACGACGATCAGGATGTAGAACGGGCCAGCGATCACCCCGTAACCCAGGAGCGATTTGGTGATCCGCTGCGCCAAAGGTGGACATTCCGATGTTGTCATGACATGCATCGCCCCTCTCTCAGAACTGGACCGTACAGTACTCACAGCTGTACTAGACTGTCTAGTACTTGCCCTGAGGAGTCTCACGATGCCCGACGTGACCGACACCGCCACACTGAACCGCTCGGAGCAGAAGCGTCGCGCGATCCTGGCGGCCGGGCATGAGCTATTCCTCAAGCAGGGTTACCAGGGCACCACGGTCGACCAGATCGCCGCCAAGGCCCAAGTATCAAAACAGACGGTTTACAAGCAGTTCGGGGACAAGGAGGAATTGGTTTTCGATATCGTCTCGGCCGTTTTGGAGAATGCTGCCGCTCCCGTCCTTGAGCGGATCGCTGCGCTGGCCGAAACCACTGATCTGGAAGGCGACCTTGCCGAACTTGCCGTCGAGTATTTGCACACGGTGCTGGCCGAACCGGTGACCCAACTACGACGGCTGGTAATCGCCGAGGCGGGCCGATTGCCGAGGCTCGCCGAAATGTACTACCGGCGGGCACCGGCCACCACTTTGGAAGCACTGGCAGGGACGTTCGGCCGGCTGAACGACCGTGGCCTGTTGCGCGACACCGACCCCTCGATGGCGGCGGACCACTTTGCGTTCCTCGTCGTCGGCCGGCCCATCGACCAGGCGCTGTTTTTTGGCGGCACAAGGGCAAAGGCCGACATCGATCCCGCCCACTATGCCCGCCACGCCGTCGAAGTGTTCCTAGCCGCGTACCGGCCGACCGTTTACTAGGGCTACGGCAGCGGACCGCCGGCGGCGATGGCCGCCAGCGTGGCGAACTGCTCGCCGTCCAGCGACGCTCCCCCGACCAAACCGCCGTCGACGTCTTCTTGCGCGACGATCTCGCCGACGTTTTTCGCGTTCACCGAGCCGCCGTAGAGCACGCGGACGGTGTCGGCGATCTTCGGTGAGGAGAGGGCCGCCAGCCCTTTGCGGATCGCGCCGCACACCTCCTGAGCATCGGAGGCACTGGCAACCCGTCCGGTGCCGATAGCCCAGACCGGCTCGTAGGCGATGACGACGTTGGCGATCTGCTCGGCGGATAGCCCGGCCAGCGAGCCGCGCAGCTGTTGCTCGCAGTGGCTGACGTGCTCACCGGCCTCGCGGACCTCTAGGTGCTCGCCGATGCAGATGATGGGGGTCAGGTCGTTCTTGAGGGCCGCGCCGGCCTTGGCGGCCACCAGCGCGTCGTCCTCGTTGTGGTAGGTGCGCCGCTCGGAGTGCCCGACGACGACGAAGGTGCAGCCCAGTTTGGATAGGAACGCGCCGCTGATGTCACCGGTGTAGGCACCCGACTCGTGCTGCGAAAGGTCCTGCGCGCCATAGGTCAACCGCAGCTTGTCGCCGTCGACGAGGGTTTGCACGCTGCGCAGGTTGGTGAACGGCGGCAAGACGGTGACGTCGACCTTGTCGTAGTACTTGTCCGGCAGCGCGAACGCGATCTTTTGCACCAGCGCGATCGCCTCGAAGTGATTGAGATTCATCTTCCAGTTGCCGGCAATCAGTGGCTTGCGACTCACGAGTCTCCTTCACTTGGCTGCTCACTTCTCAGTACCCGGATACCGGGAAGTGTCTTGCCCTCAAGGTATTCCAGCGACGCTCCGCCGCCGGTGGATATGTGCGAAAATTCGCCCTCCGGGATGCCCAGCGCGCGCACCGCGGCCGCCGAGTCACCACCACCCACCACGCTGAATGCGCCCTTGCCGGTCGCGGCGGCGATCGCTTCGGCCACGCCTCGGGTGCCCGCGGCGAACTCCGGGAACTCGAACACACCCATCGGGCCGTTCCAGAACACGGTGCTGGCGTTGGACAGCAGGGCCGCAAAGCGTTTCACCGAATCCGGCCCGATATCCAGGCCCATCAGCTCTTCCGGAATCGCGTTGGCGGCAACCGTCTGCGACGGCGAACCCGCCGCGAACTGCTCCGCCACCACGATGTCCCTGGGCAGTCGCAGCACGTCGGCGTAGGTGTCCAGCAGCCGACGGCAGACATAGATCATATCGCTTTCCAGCAGCGACTTTCCGACCGAAAAACCTTGCGCGGCAAGGAACGTGAAGCACATCCCGCCACCGATCACGATACTGTCGGCTTTGGTCGCCAGCGATTCGATGACGCCGAGTTTGTCGGACACCTTCGACCCGCCCAACACCACCGCGTAGGGGCGTTTGGTCGAGTGGGTCAGCTGCTCGAGCACCTTGATCTCCTCGGCGACCAGCGTGCCGGCGTAGTGCGGCACCAGCGTCGCGACGTCATACACCGAGGCTTGCTTGCGATGCACCACCCCGAAGCCGTCGGAGACGAAAGCACCTCCCGGCGAGACCAATTCGACGAGTTGCTTGGCCAGAGCCAGTCGCTGGCTGTCGTCCTTGCTGGTCTCGCGCGGGTCGAAACGGATGTTCTCCAGCAGCAGGATGTCGCCGTCGGTCAGGCCCTCGGCGCGGGCCAGCGCATCGGTGCCGACGACATCGCCGGCCAGCTGTACATGCCGGCCGAGCTGCTCGCCGAGTGCCGCGGCGACCGTGGCCAGCGAAAGTTTCGGGTCGGGGCCGTCTTTGGGACGGCCCAGGTGCGCGGTCACCACGACCTTCGCGCCCGCCTCGACCAGCGCCTTCAACGTCGGCACCGATGCGGTGATCCGGCCCGGGTCGGTGATGGCGCCCTCGTCGTCGAGTGGGACGTTCAGGTCGCTGCGCACCAGCACGCCGCGACCCGAAACACCTTCGGCCAGCAGATCTTTGAGAGTTGGAAGCGAGGACTCTGGCACGGCTAGAGCGACTTGCCGACCAGCGCGACCAGATCAACGAGACGGTTGGAATAGCCCCACTCGTTGTCGTACCACGACACCACCTTGGCCTGGTTGTCGATCACCTTGGTCAGACCCGAGTCGAAGATGGAGCTGTGCGGGTCGGTGACGATGTCGCTCGACACGATCGGCGCGTCGTAGTACTTCAGGATGCCCTTCATCGGGCCGTCGGCGGCGGCCTTCATCGCGGCGTTGATCTCGCTGGCGGTGGCCGACTTGGACAACTCGGCGGTCAGGTCGGTGACCGAACCGGTGGGAATCGGCACCCGCAGCGCATACCCGTCGAGCTTGCCCTTCAGTCCCGGCATCACCAGGCCGATCGCCTTGGCCGCGCCGGTGGAGGTCGGCACGATGTTCAGCGCGGCGGCCCGGGCCCGTCGCAGATCCTTGTGCGGACCGTCCTGCAGGTTCTGATCCTGGGTGTAGGCGTGGATGGTGGTCATCAGGCCCTTGACGATGCCGAACTCGTCGTCGAGCACTTTGGCCAGCGGCGCAAGGCAGTTCGTGGTGCACGACGCGTTGGAAATGATGTTCTGGCTGCCGTCGTACTGGTCGTCGTTGACCCCCAGCACGATGGTGATGTCCTCGTCGGTGGCCGGCGCGGAGATGATCACCTTCTTGGCCCCGGCCTCCAGGTGGCCTTTGGCCTTGGCCGCGTTCGTGAACAGGCCGGTGGATTCGACGACGACGTCGACGCCCAGGTCTCCCCAGGGCAATGCCGCCGGACCCTCCCGCACCTCCAGCGCCTTGATCTTCGCCGGACCGACGACGATCGTGTCCTCGCCTTCCAGGCTGACGTCATGCGGCAACCGGCCCAGGATGGAGTCGAATTTGAGCAGGTGCGCCAGCGTGCTGTTGTCGGTGATGTCGTTGACGGCGATCACTTCGATGTCGGCGGTGCCCTGTTCCTGTTGGGCCAGTAAGGCCCGGTAGAAGTTACGTCCGATTCGACCGAAGCCGTTGATGCCTACTCGGACCGTCACGTGTCTCTCCCTGTCTTTCTCGTCCGCTGATGAACCGCTCGTCGTCAGCCTAGATCAGTCATCAGCAACGTTCGCGGCGCCGGTAACAGTCCCGCGCCACGGCTGTGGCAGATGTGGTTGAAGGGCATCGATGGACGCATGTGACGTCGGGACGTCCCGGTGAGCTACTTGCGCAACCGCCGCAGCGCTGATTCGGCGGCGTGGTAGCCGCACAATCCGTGGATCCCGGCGCCCGGCGGCGTGGACTGCGAGCACAGGTACACCCCCGGCACACCGGTCGCGTACGGATTGGCGGCCACCCGCGGGCGGAAGACGATCTGCAGCCGGTCATTGGCCCCACCGATGATGTCCCCGCCGATGAAGTTGGCGTTGTCCGCCTGCAGTCCGGCGGTGCTCGTACTGACGGTCGCCACGACGCGGTCGCGGAATCCCGGAGCGAACCGCTCTATCTGCTCGACGACGGCGCCGGTGGCATCGCCGGTGTAGCCGAACGGCACGTGCGCGTAGGCGTATATCGGGTTGACGTCGCCCGCGCTGCGGGACGGGTCGGCCAGGTACTGTTGCCCGAGCAGCACGAAGGGCCGTTCCACCATTTTGCCTTGTGCGCGTTGACATTCGGTGTCAGCAATCTCGGCGAATGTGCCACCCAGATGGACCGTGCCCGCGCGCCCGCAGTCGGGGTTGGTCCACGGGATGTCGCCCTCGATCGCGAAGTCCACCTTGAACGCCGACGACCCCTCCCGATAGCGCCGGTAGGACCGCTTGACGCGGCCGGGCATGAGGTCCCCGTAGAGGTCCAGCACGGCGGCCGGGGTGAGGTCGAGCATGACGATGTCGGCGTCGGGAATCTCACCTCGCGTGGCGACGGTTACCCCGGTCGTGACCGTGCCGCCGTGCGCGCTCACGGCGGCGGCCAGGGCGTCGGTGATCGAGCCGGATCCGCCTTGCGCGACGGGCCAGCCGTAGCGGTGACCGCTGGCCAGGATCATCAGCCCCAGCGAGGCCGTCAGCGGCCGGTCCAACCGGGCAAAGGCATGCGCTGCCGCGCCGCCGAACAGTGCGCGCACCCGCTCGGTGCGAAACCAGCGGGCCATGGTGGTGGCCGGCAGCACCGCGCGCGGGCCGAACAGGGCCAGACGAATCGGGTGACGCGGCATGTTGATCACCGGGCGCAGCAGATCTTCGGAAAGCTGATCGAACCCGGCCGCCAAGTCACCCACGGCGCGCCGCCATCGGTTGCCGTCGGGGCCCATGCCGCTCGCGGTCTGCTCGATCGACTGATACAGCACGCCGGCGCTCCCGTCGTCGAGCGGATGCGCGCAGTCGATCTCCGGCCACTTCCAGTTCAGGCCGTAGCCCGCAAGGTTGATCTCCTTCCAGAACGGCGAACCCACGCCCAGCGGGTGAAATGCCGAGCAATGGTCGTGGATGACGCCCGGCACCGTCAGCTCACCCGAGCGCACTCCCCCGCCGATGGTGTCCTGGGCCTCCAGCACCTGGACGTCAATACCGTTGCGGGCCAGATGGATCGCCGCGGCCAGCCCGTTAGGTCCAGCGCCGACGACTACCGCTTTAGTCATCGAGCGGCACGTTGCGTCTGAACATGGACCGGGAATTCGTCGCCGGGTTCCGGCCACGGCTGCCGACTCACCATGTCCTCGACGGTGACATAGCCCGCCTCGATCAAACCCGTCTTGGCGTCGACGATGCGGTACCACTGCTTTTGGGTCTGGATCGGCTGGCCCTCGAGGACGATGACGCGGACGTCGCCGTCCTCGAAGTTGCAGCGCCGCTGCACCGCTTCCAGCAGCTGCTCATTGTGTAGGTGGCCTTCACCGAAGTTCCACCCGACCAGCGGCCCGGCGACTACTTCACCTTCGCGCACTTTGTAGTCGGCTTCGTCGTCGATGGTCCGGGGCAGCAGACCGTTGAGCGCCCGGCCATGCGTGTGCATGGCCCGGAACGCCGCCACCTTGTCCGACATCAGTTCGGCGGTCGCCGGGCCGTAGAGTTTGGCCAGCTGATTGGCAACGAGCGCAGAGCTTTTCACGATGTTGGCCTCGATCTTATCCTCGGCGCCGGCGCGGAAGCACCACAGGCTGGTGGCCCAGTTGCCGGCGTAGTAGCGCATTGCCGGAAGGAACGAAATCTTCTCGGGGAACATGTTTCCCACGATCACGACCGCCACCACGACGGCCAAGATGGCCAGCAGCCAGGGTGACCGAAGGTCGGTGGCGCGAATCGCACCGTAGTGCCCGAACAGATAGAACAGCGAGAAGATGAAGAAGACGTTCCATTCCAACGGGACTCCCATCGGGAGGTTGGAAATGATGTTGAGGTGGAAGAGCACCATGAACCCGATCAGGAACCATCGCCACGGGTGATCGCCGGCGAAGAACACGAGAACCGTCGGAACGATGAATTCCGCCGTGGTACCACCGCCGTGGGCCATCAGCTTCGGCAGCCAGGTGGGGCGCAGGTCGTTGACGTGGTCGCGGTAGAGCAAATGCTTGAGGGGGTTGAACAGCCGGCTGCGCAGTAGCGCGTTGTTGCTCGTCATCACGGCCACGACGTAGGGGAAATGGTGGTTGAGCTTCGATGTCGCGGCCCCCCACCAAAGGCAGAGCATGATGATCTTGAATGCCGAGATCTGATCGGCGAACGGGAAGAAGAACACCAACAACTTCAGCCAGTAATGTTCGCCGCGGGCCGCCAGGAAGATGGTCTTGTCTCGCAGACCCAGCAACGCCAGGGCGACGATCGTCGGCACCACCAAGGCGGGGTTGATCAGGCCGACACCGCCTATGCCGGGGACCGGGCCGCCATAGCCGGGCGACAGCAGCGCCCACACCGCGCTGATCAATACGACGGCATAGAGCGCGACATCGACGAGGGTACGGGTGTCGCCGCTGGTTAACGGAACCTTGCCCGGCCAGGCGGGCAAACGAATTGTGTTGGGCCGCAACCAATAGAGGAATCCACCGATCGGCGGCATGAACCGGCCGGTCAGCGGGCCGGATCCGCAGCCGAAGCCCATGACCTCGAACAGCAGCGTGAAGACGATGACCTTCTGGTACACGATCGGCTGCGTCCACCACTCGGAGATGTGGCCGAGCCCGCCCAGACGGGGAGTCAGGGAGATGATCGCCGCGGGAGCCGCGACGTACAGGCCGATCTTGATCAGGTAGAGCAGATACACCGCGTACGGTGTGCCGAAGCCGTGTTCCGCCCAGTGCCGGGTTACGATTTGCAGTCGCTCCGCCCGCGGCCGAGACGGCCAAGTGTCAGGGTCGACGTCCGGCAGCTCCGGTGACATGAATCCCATGGCGGCCTCGTTCCTCCCGATAGTGAACCAGTTGGTCACTACAATCTATTCGGGATCACAAGCCAGTCGGGAAGACAAATGCCAGTCGGGAAGACAAAAGCTAGTCGGGAAGACACAAGCCAGTCGGGAAGACAAAAGCCAGCCGGGAGACAACCCAGTAGAAATCACCGCTGCAGACGGTCGATCAGCCCCTCAAGAATCTCCTGGTCCTGTTTGTCGATGTGCGTCAAATGCTTAAACGCACAGGCGTATCCGACATCGCCGCGGGCATCTGCCACGGCAATCCCCCGCCGGTACATGTCGAGCCGGAGGTTGGTCCGTCGGGAGATCTGCGAGATCAGCCGCAGTACGTGGTCGGTCGAGGCGTCATCCGCCGTCGCACCGACCGCAATAGCGACGTCCTCGGCCGCACCGCGATGCCGGTTCATGTTTATCCCTCTCGACTGGTGGGTTCTGCGTCAAACCCATTGTGAAAAAGCAAAATCCAAGTTTCGGCTGGACGGTCGCCGCAGCCGTGGCATGCGCCAAGTTGGCCCGGTCAGGCGCGGGTGGTCGGCGCGGCATCGACCGACGGACTAGCCTTCCGCGCTACCCCTCAGTCGCACGGTCGCTTCCGCGGTCTCACCACGCGAGACGCAATGCGGTCCTAGCGGACCCCAAGCCGCGCCCGCCGAGAGTTCAGGGGAACCTCGTCGGGGGCATCGACGAACCGTCGGCGCAGGTTGACGATGATCCTCCGGACCGCCTGGCGCTCCCGTTCGTCGGCCCGTAACTCGCGCCGACAACTGCGAGCCCCCTCGGGGTCACCGGCGGCCTCATAGAAGGCGATCTCGCGCTGGTACTTTTCGATGCGCTCCTCGACCAGCCGATAGCTTTCGGTGAACATGCGCAGGTAGTAGTCGGCCTGCCGCTGGTCCGCCGTCGTGGCGGTCGGTCGGTGCGGGGTCAACGACGTGATGGGCCTGGTTTGCCGAACGTAGACCGATCCGGAATGGACAGCGCGACCGCGGGCGGTGTACGCACCCTGCGTGCGAATACCACGCTCGTCAGGCAACGCTGCGACGTTCATGTCAGTCCCTTCTGGCTCGGGGTTCTCTGTTGAATGAGGCAACAATATGTAGTGGCACCAATCTGCACCATGTGCTGCCGTGATGAAGCTCAAGTGCGCTTTTGTGCGCGCAGCACAACCGGCGCCATCCACCGGCAAGCCTCTAACGCTATCTGCACCTTGAAGATCGCCTCCGGGTCGTCGAAGTTTTCTCCGCAGAGCTCCATCGCCTGGGCGACACGATACTGGATTGTGTTGCGGTGCAAGATCATCGCGTCAGCAGTCGCTACGAAACTGCGGTTGCGAGCCAGAAATTCCCGCAGCGTCTCACGGAGCCACCCGTTGCGTTCATCATCGACGCTGAGGTCGCCCAGCACGTCGGTGACGAAGCGCCGCAGCCCGTCGACATCGCCGGCCATCAACGCGATCGGCGCCACGTCTTCGTAGAAGACGGCTCGGGCGGCCGCGTGACCCCCGGCAAGCGCCACCGCCTTCACCCGCTCGGCCTCTTTCAACGACGCCCGGAACCCGGTCAACCCCTCCTCCACCCGACCGAACGCCAGATGCGCCCTGATGCGTGCGGACCCGAACGCGGTACGCAGGCGGGTCAGGTCGAGGACGCGGCCCGACACGGGCGAAAACCACAGCCGGGCTTCGCGCTCATCCGTCGGCACCATCAGCGAACGGGTGCCCAGCTCAGCGTCTACCGACGAACGCACCTCGTCGAACAGCGCCAGCACGTCGCCGGTGCGTACCGTCGCGTCGACGCACACCACCGCGGCGATGTGCGGTCCGTCCAGCCGGTAACCCAACGCCTTTTCGGCCCGCGCGACGTCCACCGGGACACCCGCCAACAGGTCGCTGACCCACCGTTGTTGGAGCCCGCTACGGCGGCTGACCCAGCGATCGTGCTCCTGCTCGTAGGCGACGGTTAACTGGTCTGCCACCAGGTCGACGAATTTGCTCGAGCGCTGCACCAGCTCGATGATCGTGGGCACCTGCTGATCGGGCTCCAGCAAGGGCACGAACTGCATCGCGACGTCGAGGAAGCGCGCAAGCCCAATCCGATGGTTCCGAACCAGCACCGAGAGCGGCACGCCGCGCTGCGCGGACGCCCGCGCATACGCCAGCGCGGACGCCGGGGCCTCCAGCACTGGCGCATCCCGCTCCAGGTAATGGATGCCTGCGACGAGGCTCTCGGTCATGCTCGCCTTCCACAAACGCAGCATCCGAGTGTCGTGGTTGAGTGCGGCCGTCCCCGCCTTCAGCTCGGCAAGCAATTCCTCGATGAACTCGTCGCGAACGATGTTGATCTGCCCGACGATCATCGAAATGGGCCCAGCGACGGTCTCGGCCACTTTCAGTCCCCTGCCCTTTCCTGTCGAAGCGCTGTGCTCACCATCCACACTGTGCTCGCATCCTTGCGCCAACGGGGGATTTCGCCGCGATATCGGCACCGGGCAACCCGGCGGCGTGCTCTCGCTACGATCTAGGCACTCGACGGCGATGGAGCCGCGAAGGAGGAACGTGAGCACGGACAGCGAAGACCACGAGCACGGCAAGTGGGACCCCGGCCTGACCAAGCGGCTGATGAGCGTGATGCGGCCGGTGTTGAAGACGTACTTCCGCTCGGAAGTGCACGGCCTGGATTCCTTCCCGCCCGGTGGGGCACTAGTGGTCGCCAACCACTCCGGCGGCCAGTTTCCGATGGACGTTCCGATCTTCAGCGTCGACTTCTACGACAAATTCGGCTACGACCGCCCGGTCCTGACGCTGAGCCACGACATCCTGTTCATGGGCGTGACCGGAGACCTTTTCCGGCGCACCGGCTACATCCGGGCCAACCGTGAGAACGCGGCCAACGCGCTGCGCTCCGGCGGTGTGGTGGTCGTCTTTCCCGGCGGCGACTACGACGCCTACCGCCCGACGCTGTCGGAGAACGTCATCGACTTCAACGGTCGCAAGGGCTACGTGCGCACCGCGATCGAGGCCGGCGTGCCCATCGTGCCGATGGTTTCCATCGGCGGACAAGAGACCCAGTTCTACTTGACCCGGGGAACCTGGCTGGCCCGGCGGCTGGGGCTGAAGCGCTTGCTGCGCAGCGAGATTCTGCCGCTGTCGTTCGGCTTTCCGTTTGGCTTGACAAGCCCCGTTCCACCCAATCTGCCGCTGCCCGCCAAGATCGTCACGCAGGTGCTGCCGGCGGTGAACATCGAGAAGGAGTTCGGCGAGGACCCCGACGTCGACGAGGTCGACGAGCACATCCGGTCGGTGATGCAGCAGGGCCTGGACAAGCTGGCCGCCGAGCGCCGTTTCCCGATTCTCGGCTGAGCCATGGCATCTCAGGCATCTCGTATCAGTCAAGCCGTCGGAGTCATCAGCACCCTGAGGCGCGCCGGCATGATCGCGCCGATGCGACCCGACCGCTATCTCAAGATGGCCGCCGCGATGCGTCGCGAGGGCATGGCCATGACCGTGGGCTTCGCCGGCGCCGCGCAGCGCTGCCCGGACCGTCCCGGCCTGGTCGACGAACTGGGCACGCTGACCTGGCGACAGCTCGACGAGCGGATCAATGCGCTGGCCGCGGGCCTGCAGAAGTTGCCTTCGGGCCAACCGCAGGTCATCGGGATCATGTGCCGCAATCACCGGGGTTTCGTCGAGGCGCTGGTGGCGTCCAACCGGATCGGCTCCGACGTCGTGCTGCTCAACACGTCGTTCGCCGGTCCGGCCATGGCCGACGTGGTCAATCGCGAAGGTGTCGAGGCCGTCATCTACGACGAGGAGTTCACCGCGACGGTGGACCGGGCGATGGCCGACAAACCCGACGCCACCCGCATCCTGGCCTGGACCGACAGCCAACACGAGCTGACGGTCGAGAAACTCATCGCCGATCACACCGGACAACAGCCCGAACGCACCGGCCGCAAGGGCAAGATGATCCTGCTGACCTCGGGCACCACCGGAAGTCCCAAGGGCGCCAAGCAGTCTGGCGGCGGCGCCGGAATCGGCACCCTCAAGGCGATCTTGGACCGCACGCCGTGGCGGGCCGAGGAGACCATCGTGATCGTCGCGCCGATGTTCCACGCGTGGGGCTTTTCGCAGTTGATCTTCGCCGCTTCGATGGCCTGCACGATCGTCACCCGGCGCAAATTCGACCCGGAGGCCACCCTGGACCTGATCGACCGCCACCAAGCGACGGGTCTGGCGGTGGTACCGGTGATGTTCGACCGCATCATGGATCTGCCCGACGAGGTGCGAAACCGCTACAGCGGCAGGACATTACGCTTCGCCGCAGCGTCCGGTTCGCGGATGCGCCCCGACGTCGTCATCTCGTTCATGGACCAGTTCGGCGACGTGATTTACAACAACTACAACGCCACCGAGGCGGGCATGATCGCCACCGCAACTCCGGAGGACTTGCGCGCGGCGCCCGACACTGCCGGCAAGCCGGCCGGGGGAACCGAAATCCTAATCGTGGATGCGGAATTCAACGAAATGCCGACCGGCGAAGTCGGCACCATCTACGTGCACAACGACACCCAGTTCGACGGATACACCTCGGGTGCCACCAAGAACTTCCACGCCGGGTTCATGTCCTCGGGCGACGTCGGCTACCTCGACGAGAACGGGCGGCTGTTCGTCGTGGGCCGCGACGACGAGATGATCGTCTCCGGCGGCGAGAACGTCTACCCGATCGAGGTGGAGAAGACGCTCGCGGCCCATCCCGAGGTGGCCGAGGCCGCGGTGATCGGCGTGGACGACGAGCAATACGGTCAGCGGCTGTCAGCGTTCGTCGTGCTGGCCCCGGACGCGTCGGCGACCCTCGACACCCTCAAGCAACACGTGCGGGAGAACCTGGCCAATTACAAGGTGCCGCGCGACATCACGGTCCTCGACGAGCTACCGCGCGGCAGCACCGGCAAGATCCTGCGCAACGAACTGAAAGGCCGGGTGAGCGGCTCATGAACATTCGACCACTGCTCAAGCAACTGCGCCGGCCCCGTCCGCTGGCCCGCTCCACCGTGGAACTTGTCAACGCCGCCAACGGATTACACCCGATCACCCGCAACCCCTACGCGGGCCCGACAGTATTCTGGTTCGGCTGGCCGACCTCGGAGGTACCGGGCCTTTATGCCGCCCTCTCCGCGGTGGACGCCGCGCGTCGCGGCCTGCGCGGTGATTTCGCCGGGCGAAAGGGCAAGGTGGCGCTGGCCCTGACGGCCGCGTCCTGGGCGATCCTGGGCGTGATCCGCTACCGCGGCGTGAAAACCCCGGGGCCCGTACTGCAGAGCGCCCTGACCGAACAACTCGGGCCCGACTACACCGACGAACTGCGCGCCCTACCCAGCGAACCCACCCACCGGACCGGTCGGCGTAACCCGCCGCTGCGCGCCACGGTGGCCCGCCGACGCTACGTCGACAAAGAGAACATCGTGCGCTACGGCCCGCACGGGCGCGCCAACCTGGCCGACATCTGGCGTCGCCGCGACCTGCCGCGGGACGGCAAGGCGCCGGTGCTGCTGCAGGTACCCGGCGGCGCGTGGATGATCGGCTGGCGCCGTCCGCAGGCGTATCCCTTGATGGAGCACCTGGTTTCGCGCGGCTGGGTGTGCGTGTCGATGAACTACCGGGTGTCGCCGCTGCACACCTGGCCCGACCACATCGTCGACGTCAAACGCGCCCTGATGTGGGTCAAAGAGAACATCGCCGCCTACGGTGGGGACCCGAATTTCGTTGCGATCAGCGGCGGTTCGGCCGGCGGCCACCTGTCCGCGCTGGCCGCCCTGACACCCAACGACCCGAAGTTCCAGCCAGGTTTCGAGCAGGCCGACACGTCGGTGGTGGCAGCGGTCCCGTTCTACGGTCGCTACGACTGGTTCTCCATCGACGAGCCAGGACGTCCGCAATTCCTGGAAGTACTTGCGCGGCTGATCGTCAAGAAGAAGATCAGTACTCACCGCGACATTTACATCGACGCCTCCCCGGTCACCTATGTAGGGCCGGACGCACCACCGTTCTTCGTCCTGCACGGCACCGACGACTCCCTGATCCCGGTGGGCGAAGCACGCGAGTTCGTCGACGAGCTGCGTGCCGTGTCGAAGTCGCCGGTCGCTTACGCCGAATTGCCCAACGCGCAGCATGCTTTTGACATCTTCGGGTCACCGCGGGCGAACAAGTCCGCCGAGGCGGTCGCCCGGTTCTTGTCCTGGGTGTACGTGACGAACTATCCGAACTCGAACGGCGGCGCTAACCCTTAGTTGCCTGCAACAGCTCCGCGGCACGCTCGAGCTCGGCCAGCGCCGGCTCGATGGCGTCGGCCATCTCGTCGATGTCGTTGGCCACCTCGGGTGTCGTGACGAAGCCGAAGTCCAGGTAGTCCTGGTAGGAGAAGCAGGTGATGTTCAAGGCGATGTCCATCACCGGCGGCCCCAGGGGCACCAGCGACTCCAGTTTGGCCCCGGCCATGTACAGCGGGACCGGTGGACCGGGGACGTTGGACACGACCAGATTGAGCGGCGCCAGGTTGTGCGACAGCCCGCTGGCGGTGTAGGCGCGGGCGGCCAGCTGCAGCAACCCGGGAGGCGTGGTCTCGGTAAGCCCCATGATCTGATGCGCCGACAGCGCCTTGGCCATCAGTTTGGCGCTCTGAGTGCTCTCGTGGATGGCCTTCAGCCGCTCGCCGGGGTCTTCGATGTCGGTGGCCAGAGATGCTGTCATCGAGCTGATCTGATTGCCCACGTCGCTCGCCGTCGCATCGGTACGGGTTGAGACGGGAATCTGCGCAATCAGGGGCTTGGCCGGCAGCTCGTCACGCTTGAGCAGGTATTCGCGGGCCGCGCCGGCCACGAGCGCCAGCACGACGTCGTTGAGCTTCACTCCGAAGGCATCCTTGACGGCCTTGACCCGGGCCAGCTCGACGCGGCAGCCGCTGATCCGCCGGTGCGGCGACACTGACGCGTTGAACCGCGTCTTGGGCGCGTCGAAGTAGCCGGGCGGCTTGCTGCTGACCCCCAGCGCCGCGATCCGCTGACGCACGGTCTGCTCCAGCAGCCGGGTGACGCGGAACGGCGTCTTGACCGCCACGTTGATCAGGGCACCCAGTACGCGCCGTTCCAGCCCCGGCAACTGGAATCCGACCAGCGACCCCACTGTCTCTTTGTTCGGCGGCCGCGGTTCGGGCGTGACGTCCAGGATGATCTCGCCCAGTCCGGCACCGGAGACCCCGTCGACGATGGCGTGATGCATTTTGGTGAGCGTGGCAATCCGGCCGCCCTTCACACCCTCGATCACCCACAGTTCCCACAGCGGTCGCGAGCGGTCCAGCTTATAGGACATCAGGCGGCCGACCAGCTCGTCGACCTCGCGCCGCCCGCCGGGCGCGGGGACACCGATGCGACGGACGTGGAAGTCGACGTCGAGATCTTCGTCCTCGACGAACCAGGGCCGGTCCAGCCCGAGCGGGGCGCCGGTGACCCGCCAGCGCAACTGCGGCAACTCGGGCAGCCGTTCGATCAGCAGCTCACGCAGGCGTTGAAAGCTGTAATCGGGCGCGTCGCTGGGATCGCAGATCGCCAGCGCACCCACATGCATGTGCCAGCCAGCAGTTTCAGCTGACCAAAACGCCGCATCGACACTCGAAAGCCGCTTCATGCCACGACCGTAGCCCCCGCCCGCCTGCCGCGCCCAGGGGTCCCGGACAATCTCACCGGCCGGTCAGGCGTCTTCGAGCAGGTCGGGCGTCACCGCCGACTCGGTGTCGGGGATGCCGTCGACCTTCGCCTTGCGATCGGCCATCGACAACAATCGCCGAATACGGCCGGCCACAGCGTCTTTCGTCATCGGAGGATCGGCCAGCCGGCCCAGCTCCTCCAGGGACGCCTGCCGGTGCTCGACACGCAGTTTGCCGGCCGAGGCGAGATGGTCGGGCACTGTGTCGCCGAGTATCTCCAACGCCCGCTCCACCCGTGCGGCCGCCGCGACTGCGGCCCGCGCCGAGCGGCGCAGATTGGCGTCGTCGAAATTGGCGAGCCGGTTGGCCGTGGCGCGCACCTCGCGACGCAGCCGGCGCTCCTCCCAGACCACCCGGGTGTCCTGGGCGCCCATCCGGGTCAACAACATGCCGATCGCCTCGCCGTCGCGCACCACCACCCGGTCGGCGCCACGCACCTCACGCGCCTTGGCGCTGACCCCGAGCCGGCGGGCCGCGCCCACCAGCGCTAACGCAGCCTCAGGACCCGGGCAGCTGACTTCCAGCGCCGACGACCGGCCGGGCTCGGTCAGCGAACCGTGCGCCAAAAACGCGCCCCGCCACGCCGCTTCCGCGTCGCCGACACTGCCGCCGACAACCTGGGCCGGCAAACCGCGCACCGGACGCCCACGCATGTCGAGCAACCCGGTCTGACGAGCCAGTGCTTCACCGTCATTGGCGACCCGCAACACATATCGAGTGCTCTTGCGAATCCCGCTGGCCGACAACACATGCACGACGGCGTTGTAGCCGTAAAGGTCGAAGATGTCCTTGCGCAGCCGCCGGGCGATGCCGCCCAGATCCACCTCGGCCTCGACGACCACGCGGCCGCCCACGATGTGCAACCCGCCGGCGAACCTCAGCAAGGACGTGACCTCCGCGCGCCGCGCACTGACCGACTTCACTACCAGGCGGCTCAGCTCTTCCTTGACTTCGGTCGTCATCGCCACGCGTCGTCACCCCTCGGTCCGTTGCGATCCGGTCCATTTCGCGGCTCTTTGCGAGCGTTCACCGTCGACCGGAATCTCGTCGGTAACCGTCACCGCAGGTCCGGCCGCGCCATCATCGCCCACCCGCACACCGTCCAGAGCCGCGGCCAGCTTGCCCGGGTCATGTAAAGGTGTACCAGGTCTGGCCACGTCAGCGAAGTGGACCTCGGCATGCAGCAATGTTGCGGTGCGGCGCAGTTGATCCCGTTCCCGCTCGCTGGGCACACGTTCGGCGTCGATGATGATGTCGTGGACGGTGAACCCGGGCGCATGCTGGGCCATCACGTGCAGATGGCGCTCCACCGAGAAGCCGGCCGTCTCGCCCGGCTCGGCGACCAGGTTGAGCACCAGCGCCCGCCGGGCCGTGGTGGCCTGCAGGGCCGCGGCCAGCCCCGGCACCAGCACATGCGGAATCACGCTGGTGAACCACGACCCGGGTCCCAGCACCACCAAGTCGGCCGCCATGATCGCGTCGACGGCCTGCCGGGTCGCCGGAGGGTCGGCGGGCAGCAACCGGACCCGCCGCACCTTTCCCGGCGTGGTCGCGATCGCCACCTGGCCGCGGATCACCCGGAACATCCTCGGGTCGGATTCCAGGCCGGAAACGTCGGCCTCGATCTGCAGGGCGATCGGGCACATCGGCAGCACTCTGCCCTTGACGCCGAGGATGCGCCCGAGTTCGTCGAGGGCGGCGACCGGGTCGGCCAGCACCTCGTTGAGCCCGGCCAGCAGCAGGTTGCCGATGGGATGTCCGGCCAGGGCGCCGCTGCCGCCGAACCGATGCTGCAGGATCGTCGCCCACAGCCGCCCATACGGGCTGTCGGATGCCAACGCCGCCAACGCCATTCGCAGATCGCCCGGCGGCACCACGTCTAGTTCGCTGCGCAGCCGGCCCGAGGAGCCACCGTCGTCGGCGACGGTGACGATGGCCGTGACATAGGGCGTCAGCCGACGGGCCGCCGACAGCGTCGCGTACAAGCCGTGCCCGCCGCCCAACGCGACAATACTTTGATTGCTCGGATGCGAGGGTGGACTCATTCGCGACCCAGATCCCGGTGCAGCACCCGCACCGACAGTCGCGGATCCGAGCTCAGCAGCCCCATCAACGCTTCGGCGATCGCCACGCTGCGATGTTTACCCCCGGTGCAGCCGATGGCAACCGTCATGTAGCGCTTCCCCTCTCGCCGGTAGCCCTCGACAACCAAGGACAGCAACTGATGGTAGGCGTCGAGGAACTCGGCCGCGCCGGGTTGGCCGAGCACATAGTCCCGCACGGCGGGATGCTGGCCGGTCAGGGGGCGCAACTCGTCGACCCAATGCGGGTTCGGCAGAAACCGCACGTCCATCACCATGTCGGCGTCCATCGGCAGACCGTACTTGAAGCCGAAGGACTCGACGGTGACGCTGGTCGACGTCCCGGCATCACCGCCGAACGCGCGCTCGATGCTCTCCCTCAGGCCCCGCACCGACAGTGTCGACGTGTCGATGATCAGGTCGGCGGTGGCCCGGACCGGGGCCAGCATCCGGCGCTCGGCGGCAATGCCTTCGGACAACGTCTGCTGGCCCTGCAGCGGGTGGCTGCGGCGGTTCTGCTCGTAGCGCCGTACCAACATGTCGTCGGATGCCTCCATGAACACCACTCGTGGGGTGATGTCTCGGGTAGCCAGTTCGTTGCGCACCGAATCCAGGTCGCCGGTGAATCCGCGCGAGCGCACATCCATGACCACTGCCAGCTGGGTGATCCGCGATCCGGCCGCCAGCCCGAAATCCACCATCCGGGTGATCAGCTGGGGTGGCAGGTTGTCCGCCACATACCAGCCGAGATCCTCGAGTACCTTGGCCGCGGTGCCGCGCCCCGCCCCGGACAACCCGGTCACCAGCACGACGTCGATACCGCCGCCGTTCGAAGGGCTCGGGTGGCCGTCCCCGGCGTGGTTGTTCATTCGGTGGCTCCGGGCGAGTCGGGACGCAGCGCCTCGAGCACAGCCGTGGCCGTGGCCACGCCGATGCCCGGAACGGCAGTGATCTGGTCGACGGTGGCCTCCTTGAGGCGGGCTATGGATCCGAAATGGGTGACCAGCGCTTTTCGACGATGCTCTCCCAATCCGGGCACCGAGTCCAGCACCGACGCCGTCATACGTTTGGATCGCTTGCTGCGATGGTAGGTGATTGCGAATCGGTGCGCCTCATCGCGCACGCGCTGCAACAGATACAGCCCCTCGCTGTTGCGCGGCATGATGATCGGGTCCGGCTCGGCCGGCACCCATACCTCTTCCAGCCGCTTTGCCAGGCCTATCACCGCGACATCGGCGACACCGAGCTCGTCGAGGACGGCGCTTGCCGCATTGACTTGTGGCGCGCCGCCATCGACGACGAACAGGTTGGGCGGGTAGGCGAAACGGCGTGATTTTCCTTCGGGAGAAAGCAGATTCGGGTCGCTCTGATCACCCAGGTGGCGCAGGAACCGTCGCCGGGTCACCTCGGCGATGGAGGCGACGTCGTCGGAGCGACCCTGCCCGGCGGCCTCCCGGATGCCGAAGTGGCGATAGTCCGATTTTCGTGGCAGACCGTCTTCGAATACCACCAGCGAGCCCACCACGTCGGTGCCCTGCACGTGGCTGACGTCGACACACTCGATCCGCAGCGGCGCGCTGGCCAACCCCAGGGCCTCCTGAATATTCTGCAGCGCAGCGGATCTGGCGTTGAAGTCGCCGGCCCGCTTCAGCTTGTGTTGCTGCAGAGCCTCTTTCGCGTTGCGCTGCACGGTCTCGGCCAGCGCCTTCTTGTCGCCCCGGCGCGGCACCCTCAATGCGACGCGGGAGCCGCGCAGTCCGGACAGC
>Ga0335072_10005016_pt1 | contig 19530 bp, 18 predicted proteins | sample Lox_Sample_21_FD_206725 | JGI IMG/M metagenome (GOLD analysis project Ga0335072, IMG submission 206725) | Soil microbial communities from Loxahatchee National Wildlife Refuge, Florida, United States - Lox_Sample_2.1 | ecosystem: Environmental > Terrestrial > Soil > Wetlands | place: USA...
CCCAGTTGGTGTGATCCGGTGTGGCTGGACTTTCCCGGGATTGCTTTCGCTCGGCCCGACGAAGCATCGGCCGGCGGTCTCGGCGAAGTCGCGCGGATGAGTGCCGAGATCACTCTGGACAAGCTCGCCGATCGTATGAGTGCGGCTGACCGGGAGACCTTCACCGCGACAATGAGTTTGGTGACCCCGTGGCTGCTTGCCGAGCACGACCGGTTCGCGCTGCTGCACGGTGACTACCGCCTCGACAACATGCTGTTCTATCCCGATGCCACCCGAATGACGGTAGTCGATTGGCAGACCCTCGGGATAGGGCTGCCCGCAAGGGATCTGGCCTACTTCACCGCGACCAGCCTCAAGCCGGAGTTGCGCGCAGTAATCGAGAACGAGCTTGTCGACGAGTACCATCGGGCTCTCTCCGGCTACGGTGTGACCGGCTATGACCGCGAAACCTGTTGGCGCGATTACCGCCTCGGCATGCCGCAGGCACTGCTGATCTCGGCGTTGGGATTTGCGTTTGCCACCGCCACCGACCGCGGTGACGACATGGTGCTCACCATGTTGGCCCGCGGCTGCCAGGCGATCCGCGACCTTGGCACCCAGGAGCTCATCGGCCGGTACGCGACGACGGCATGAGCCTGCGAGGTACCTCGCCGGTGTGGTGAGTCAGTACTGCGTGGAGCCCTGGTCGACGGAGATCGCCGCAGCTGTGACGTTTCGCGACTCATCGCTGGCCAGCCAGCACACCGCGTCGGCGATGTCCTCGGGCTCGGCCACCCAGTTCGGCAGAAACGGCGTGAGCACATTCGCCAACTGCGGGTAGGTTTTGGTGGCTTTGGCCACCGCCTCGACCATGTCGCCGCTGCCCATGGCTGTGTTGACCGGACCTGGATGCACGCTGTTGACGCGGATCGAATGCCTGCCCAGCTCGGCGGCGAACGCGCGAGCCATCCCGGTCACGGCATGCTTGCTGGCGGTGTAGTGCACCATGAACGGCTGCTGCTTGATGCCGGCCGCCGAGCTGATCAAGATGATGGACCCGCCGCGACCGCCGTCGATGATCTTCTGCGCTCCGGCCATCACCGAGTTCCAGGTTCCCGTCACGTTGACGTCCATCACGTCCCGGAACGATTCGGGTGTGATCTCGTTCCAGGCCGCCGGCGCCGAGATGCCGGCGTTGGCGACAATGATGTCCAGCCGCCCAAGCGTTGCCACACCGTCGTCGACCACCTCACACAGGCCGTCGAAATCACGAATGTCGATGGCTGAGACAATAATTCGACGGTCAATGGCTTCGACGAGCCGAGTGGTTTCGGCGAGATCCTCCGGTGTTGCCGGGTCGTAGGGCACACAGGACGGAAGCTTGCCGGCGATGTCTACGGCGATGATGTCGGCACCCTCGCGGGCCATCCGGACGGCGTGCGCGCGGCCCTGGCCGCGTGCCGCTCCGGTGATGAATGCCACCTTGCCCGTCAGCCGGCCGCTCATTTGCGCTCCATATCGTAAACGTCACTGTAACGCAGACGATAATACGTCATTCCGTGCGCTGCGCCGCCTTGACCAGGTTGGAGCCGATGATCAGCCGCTGAATCTCGCTGGTGCCCTCGTAGAGCCGCAACAGCCGGACGTCGCGGTAGATGCGTTCCACCGGCACCTCGCGCATGTAGCCGCTCCCGCCGTGAATCTGGACGGCGAGATCGGCTACCTTGCCGGCCATTTCGGTGCAGAACACCTTCGCCGCCGACGGTGCGATTCGCCGGTCCTGGTTGGTGATCCACAGCCGGGCCGCGTCACGGACGAGGGCGCGGCCGGCCATCACGCCGGTCTGCTGATCGGCCAGCATCGCCTGCACGAGCTGGAAGTTCCCGATCGGGGTACCGCCCTGCGTGGCGGTGGCCGCGTAGGTCACGGATTCGTCCAGCGCCCGCTGCGCGGCGCCCACGGCCAACGCGGCGATGTGGATCCGGCCCCGCGCCAGGGAGGTCATCGCTGCCCGATAGCCGATGTCCTCACTGCCGCCGACGAGCGCGCCGGCCGGGACACGCACATCGGTGAACCGCACGTCGGCGGTCCAGGCTCCTTCCTGTCCCATCTTGGCGTCCTTGGTCCCGACCTCCACGCCGGCCGCGTCCGCGGGGACAAGGAAAACCGCGATGCCCGGTCCGGCGTCGTCGGCGGGACGCGTCCGGGCGAAGACCACGAACAGGTCCGCGACCGGTGCGTTGGTGATGAACCGCTTCTCGCCGGAAATCACCCAATCGGCATCGTCGCGAATGGCCTTGGTGCGCAACCCAGCCGGGTTCGATCCCGCCCCGGGCTCGGTCAGCGCGAATGAGGCGACTTTCCCGGATGCCAGCGCTTCCAGCCAGGCGGCCTTCTGCTCGTCGGTACCGAATCCGACCAGGACCTGACCGGCGATGCCGTTGTTGGTGCCGAACATCGAGCGAAGCGCCAGCGAGGTATAGCCCAACTCCATCGCCAGCTCGACGTCTTGGGTGATGTCGAGCCCGAGCCCGCCCCATTCCTGGGGGATGGCGTACCCGAACAACCCCATGTCTTTGGCCAGCTGTCGAAGATCGTCGGGCACCCGGTCGGTGGCCAGGATTTCCTGCTCACGCGGGACGACTAGGGTGCGGACGAACTGCCGCGTCTGCGCGAGGATCTGCTGAAAGTCTTCGTCGTCGACGGCGGCGGCGGTCATGGCACGATCATATATGAAATATAATGTGCGATGATGTCCGGGTTCGGGACACAGACTTAAGGACGGTGATCAAGTGTCGTTGTTGACCGGTCAGACCGCAGTCATCACCGGCGGTGCGCAAGGGCTGGGTTTCGCCATAGCGGAGCGGTTCGTCGCCGAGGGCGCACGGGTGGTGCTCGGTGACGTGAATCTCGAGGCAACCGAGTCGGCGGCGAAACAGCTCGGCGGCGCGGACGTCGCCGCCGCGGTGCGCTGCGACGTGACTTCCGGGGATGACGTCGACGCGCTGGTCGCGGCCGCCGTCGACCACTTCGGCGGGCTGGACATCATGGTCAACAACGCCGGGATCACCCGCGATGCGACGATGCGCAAGATGACCGAAGAGCAGTTCGATCAGGTCATCGCGGTGCATCTGAAGGGCACCTGGAACGGGCTGCGCAAGGCCGCGGCGATCATGCGGGAGAACAAACGCGGCGCGATCGTGAACATGTCGTCGATCTCCGGGAAGGTCGGCATGGTCGGCCAGACCAACTATTCGGCGGCCAAGGCCGGCATCGTGGGGATGACCAAGGCGGCTTCCAAGGAACTCGCGCATCTCGGTGTGCGAGTCAATGCGATCCAGCCAGGGCTGATCAGGTCGGCAATGACGGAGGCTATGCCGCAACGGATCTGGGACGAGAAGCTGGCTGAGATACCGATGGGACGGGCCGGCGAGCCAGAAGAGGTCGCCAAAGTTGCGCTGTTCCTCGCTAGCGATCTGTCGTCATACATGACCGGAACCGTTCTCGAGGTGACCGGCGGGAGACACCTGTGAGCGCTCGCGAAGCAGTGATCTGCGAACCGGTCCGGACACCGATCGGTCGCTACGGGGGAATGTTCAAGTCGCAGACCGCTGTCGACCTCGGCGTCGCGGCGCTGCGCGGGCTGCTCGAGAGGACCGGCGTCCCACCCGGATCGGTGCAGGACGTCATCCTCGGCCACTGTTATCCCAGCAGCGAGGCACCGGCGATCGGGCGCGTCGTCGCACTCGACGCAGGACTGCCGGTGACGGTGCCCGGCATGCAGGTGGACCGCCGATGCGGATCGGGCTTGCAGGCGGTCATCCAGGCCTGTCTGCAAGTCAGCGCCGGTGACAACGATGTGGTGGTGGCCGGCGGAGCGGAAAGCATGAGCAACGTCGCCTTCTACTCCACCGACATGCGCTGGGGCGGTGCCCGCGGCGGCGTGCGGGTGCACGACGGGCTGGCCCGCGGACGTAGCACCGCCGGTGGCCGTAACTATCCGGTGCCCGGCGGAATGCTGGAAACCGCGGAAAATCTGCGGCGGGAGTACAACATCTCGCGCCAAGATCAGGACGAACTCGCGGTGACGTCGCACCAGCGGGCGGTAGCCGCGCAGAAGGACGGCATTCTGGCCGAAGAGATCATTCCGGTTACGGTGCGTAGCCGCAAGGGCGAGGAGCTGATCGACACCGACGAGCATCCGCGTTCCGACACCACGGTCGAGTCGCTGGGCAAACTCAAACCCGTTCTGCTGAAGGATGATCCAGAAGCAACGGTGACCGCGGGAAACGCCAGCGGACAAAACGATGCAGCGTCGATGTGTCTGGTGACAACGCCCGAGAAGGCCGACGAACTCGGGCTGACGCCACTGGTTCGGCTGGTGTCGTGGGGTGTCGCTGCGGTGGCGCCCAACGTGATGGGCATCGGCCCCGTACCGGCCACCGCGGTCGCGCTCACCAAGGCGGGCCTGCAGTTGACCGACATCGACCTCGTCGAGCTCAACGAGGCTTTTGCCGCGCAGGCACTCGCGGTCATGCGGGAGTGGCACTTTGGCGCCGCCGACCGGGAACGGACGAACGTGCACGGCTCGGGTATATCGCTGGGACACCCGGTCGGCGCGACCGGCGGCCGGATGCTGGCCACACTGGCCCGCGAGCTACATCGGCGGCACGCGCGGTACGGGCTGGAAACCATGTGCATCGGCGGGGGACAAGGCCTGGCCGCGGTTTTCGAACGAGTCGGGTCGCGGTGACGTTGCCGCTGGCGGGCCTGACCGTCGTCGAAGTGTCGAGCTTCGTGGCGGCGCCGTTGTGTGGCTTGACCTTGAGCCAGCTGGGCGCAGAGGTGATACGCGTCGACCCGATCGGCGGGGCATCCGATGTTCGGCGCTGGCCATTGGCCGCAAGCGGGACGTCGATTTACTGGACCGGCCTGAATAAGGGAAAGCGTTCGGCGACTATCGATTTGCGGTCACCCGAAGGCCAAGAGCTGATCCAGCGGCTGATCGTCGAGGGCGACGGTGTGGTAGTGACCAACGCAGCGGGCCTGTCCTGGTTGTCGTTCGAACAGCTCACCGTAATGCGCGCGGACGTGATCCATGTCCAACTGCTGGGCCGCCATGATGGCTCCACCGGCGTGGACTACACGGTGAACGCGGCGACCGGATTTCCATTGGTCACCGGGCCGGCGAATCAGGCCGGTCCGATCAACCATGTGCTGCCGGCCTGGGATGTGTGCTGTGGCCTGTATGCCGCGCTCGCCGTCGTCGCCGCGGTGCGTCGCCGCGATCAATCCGGCGTCGGCGCCAAAGTCAGCATCGCGCTGGAAGATGTCGCGCTGGCCACCGCAGGTAATTTGGGATGGCTGACCGAGCCTCAGGTCAACGGCACCGAACGCCAACGCCTGGGCAACGCGATCTACGGCCAGTACGGTCAGGATTTCACCAGCACCGACGGTGTCGCTTTCATGGTTGTCACCCTGACACGACGTCACTTTCAGGATCTCGTCGAGGTATCGGGGACGGGTGCAGCCGTGTCGGCGCTGGCCGAGTCGCTCGGCGCCGACTTCAGCGACGAGGGTGAGCGCTACCGATACCGCGACGTGCTCAGCGGTTTATTCGCGACGTGGTTCGCCGGCCACACCGCCGAGGAGATCACCAAGGCGCTGTCGGCCACCAGCGTATTGTTCGAGCGCTACCGGACGTTCGCGCAAGTCGCCGAAGACGAACGGGTTACTGCGAATCCGCTGTTTTCCGCGCTGCACCAAGACGGCCTCGGTGACTATCTCGCGCCGGCGATGCCGGCTGTCCTCGACGATGGGTATCTCGCGAGCCAACCGGCGCCCAGACTCGGCGCCGACACGGCCGACCTGCTCACCGCGCGACTGGGCTTGAGCGCGGCCGACGTCGCGCGACTGACCCATGCCAAAACGATCGCCTGCTGACTAAGGAGATGGGCGCCGCATGACCAAACTTGCCGAGACCTTCGGCCTCACTGACTTCCAAACCGAGATCATCGCCACGGTAAGGCAATTCGTCGAGAAGGAAGTCATTCCCAACGCGCCGGAACTCGAACGCACCGACACCTATCCGCAAGCCATTGTCGATCAGATGCGGGAAATGGGGCTATTCGGCCTGATGATCCCGCAGGAATACGGCGGCGTTGGTGAGTCGTTGCTGACCTACGCGTTGTGCGTCGAAGAATTGGCCCGCGGCTGGATGAGCATCTCGGGAGTGCTCAATACCCACTTCATCGTCGCCTACATGCTGCGTCAGCACGGCACCGACGCGCAGCAGCAGCGCCTGTTGCCGCGGATGGCAACGGGGGAGGTTCGCGGCGCCTTCTCGATGTCCGAGCCGGAGTTGGGCTCCGACGTCGCCGCGATCCGTACCCGCGCCGTGCGGGGCGGTGACGGCAACTACACCATCAACGGCCAGAAGATGTGGCTGACCAATGGCGGCAGCTCCACATTGGTGGCGGCATTGGTTCGCACCGACGAGGGCGCGGAATCGCCGCACCGCAATCTGACCGCTTTCCTTATCGAGAAGCCGACCGGATTCGGCGAGGTGGCCCCCGGCCTGCTCATTCCGGGCAAGATCGACAAGCTGGGCTACAAGGGCATTGACACCACAGAGCTGATCTTCGACGGATACCAGGCCAGCGCCGACGACATCCTGGGTGGCACCCCGGGGCAGGGTTTCTATCAGATGATGGACGGTATTGAGGTCGGACGGGTCAACGTCTCGGCCAGAGCCGTCGGGGTGGCGTTACGTGCGTTCGAACTCGCTGTGCGCTATGCCCAGCAGCGCCATACCTTCGGCAGGCCGATCGCCGAACACCAGGCCATCGCCTTCCAAATCGCGGAGATGGCAACCAAAGTCGAGGCTGCGCACCTGATGATGGTCAACGCGGCCCGACTGAAGGATTCCGGCGAGCGCAACGACGTCGCCGCCGGCATGGCAAAGTATCTCGCCAGCGAATTCTGCTCCGAGGTCACCCAACAGAGCTTCCGCATCCACGGCGGCTACGGGTATTCCAAGGAGTATGAAATCGAGCGGCTGATGCGCGACGCCCCATTTCTGCTCATCGGCGAGGGAACCAGCGAGATACAGAAGAACATCATCAGCAAGCGGTTGCTCGCCGAGTATCGGATTTGACCATGAGCGTCCCAGATTTCGTCGCGCGACCGCAGCTGTCGGAAGACGTTGCCCGCTATGTCCGTAAGCGGATCTTCGATGGCACCTACTCGGCGGGTGAATACGTCCGCCTGGATCAGTTGGCCGCCGAGTTAGGGATCAGCGTCACGCCGGTGCGGGAGGCGTTGTTCGAACTCCGTGCCGAAGGGCTGCTTGCTCAGCAGCCGCGCCGCGGGTTCGTGGTGCTGCCGGTGACCGGACGGGACCTGACTGACGTGGCCAACGTGCAGGCCCACGTCGGCGGTGAGCTCGCCGCGCGGGCCGCGGCCAACATCAACGACGACCAGTTGCGCGAGCTCAAGCAGATCCAGGCCGACTTGGAAGAAGCGTATGCCGGCGGCGACGACGAGCGAACAGTCCGGCTGAATCACGAGTTTCACCGGGCCATCAACGTCGCGGCCGAGTCGCCGAAGCTCGCTCAGCTGATGTCGCAAATCACCCGTTACGCACCGGAATCAGTGTTTCCCACCATCGCCGGCTGGCCACACCAGTCGATCAAAGACCATCGCCGGGTGCTTACAGCGCTGGCCAAACACGACAGCGAGCTGGCCCGCAAAGCGATGTCGGAGCACCTCGCCGCCGGCGCAGCGCCGCTGATCGACCACCTCGTGGAGCACGGCGTGGTCGAGGCGGGCGACGGTTAGTCACGGCAGAAAGACGATCCGTTTGTCGCCCTCGAGTGGTTGTGTCCACGCGGTGGCGACGTCGCTCAGCGGGACCGTGTGAGTTCGGACGTCGAACGCTTCTTTGGTGACAGCCTTGGCAATGTCGGCGATTTCTGCGCGAAAGTCCCGACCGTCCACCGAGCCGATACCGCTGCCGACGATCTGTGTGCGGCTGGATCGTAGTACGGCCGAGAGGATTTCGGCGCTCGGCCCGGCCATGGCACCGATCTCAATCCAGCTGAGCTCTTTGCCGCGGTCACGTCGGTGTGTGATCAGGTCGACCATGCCCTTGGCGGTGGGTTCGCCCCACACGTAGTCGATCACGACGTCGACGTCGGCGGCCTGGTCGAGTCGGTCGAGGGTGAGCACCCGATCGGCGCCAATCGCCGTGAGTTCCTTGAGTCGCTCTGGACTGCGACCGGCGCCGATGACTTCCTTGGCGCCAAAGCGTTTGGCGACCTGAATCGCCATGCGACCCGCGCTGCCGGTGGCGCCGAGGATCAGCACACTGGATCCTCGCTTGAAGTCAATCCGGTGCCGCAGCGCGACCCAGGAGGACATCACCGGGTTGATCGCGGCGGCCACCGACACTGCGTCGGCGTCTTTGGGAAGCGCTACGCTGCGGTCTTTTTCGATGATCGTGCGCTGTGCCATGGTGCCCAGCGTGGTGTCGTCCAGAAGGGCGTAGTAGAGCTTGCCTTTCGCGTCGCGGACGACCGCGTCGATGCCGGGCACCAGTGGAAGCTCACCGGAGCTGGTGTAGTGCGACCCGTTCGCCTGGGAACGTACGCGCGGATGTAATGCCGCGGCGACGACATCGACGACGAGTTCATCGTCGTGTGCGGCGACCGGGTCGGGGAAGTCCTGGTAGTACGGTGGCTCGTCGAACGTGCTCACGACTGCGGCTTTCATCGTGGCTCTCCTTTCCGCATCGTTGAAAATAGATCGTAGTACGAATTAGTATAGTTGGCAACACGAAGTATTTGCGATATCCTTCGGGTATGGCGTCTGACCTTGACGAGCTACGAGATACGCTGGTGCAGATCTCTTTTGCGCTGATGGCGGCGCTCACCGAGGTGGCGGCCGAGCATGACCTGTCGCTGACGCAACTACGGATGTTGGGCATCCTGCGCGATCGCGAGCCGACGATGGCAGAACTGGCGACTTTCACCGGGCTGGAGCGTTCCACCGTCAGCGGACTCATCGACCGTGCGGCCCAGCGTGGGCTGGTCGTCCGGACCGCCGACCCTCGCGACGGTCGCTCGGTCCGGGTGAGCCTCACCAAACACGCCCGCGGTCTGGTGCCCGAGGTGACAGCGGCGGTCGGTGACCGGATCAAGCCGTTGACCACTCGGTTGAGTGGCAGCGAGCAGAAGCGCCTGACGGCGCTGCTCGTTAAAGCGCTGGGCCAGCGCGGATGACCTCACAAGCCACACCAGCCTCCTGAGTCTCCGGCTGGAGGGGTGCAGTGTCTTCCGCGTTTTGAGGCGTATGCGATATCACTGCGCAGTGGCATCTGTCAGTAAGTCGCGCAGTCGCCGGACATCGACCTTGCCGGTCGGACCGCGCGGAATCGTGTCATCGGAGTCGACCAGCAGCCACATCGTCGGTACCTTGAACGAGCTGAGCAGCCTGCGGGCGGCCGTGCGCAGCTGCTCGGCGGTGTTCGCCGCGGTGTCGCATACCACGATCGCGCCCACCCGATCGCCTCGCGCGCCAGGAACATTGGTGACGAAGGCGTTTTGCACACCATCGAGTTCCCGCAGCGCCTGCTCGACCTCGCTGGGGTACACGGTGGCACCGCTGACTTTGAACATGTCGTCAGATCGGCCGTGGTAGAACAGAAAGCCGTCGTCGTCGAGCCGGCCGAGATCACCTGTGGGATAGAAGCCGTCGGTGGTGAACAGCTCCTCGCGGCTGCGCCGGCAAATTCCACGTAGGGTGTGCGGTCCCCGAAGCTCTATCATCCCAATGGTTTCCGCCGCGACCGGCTCCCCGCTGTCGGGGTCGGTGATCCGGACCTCCATTCCGGGGAAGGGCTTGCCGCAGCTTCCCCAGGCGGACTGCGGCATGTCGGTATCCGCGGGGTAGCCGCAGTAAGGGCCGAAAGCTTCGGTCATGCCGAACAGCGTTGCCCGGGCACCGGGTTTCGCGCGCTGCTCGGGCGCAAGCAGCGCATCCAGACTGCCGGGACGCAGCGCCGACAAATCCACCTCGGTGCGGTACGGATGACGGGCCAGGGCCTCGGCCTGATCCGGCCAGCCGCGAAACAGGGTCACGCGCTCCCGCTCCAGCAGTCGCAGCGTTGTCTCGGGTTGAGGAATGTCTTCGGTCACCAGGGTGGCACCGGCCAGCAGCGCCGAGAGCACACCGCTGCCGAAGCCGCCCACCCAGAAAAACGGCATCGGCAGGTACAGGCGGGTGTCGGAATCGATGCAGCGGCTGGCCAATCCGGATGCGACGGCGCCCAGCGCATTCCCGTGCGAGTGCATGACGCCCTTGGGCCTGCCGCTGCTGCCCGACGTGAACATCACGACCATCAGGTCGCTCGGTGTGACCGTCGCCGCCAGCGCGTCAACCATACCGTCGGTCGTCTCGCTTGCCATGGCTAACTGGTCGGCCACCCAGACCTGTCGCAGCGCAGGAAGCTGCTCGCGTTGCAAGTCATCGAGATACCGGTGGCCACGGAATTCCTCCACGCTGATCAGGAACTGCACCGAGGCGGTCTGTAGTTGCGCCGCCAGTTCCCGTGGCTGCAACAGCGTGCTCAACGGAACCAGCACCGCACCGATCCGAGTGACGGCGATCGCGATCTGCACCCAGCGGACACCATTGGGCATGATCAGCCCCACCCGGGTGCCCTTGACGACGCCGGCTTCGATGAGCCCGGCCGCCAATTCTCTTGTGGTGGCGTCAAGTTCGTGGTAGCTCAGCTGTGACTTCTGGTCGATGACCATCGGTTTGGGCCCATGCTCGGCGGCGCGGAGCCTCATCAGCCGGTCGATCGTGTCAGGCATCGAAAATCAGCTTCAGTTGCTGCGTGTCGACTTTGCCGCTGGCCAACAGCGGAACTTCCGCAGCCGCTATGGCCGCGAACCGTTTCGGGATCTTGTACGCGGAGAGTTCGGCCGCGAGCTCGCGCCGAAGTGCGGTTTCGTCGAAGTCCGCGCCGATGTCTAGTGTGATGACGGCAGCGACGATCTGGCCACGCTCGGCATCCGGGATTCCGAGCACATGTGCCACGGCACCATCGGTGACCTTGGCGATCGCTTGCTCCACCTCGGCGGGAGACACATTCGCGCCAGCCGTCTTGATCATCGAACCCTGACGGCGGATGAAGTAGACGAACCCGTCGCGGTCGGTGGCCACCAGGTCCCCGGTGTGGAACCAGCCATCGGCGTCGAAACATTCCTCCCGACTGCGTTTGTAGTAGCGCTGCATCAGGCAACGCCCGCGGATGCACAGCTCACCGAGGGTGCCGTCCTCGACCAGTGCCCCGGTCTCGGGATCGACGATCTTGGTTTCCACGCCCGGTGCAGGTTTGCCGAAGGACCCACGTCGATGTTCGGGTTGGTCGCTGTCGTCGCCGCTGATCAGAATCACGCTTCCGGCCTCGGTCAAGCCGAGCATGTTGTGCCGCAACTCCGGATCGCCCGGCCGCACCGCGGGCGCCATGATCGGATACAGGTTGCCGCGTCGCATCGACGACAGGTCGCGTCCGCCGAAACTCGGGTGCCGCACCAGGTGGGTGATCCCGGTAGCGAATCCGTTGGTGACCGTTGGTTTTTCGGCCTCGAGTAGATCGAGCATCTGGCCGGCATCTTCGGCGTTGGAGCAGACCAGTGTCGATCCGGCGAGCAAGGTGGCAAGCAACGCAAATCCGAGTCCTCCGATCCAGAAGAACGGCGAGTTGCAGAACAGCTTGTCCGCGGCGGTCAGACCCCGGACGGCGTTGAGATTTCGCTGGTGGTCGAGCAGCGCGGCATGCGTATGCACGACGCCCTTGGGGGTGGTGGTCGTGCCCGACGTGTACACGATCGTCAGCGGATCCGAGCCGTCGACATCGTCTTCCATCGCGGCCAATCGCCGCTCATCGACGGTGTCGGCCAGTTGATGCAGGCGCTCCGCGTCGAAGATGGCATACCGTAATTGCGGCGCTGCAGGATCGAATAGCGGTCCGTCCTCGAGACTCGAGGCGGACAGCACGTCGGTCAACTGCTGCACGTAGTCGTGCGAGCGATAGGCCGCCGTCGCAAGGAGAAACTGGGTGTCGCTGCCGACCAGTTGTTCGCCAAGCTCTCGTGCGGTCGCGAACGTGGAGAACGGGACGACGACGGCGCCGATTCGTGCCGCTGCCAGCATGCCGACGACAAACGCCGCGCCGTTGGGGTAAAGCAAACCGATATGGCTGCCCTTACCGGCGCCCAGCGCGATGAGTCCGCGAGCCAATTGCGCGGAGCGCCGGTCGGCTTCGGCGTAGCTGATGCGTTCGGCGTCGCACACCAGCAGCGGATGATCACCTCTGCTGTGCGCCTGCTCGCGCAGGATCTCGCCAACGGTTGGCGATTCACTCGGCATGGTCGCCCGGGGTGGCGGAGACAGTGTCGGTGAAGAAGCGCCGCACGGCTCTCAGATCGGGCTTGCCCGACGGCGTTCTCGGGAGTTCAGCGACGATCGCGATGTCGGTGGGAATCTCGTAGCGCGCCAACCGTGTTCGCAGAAAGTCGGTCAGTGCACCGGCATCGACAGCTGCGGGCTCTCGCAGTTCGACCATGGCGACGGGCGTCTCCCCGAGGCGGTCGTCGCGGCGCCCGACGACCGCAGCACCCGCGACCGCGGGATGGCTTTCCAACGCGGCGCGGACGTCGTCGGGCAGCACTTTGAAGCCGCCACGGATGATGGCCTGGTCGGCCCGACCGATGATCCACAGAAAACCGTCGGCGTCGATGCGTGCCATGTCCGTGGTGCGCATCCAATTGGCCGAGGGCCCGAGCTGTCCCGGTTTGACCTCGAGCAGCCCGACCTGGTCGGGTCCGAGCGGGCTGCCGTCGTCATCGACCACCCGCAACTGGGCCCCGGGGTTGGCCCGTCCCACGCTGCCGCGTTTGGCCCGCCAATATTTCTGGTGGTCGGGCAACGTCCAGCCCGCGACGCCGCCGCCGAATTCCGTTGCCGCGTAGGACGTCAAAACAGGGATGCCGTATTTCTCGGCGAATGCGTCGGCGTCCTCCGCCGACAGCGGCGCGGTACCCGAAGTGACGGCACGGATGCTTGCCAGATCCTCCCGGCGCAGCCCGGAATGCAGCACCATCCGCAGCGCGGTCGGCACCAGCGATACCGCGTGCGGCCGATGCGCACGCACGGCTTCGGCCCAACGATCGAGCTCGAATCGCTCCAGCAACACGAAGGGCCGCGCCTCGGCGACACATTGCAGTATCCGGAACACCCCGCCGATATGCACCAGCGGCGAGTTGACGATCGCCACACCGCGACGCAACTCCGTGGGTGCCGGTGGCCGGTCACCCGCCGGACCCATCACACTGTGCGCCAGCATGTCGTAGGTGAGGTCGACTCGTTTGGGTGGTCCGGTTGTTCCGCTGGTCAACATCCGCACCGCGACGCCGGGCCGCACATCGTGATCGGTCCGAACCTGAGCGCCGGCAACCACTTTCGGCGCGCCGTCTGGGTGCGAAATCGATGCCACGGTGGTCGTAGCAGGGGACTTGCCGAGCATCGCCAGGTCGTCGGGCTCGCCGACGATCAATGACAGGTCCAGCTCTGCGACGTCTACTTTGGTGCGCTCATCGCCGCGGGCCGGGTTGATCACAACCACGGTTGCGCCGCACTGCAGTACGCCGAGCAGCGTGGCAACCTGGGCCGGGCGATTGCGCAACAGGATCCCGATCTGTGGTTGTTGGTTGCCACCACCAGCGAGACAACCGATCGAGTCGGCCATTTCGGCGAGCTCGCCCCACGACACCCAGTAGCCCTCATACTCCAGGGCCGGCGCCTCAGGCTGCAATGCCAGGACGTCGGCGATGCGCTGACTGAGCGGATGCGCCGTCACCGGATCCTCGGATCCGGCGAATGACGATCGCCGCGCGCCGCCAGCTCAGCAGTCCCGATGGGATTTCCGAGCCTCGTGTAGATCAGCCCCTGATCCAGCGCTGCCCGGTAGGGTTTGTCCAGTGATTCCCAGATCGCCTTGACGGTGCCCTGGGTGGCCGACGGCGGCTTGGCCGCGATGGTCGCCGCGATCTCGTGGGCGCGGGCCCACAACCGCTCGGGGGAGACCACTTCGGATACCAGCCCGATGCGCAGGGCGGTATCGGCACTGACCCGTTCGTCATTACCCATCAGCGCGATCCGCAATGCTTCGCCGAGGCCGATCTTGCGCATCAGCCCGATCGGCTCGAGCGCACAGACCAGCCCCGCCGACACGTGGGAATCGAAAAACGTCGCGTCGGATGAGCAGATGACGACGTCGGACTCGTTGATGAAGTAGAACGCGCCGGCCGTGCACATCCCTTGCACCGCGCACACCACCGGTTTCCACATCTTCTGCCACTTCGGGCTGAGCGCCTCGCCGGGATCCTCGTGATTCCAGATGTTTTCGGGCTGACCGTAGGGTGTCTTGACGTCGAGACCGGCGCTGAATGCGCGGCCACCGGCCGCGCGCAGCACCACGGCGTTGACCGAATCGTCCGCCTTGACGATGCGCCAGGCCCGGGCCATCTCGTCACACATCGTCCGATTGAATGCGTTGAGCTGGTCGGGCCGGTTCAAGGTGATGGTGGCGACCCGGTGGGCGTCGTTGACGTCGAGCTGGATGGTCTCAAAGCTCATCGGCACTGCCACTCCGGTGGCCGCTTTTCGACGAACGCCCTGGGCCCTTCGAGCGAATCCTCAGTGTGCAGGTTGCGTTCGCGGAACGCTTCGGCCAGCATCTCGGCTTCGTGCAGCGGCAGATCGAGGCCCTTGAGGATGGCCAGCCGGGTGCCCCGGACCGCAAGCGGCGCATTGGAGTTGACGATGTCGGCGATCTCGTTGGCGCGTTCCAACAATTGGTCGTGTTCGACGATCTCGCTGATCAGGCCGAGCTCGTACGCGCGTTGGGCGCTCATCCGCTCATGCTTGCCCATCAGAGCCATCCGCAGCGCGATCGAGCGCGGCAACACCCGGGCCACCCGGACCACCTCACGCGCGGCCACCAGGCCGATGCTGACATGCGGGTCGAAGAACGTGGCCTTGTCCGAGGCGATGACAATGTCTCCGGTGGTCACCCAGTCCAGGCCGGCCCCGCAACAGATTCCGTTGATCGCGGCGAGCACCGGCTTGGCCATCGTCCGGAACGGCGGGGTTCCCTCCTGCGGCGCCTCCCACTGCTCGTAGGTAGAGAGATACGGGGCCTCGTTGATCACCTTGCCGTCGCCGGGGATCTCCTTGACGTCTGCGCCGGTGCAGAAGGCCCGTCCGGTGGCGGTGACGATGAGAATCCATACCGCGTCGTCGTTTTCGGCTTCGCTGTAGGCGTTGCGCAGTTCGGTGATCATGTGCGGGCTGAGCGCGTTGAGTGCGTCGGGCCGGTTCAGGGTGATCGTGGCCTTATGCCCGTCGACCTCGTATTTGATGGTGTCGTATGACCGGGCAGAGCTAGCAGACATCAGCTTCCTCGTCTTTGAGTGTCATCGGCCATGGAACTGTGGTGGACGTCGTTCACGGAATGCTGCCAGACCTTCCTTGAAATCCTTGGTCCGGCAGGACAGTTCGAGGTCGAAGAGCTCCTGCGTCATCGACTGGGTCAGCGTCGCGTGCTGGCCGTAATTGATGGCGTGCTTGGCCAGGCCGAGCGCCACCGTGGGTCCGGCGGCCAGTCGCGCCAGCAGTTCCTCGCAGCGGTCATCGAGCTCGGCGGGGCTGACCGCTTGATGGATCAAACCCCAGTCCGCGGCGTCTGCTGCGCTGACTTTGTCGCCGAGCAACAGCATCTGCTTTGCCCGGGTCAGGCCTACCAGCCGGGGGAGTAGCCAGGTGGCGCCCGAATCCGGGCTGAACCCACGCGCCGCGAAGGGCTCCCAGAACACCGCGTCGGTGGCGGCCACAGTGAAGTCGGCGGCCAGCGCCAGGTTGCACCCGAGGCCGACGGCGAATCCGCGCACGCTGCAGACCACCGGCAAGTGGATGCTGTGCACCAGTTCGATCACGCGATGCGCGGTGTGCGGAATTCGGCGGACGAGGTCACCGGTGCGGGGCCGCTGCTCGGCGCCGCTGTTGGTGGCGATCCAGTCGGCCCCCGCGCAGAAGTCGTCGCCCGCGCCACGGATGTGGATGGCCCGCAGCGTGTCGTCGGTGGCTGCCTCGCTGAGTGCGGCGACGAACGCGTCGATCATGGTATGGCTCAACGAGTTACGATGCGACACTCGATCGAGCGTGAGCCGCAGCACCGCACCGTCCCGGCTCGTGGTGAGCGAACCGTCGGCCGCCGAAGAGTCCAGGTCTTGGCTCACCGTCGAATCCGCCCTTCCCCGCCGATACGGTTACCCCTACAGTAGACGATACGATTGCTGCGCTGTATAACTTAGCAAGGAAAGCCCGGCGACGGAACAGCTGCAGCGGAAAGAGGGCGTATGGGCGAACATCAAGCGGGCGGCGTCCCCGCGGGGTCTGCCCGATTCGGCGAGGCGCCACTTGCCCAGACCGTTGTCGCCGCCGGAGCCATCCGCCGACTCAGCTCGCTGCTGCTGTCGTTGGAACAGGCCCACCCGACGGTGGATGCGATCGTCGCGCAAATCGCCGACTGGGAACGCGAGCTTGGTGCGGCGGTTCCGCCCGACAGCGCGCCGCGGATCGGCTCCGACGAAGACGGCAGCCGGCGTGTCTATCTTGATCACGCGACCGATATCGGAGCCTTCAACTCGTGTTTCCCGGAATACCGTTTCGACCACCTCGACGCCCAGACCGCGTCCGGCCGCGTCGCCTTCCCGCTGGTCTACGAAGGCCCGCCGGGATTGGTTCATGGCGGGTTCCTCGCGGTGTTCTTCGACTGCGTGATGCAGCACCAGAACTGCCTGGCGGGACTGTCCGGCAAGACCCGCTTCCTGAACGTCAAGTTCCGCAGACCGACGCCGGTGCTGACCGAACTGCGTTTTGATATCACCCGGTCGCAGGTAGACCGGGGCATAACCTCGACGGCCCGATTGCTGCTCGACGACGAGGTGCTCTGTGTCGGTGAGGTCGAGACACTGGCGTTGCCGCCGGACAAGTTGACCGGATTTCGATTCGGCAGACGACGAATCGAGAAGGCCTGACGTGGCGTTGCAGCATTTTCGTCAACCCCGCGTCGCGGAGATCGTCGCCTCGAAGTTGCGCGACGATATCTTGTCCGGCCGGCTGAAAGAGGGCGATGTTCTGCCGTCTCAGGAAAGCCTGTTCGGTGAATTCGGCGTGAGCCCGCCCGCGGTGCGCGAGGCGATCCACATCCTGGAGGCCGACGGGCTGATCTCGGTGCGTCGCGGCAATGTCGGTGGGGCGGTCGTCCATCTGCCGACGGCTGAACGGACCGCGCACATGATCAGTATGGTGCTGCAGGCGAGGTCGGCGACTCCGGTGGACGTCAGCGCGGCTCTGATGCATCTCGAGCCGATCTGCGTGGGGATGTGCGCCGCGCGCGAAGACCGGATGACCGAGGTGGTGCCCTATCTGCAGCACGAAATCGACCAGCAGACAGCACAATTCGATGATGTGTCGCAGTATGTGCCGAACGCCCGACGGTTTCACGAAACGCTGGTCTCCCGATGCGGTAACGAGCCGATGATTCTGTTGATCGGTTCGATGGAGCTGATCTGGTCGGCGCATGAGTCTTCGGTCTGGAATGACCACCACGAGCCGGCGCCGATGGCGGCCAAGACGAGGCGAGCGGCGCTGCGCGATCATCAGCGCCTGCTCGAGGCCATCCGTGATGGGAATTCGGCCAGGGCGGTCCGGCTGGTACAGGATCACCTCGCCGTCGCTCGCCGTAGAACACTTGCCTTCGGTACCGACAAAACCATTGAGGCGAAGCTGATGTCGGATATCGGCGTGCGATTGCACACGCAAACCCGATCCAACGGCCACTCCCAAAACGGGAAGGAGTCCGGAGCATGACTGTCTCGGACGCTTCAGACGATCGCGTTCTCTTCGACGTCGATCCCGAAAAACGCATTGCCACGATCACGTTGAACAATCCCAAACAGCGCAATTCCTACGACGCGGCCATGCGTGAGGCCGTCGCGCGGTGTCTGGATCGGGTGGCCGAGGATGACGATCTCACCGTGGTGCTATTGCGTGGCGCGGACGGGGTTTTCAGCACCGGAGCGGATATGAACAACGCGTACGGCTGGTACGGCGAGCAAGGTGAAGCGCGATCTGCAAAGAGCCGTCCCAGCCAGCGTCGTCGGCTCACGGTGGACCGTAAGTCGTTCGGCTTCTACCACAACCTGATGGGCTTCCCCAAGGTCACCGTGGGAGAGATCAGCGGCTACGCGCTCGGCGGCGGATTCGAAATCGCGTTGATGACAGACATCTCAGTGATCGCGCGTGACACCAAGATCGGCATGCCGGCCACCCGTTTCCTCGGGCCCGCGCTGGGCAGCCTGCACATGTTCTTCCATCGGTTGGGGCCGGTGTTGGCGCGACGGCTTTTGTTGACCGGCGACATCATCGAGGCCGGCACGATCGAGCACCTGGGAATCTTCACGGACACTTGCGATCCCGATCTCGTTCCGGCTCGAGCCTGGTACTGGGCGGAGAAGGCCGCGAAGATGCCGGCAGACGGGGTCGTGATCGCCAAAGAGGCATTTCGGCTCGTCGAGCAGAGCCAGGCTTACCAGGGTGAGGAAGTGGCCAGCTACCTATTCCACGCGTACGGCACCAACCTGCAATTCGCGCCGGGGGAGTTCAACTTCGTCAAGACCCGGGCGCAGCATGGCACCAAAGAGGCGTTCCGGTTGCGCGACGAGCACTTCAATGTACCGGAGCCTGACTAGCGAGACTTGGCTGCCTTCCGCGGCCGCGCTGATGTCGACTTGCTTTGCCGACCAGACGATTTCGACCGCTTCTCGATGAGCTGGCTGGCGTGGTCGAGGATGCAGTCCAGGCCGTAGTCGAAGTTGTTGTCGTCGGGCGCGCCGATGTGGTGACCCTTCGCAGTCATTTGCGCCAGCAGGGGTGCGATTTCGGGATCGATGACCATCGCGCCCTCGATCGTGCGTGCGCCGTTCTCCGTCGCCTGGTTCTTCTCCTGCAGCCGATGCAGCACCACCGAACCACGCACGTGCACCGACACCGCGGAGTAGGTGTCGAAGGCTTCTTCCGGGGACAGTCCCGCTTCGACCAGACCGGCGATCGCCTTCTCGATCTCCTGAACGCCGAGTCGAGCGGCTCGAGGGCTCAGCGCCGACCTGATCAGAATCAGATCGCACAGTATCGGGTTGCCCATGAACGTTTTCCGCATCGAACGAGCGTGATTGCGCAGCGTCTCACGCCAGTCGCTGGCTTCGACATATGGAGTGGCGAACACATACTTGCGCAAGGCGCGGTCGGTCATCGCGTTGAGCAGATCGTCCTTCTTGCGGAAGTACCAGTAGATGCTGGTGACCCCCACGCCGAGATGCTTGCCGAGCAGCGGCATGCTCAGGTTGTCGATCGACACTT
>Ga0335072_10005017_pt1 | contig 19521 bp, 19 predicted proteins | sample Lox_Sample_21_FD_206725 | JGI IMG/M metagenome (GOLD analysis project Ga0335072, IMG submission 206725) | Soil microbial communities from Loxahatchee National Wildlife Refuge, Florida, United States - Lox_Sample_2.1 | ecosystem: Environmental > Terrestrial > Soil > Wetlands | place: USA...
GCGCCGAAGACCGCCTCACCTTCCTCCATCCCTTCGATGACGACGAAGTCATCGCAGGGCAGGGAACCATCGGCCTCGAACTCCTCGACCAAATCCCCGACCTCGAAGCCCTCGTCGTCCCCATCGGTGGCGGTGGCCTCATCGGCGGCGTCGCCTGCGCCATCAAAGAGACCAATCCCGCCATCCGCGTCATCGGCGTCCAGACCGAGCGCCTCCCCTCCATGCTGCGCGCCCGCGAAGCCGGCCACCCCGTCACCATCCCCGCCGAAGCCACCATCGCCGACGGCATCGCCGTGCGCCGTGCCGGAGACAAGACCCTCCCCCTCGTCGAGCGATACGTCGACCAACTCGTCACCGTCGATGAAGAGGAGATCGCCAGCGCCATCCTCGTCCTCCTCGAACGTGAGAAGACCCTCGCCGAAGGCGCCGGCGCCACCGCCCTCGCCGCGCTCCTGCAGAAGAAAACCACCCTCGACGGCCACCGCACCGCCGTGCTGGTCTGCGGCGGCAACATCGACGTGACCCTGCTCTCCAAGATCATCGAGCGCGGCCTCGTCAAAGATGGCCGCTGGATTCGCATTCGCATCCATCTCACCGACCGCCCCGGCTCGCTGCACAACCTCACCCGCATCATCGCCGACCAGCGCGCCAACATCGTCCAAACCGCCTATGACCGCGCCTACTATGGCGTCAACCTGGGCGACACCGTCATCGACTTCACCCTCGAAACCCGCGGCGCTGCCCACATCAGGGAAATTGCCGCCGCCCTCACGGAGGCCGGCTACCGGCACGAGCGGATCGAGTAGAAGACGGCTCGGTGCCTTCAGTCCAAACAATCGACGCAACCGTCCCGTAAATCCAACCCCAGAGACCCGTACCCCTGAAATTCATGCCCCGTTCTGCCGATAGTTGCCAGACGGATCATGGACCCACAGCCATATCGTTCCAGCCCAGCGCCCTCACCACGCAGTGTCGGCGACTGGCTCGACCTGGGCAACGCCTGCGCGCAGTCAGGCGACCTCGTTCAGGCCACCCATAGCTACACCGCCGCGCTGCGCCTCGATCCGCACTGCGGCCCCGGTTGGCATAATCTCGGGAATCTCCTCCTGCAGCTGAAAAGCGTTGACACCGCCATCAGTTGTTATCGCAACGCAGTGGGATTTCTTCCTTCCGACCCACTCTGCGCCTATGGTCTCGGCCGCGCTCTGAACCTCATCGGGCGTCATTGCGAGGCGATGGAGCAGTTGTCGCGCGCCTGCGCTGCCGATCCCACGCACGCCGATACGTGGACCAATCTGGGGATCGCTCACCAGCATCTTGGCCACAGTGAAGAAGCGCTGAGCTGCTACGATCGCGCCGCCGCGCTCTCCGCGGATGCCACCGAATCGCAGATGAATCGCGCCGTTGTCCTCCTCGACCAGGAGAACTTCGCCGATGGATGGCGCGCCTATGAGCATCGCTGGCAACTGCCCAACTTTGCCAGGGCGGACAGTCGCTTCGCCGGCCAACCGCGCTGGCAGGGCGAGCCGCTCCGCGGCAAGCGCATTCTCCTCTACGGCGAGCAGGGTTATGGCGACATGATCCAGTTCGCCCGCTTTGTGCCGGAAGTCGCTGCCCAGGCCTCCGAAGTGTTTCTTGAAGTCCCCGCGCGCCTCTGGGCCCTCTTCACGCCTTTGCTTCCCCCGGGACATGTCCTCGCCCGTGGCGGAACCCTCCCGCCCTGCGACCTGCACTGTCCGTTGATGAGTCTCCCCCGCGCCCTGGGCCTGGAACTGGAGGCTGTTCCGAACCAGCCTTATCTCCGCGTCCCCGCAGAGCAGCGGGAACGTGCGCGTCACGCCCTGGCCGTCGCCTGCGGCGGTTCACGGCCGCGTCTTCGCGTTGGGCTCGCCTGGCGCGGCAATCCCGATCACAAATGGGATCGTCTTCGCAGCCTTCGACCCGCCCAGCTCGCCGCCCTGGCTCAGGTACCCGGCGTGCAGTGGATCGTTCTTCAGCAGGATGCGACGCCGGACGAACTCGCCGCTCTCGCGCAATCCTTCGCGCCCGTGCTTCTGCGGCAACAACTCGATGGCTTCCTGGCTACCGCTGGGCTCATTGAGGAACTGGACCTCGTTATCTCGGTCGATACGGTGACAGGCCACCTCACCGGCGCCCTCGGCAAACCGCTCTGGCTGGCGCTGCCTGCGTTTTATGACTGGCGCTGGCACTCGGGCCGGCCGAATTCGCCGTGGTACCCATCCGCGCGGCTCTTCCGCCAGGCGCAGCCAGGAGACTGGTCCGGCGTCGTCGAGCGCATGGCAGCGGAGATGACGGCCGAAGCCAGCCAGAAGTGAACAAAGAAGGAGGACGGGTGTCGCATTACGGGTCACAGCTTCGTTAAGACCCAACCCGCATACCCTGCCCCCTGTATCCGGTACCCTCGACCCTGCACCCTCGACCCTGTACCCTGTTCTCGTGGACCAGCTTTACCTCAGTCTCTGGTACCCCAATTTCCGGCTGGAGGCGCTCCCTGCCGCCCTCGAAAAGGTCATGGAGCAATTCGCGGCTGCCGGTGGATCGTCGCGCGTTTCGGCCGCCAGCGTCTATCCCATCTCCTGGAACGAGTCTCCGATTTGGCAGCGCGTCTACCGCAGCGAGGCCGACGACGAAGAAGCCAGCCCCCGCTCCGTCATTGCCGCCGCCATGGAGAACGTCCATCTTGACTACGCGTGGGAGTTTGAGCTGATCTGGGAGCTTTGGGTTCCGGAGTCGGGCGCCGGTCTCGACACCATGTGGCGCCACGAGCCTCGCGTGGTCCGCGTCGTTGCCTTTGGGCCCGAATTCGACGAAGGCGCCTACGAAACCAATGGCCACATCCGCATCGATTTCGGCCTCGACACCCCCTTCCTCTACGAGGACATGGAACTCGACCAGGACGCCGTCACCCGCGTCAAACAGAACGTCGAGAAACTCGTCGACTTCACCAACCGTGTCCAGAAAAACGGCGGCATCTCGACGCGCCTGCTCTGGTCCGAGTCCGGTGAGAGCCTGGCAAAGAAGCTCATCGAGCGGCTGCAGCAGGTCAACTAGGAAGGCTCAGTCACCCGTGCATCAGATCGCTCCACAAGGCCGCAGCGATCGTTGCGTGACAAAATAATTGCAGGCGGGTTGCCGCCCAAAAGGCGCATACTACGTCTAAGAGCGCAGGGTGGAATCCGCCCCTGCAGGAGGGTCTGCCATGCCTACCCCCAGGATATCTGTGAACCTCTTCGTTTGCGCCACGTTGGCTCTGGCCGGCGGCTGCCTCTATGCGCAAAGCTCCACCGCCCCCGCGACCGGAACCCAGCCGCCGGCATCCGCCCCGTCTGCCCAGCAGACCCCGGCGCCCCAGCAGACCCCGGACCCGAATAAGGATCAGACCCCTGCTCAGCCTGCTGCGACCCAGACCGCTCAGGATTGTTCCGGCCCCGTGCTGCATCGCCCGGCCGACAAGGGCGGCGACATCTGCTCTTCCGGCGCACCCCCCGCCAACGCTCCTGCGCCCGATTCCGGCGACGATACGCAGACGGCCGGCACCAAACCCCTCACCGATCCCAACGTCAACCCCTTCAAGCAGGCGGAGCCCGATAAGGACGGCATGATGCCCGGCGTGAAAGGCGGATCCATTGACGATGTGAATGCCGTCGGCACCCGCAATATCGGCGGCCGCGGAATGGGCAACTGGTACTCGACCGAATCTGAAATCAAAATGGGCAAGCAGTATGCCGACGAGATCGAAAAGAGCACCCGCTTCATCACCGATCCGGTGATCACCGAGTACGTCAATCGCATCGGCCAGAACATCGTTAAGAATTCCGACTGCAAGGTGCCCTTCACCATCAAGGTCATCGACACCGACGAGATCAACGCCATGGCCCTGCCCGGCGGCTTCTTCTACGTCAACTCCGGTCTCATCCTCGCCGCGGACGAAGAAGCGGAGCTGGCCGGCGTCATGTCTCACGAGATTGCCCACGTCTGCGCTCACCACGCGGCGCGCGAGATGACCCGCGCCAACTATGCCCAGATCGGAATGGTGCCGCTCATCATGATGACCGGCTACAGCTGGACCGGCTACGGTATCTACGAAGCCACCCAGCTCCTCATCCCCATCACCTTCCTCGAGTTCTCCCGCGAGTTCGAGGCCCAGGCCGACTACCTCGGCGTCCAGTACATGTACCGCGCCGGCTACGATCCGCAGGCCTTCGTCACCTTCTTTGAAAAGATCCAGAACCTCGAAAAGCAGAAGCCCGGCGCCGTCGCCAAGGTCTTTGAGAACCATCCCCAAACGCCGGACCGCATCGAGCACTCCGAAGAGGAGATCGCCCGCATCCTGCCTCCCAAGGACGAGTACCTCGTCACCACCTCGGAGTTCAACGACGTGAAAGCGCGGCTCGCCCGCATCGAAAACAAGCGCCGCATCCTCGACAACAAGAAGGGCAAGCCCACCCTCCGTCGCGCCAGCACTTCGACCGATGGCACCGACTCCGGCAATGGCACCGACCGTCCCACCCTGCACCGCCGCGAAGACGGCAACAGCAATTAACTCCCGTTCAGGAAGCGTTCATCACGGGCTTCGTCTCCGGACGAGGCCCGTTCCGTTTTCTGCACCCGGCCAGCCCAGGCTACATACGGCAATCTGAAAATTCGCATCCAACGCCTCGATGAAAGTTCTGCGAATTTCTCTCTGCCTGGTCTCCCTGTGCGCGATCACGACGATCGTTCCCCACGATCTCGAAGCCCAGGATCTGGTTGCCAGTCTGCCCGATAGCCCCACCCCCCAACTCCAGCAACCTCCCGCCACATCCGATACCGCAACCGTGCGCCAGGAAACGTGGCGAGCCCTCCCCCGCGATTTTCTCCATGACCAAAAAGAGATCTGGCTCTTTCCCACTCAGCTCGCGCGCGGCCGGCACTGGATTCCCACGCTGGCGATCGCCGGCGGAACCGTCGGCTTCCTCTATGCCGATCCCCACATCATGCCGTACTTCGCCAAACGTCAAACCCAGCTCGACGACGTCAACGACGTCTTCGACCCTCTCATCGCCACCGGTTACGTCGTCGCCATTCCCGCTTCGCTGCTGGCCGCCGGATACATCCGCCACGACTCCTACCAAACCGGCACCGCCCTCCTCTGTGCCGACGCCTACGGCGACGCCGAAGTCGTGGACCTCGTGATCAAGGCCATCACCCGCCGCGAACGCCCCTCCGACATTCCTCTCAACACCCCCTTCACCGACACCTTTTTCAGCGGCAACAAATCTCCCTTCAAAGGCAGCAGCTTCCCCTCCGGACACGCCGTCGGCGCCTTCTCCGTCGCCACCGTCGTCGCCGAGCGCTATCATCGGCACCGCTGGGTTCCCTGGGCCGTCTACGGATTTGCAACCGCCGTCGGCATGTCCCGCATCACCACCCTCGCCCACTTCCCGTCCGATGTCTTCCTCGGCAGCGCCCTCGGCTACACCATCACCCGCTATCAGACCTTACGGCCGAGATGAATGTTGCCGTTCGCCTCTTGCCTGCCCCGCGCGCTGTTCCGCTCGCCCTCCTTGTTTTCCCCTTCCTGCCAATGACACAATGGGCATGAAAAACGACGCGGGAATGAAAGCGCAGCTGGTTCGGCTATGAAGAAAATCCTCATGTGGACCGTCGTCATCGTCGGTATCCTGTTCATCACCAAGTTCGCCAACGACGTCTCCCAGGATGTCCGCCCCCACGGCGCCACCTTCCGCATGACCCGGCAAAAAGTTGTTACCTGCGGCAGCGGCGAAATCACTCTCGCCGGGCCCGACGGTCCCACCACCCTGCGCACCGACAACACCTGGCCCACCTGCAATACCTTCGAGTCGAACACCTTTTACGACCTCTGGCTCGCCCGCGGCGGGACCACCGGCTTCATCACCATGGAGAAATCTCCCTGGTGGCGCAACGCCATGTAGCTTCCTGTAGACTCCCTGTGCAAGGGAGGGCGCCATGCGTGCCTCATCGAAGATTCGCCTGATTGCCGCCGCCGCAGCCCTCTCCTTCAGCGCAGGACCGGGCGCCATCGCCCAACCGACTCCGCCGCAATCATTGCTCGCCCTCTCCAAGCACGACCACACCCTCGCAATCGTCGACCCCCACACGCTCAAAGTCATCGCCAAAGCTCCTGTCGGACCCGATCCGCATGAAGTCATCGCCTCCGCTGACGGCAAAACCGCGTATGTGTCGATCTACGGGGGCGGCCGCTACCATGCGCTCTCCGTCATCGACCTGGTCGCGCAGAAAGCCCTGCCCGACATCGACACCGGTGCGCTCAACGGTCCGCACGGTCTCGCTTTCAGCGGCGGCAAACTCTACTTCACCGCCGAGGGCGCCAAAGCCATCGCCCGCTTCGATCCCGCCTCCGCAACAATCGACTGGATCATGGGCACCGGCCAGAACCGTACCCACATGCTCTACGTCGTTCCCGGCGAAAACCAGATCTACACCACCAACGTGAGTTCCGCCACGGTGACCATCCTCGAAAAAGTCGCCCTGCCGCCGATGGGTCCGCCGCCGGGTGTGCCGCCCCCAGGTTCTACTCGAGGACAGCCTCCGTCTCAGTCCCCTCCCGCCTCCTCCCCGCGTATGGACTGGAACGAAACCGTCATCCCCGTCGGTCAAGGCTCCGAAGGCTTCGACGTCTCGCCCGACGGCCGCGAGCTCTGGACCGCCAACGCCCAGGACGGCACGCTATCGATCATCGATATACCAGCAAAGAAAGTCGCCGCTACTCTCGACGCCAAAGTCTACGGAGCGAATCGCCTCAAGTTCACCCTGGATGGAAAGCACGTCCTAATCTCCAGCCTGCGCGGCGGCGATCTGGTCGTCTATGACGCGGCCTCCCGCACCGAATGGAAGCGCGTCCCCATCGGTCACGGTGCCGCGGGCATCCTGGTCGAGCCCAGCGGAGCCCGCGCCTTCGTCGCCTGTACGCCGGACAACAGCATCGCGGTCATCGACCTTGCCACCTTCAGGGTCGTCGGTCACATCGATGTCGGCGCAGAACCCGACGGCCTCGCCTGGGCCACCCGGCCTTAACGCTTCCTGGGCTCCAGCACACGCCACCCGTCGCCGTTGTCTGCACCGTCATTTGTCCGCCGCGCTCGCCTGATCGATCGCGGCGCACCGCTGTTCATGGTCTACGTCCCGCCCCCGTTCTCCACCGCTACACGATCGACGATCCGCTGCAGGAAGACCACCTTCAGGTTGATGTGCCGCGCGACGTCGGGGAAGAATTCCGTCACGTAGTTGCCGATTGGCGCGCTGGCCCATCCCGCCGCAATCCGCTCCCCCGCCGGTCCCCACCCCTGCTGCTGATACGGGACGTAGGTGACATCCACCGCCTCGGAGAGGATCGACCCTGCAAAGGTCGAGTAATTGATCATCCCTTTGCCGCTATCGCTGCTGGTCCAGAAGGGCTGATACGCGCAGTGCAGAATGCGTCGCGTCATCGAGGCATTCGGCATGCGGTGATAATGCGGATCCTGATGGTCGATGGACGGGATCAGGAACGTCCCGAAAAACTCCCCGGTCATGTCCTCCGTCAGGGTCACGCCGCTTAGCTTGGCCCAGCCCATCGCCCCGGGCCCGATCGGCGAGTGCGAATCGGTGGCCACCGAGTAGAGAGACGTCGCCCCAATGGTGAGCAGATTGAACGGATCCACCACTCCGTGAATGGCAATACGCCCCAGTTCCTTCGGGGTGTAGATGTGCACCGCGTTCTGCTGCAGATAACCGGTGAAGACGTCCTTGCCCGGCGCGCAGCAGCTGCGCAACGGCGCCGTTTCGCTGCAGACATTGGTCACGCACCACTTCGGCAACGGCACGTAGGTAGGCTCGAGCCCCGGGACACTCAGCCCCAGGCGAGGCCGCGCCTCCGGAGGAAAGGCCTGCTGTCCTGCGCTCGTCGCGATGGCACTGCTCGCGAAGTCCAGGCCCGCATCGGCTCCCGCATCGCTGGCCACAACCGTGTGCGGAGCCGGTGCCTCCGGCAGATCGCTTTGCGCCTGACTCAGCGCCAGCGGTCCCAGCGTCGCGAGAAGCCAGCTCCCACGCAACAGCCGAAAAAAGTACCGCCCCCATCCCTTGTAAAGGGCTTTCCCTCCGTGCTGTCGTCCCCGCGGCATGCCTGCGAGCGTTCCCGCTGGTTGTCCCTCCCGCCTGCGGCTGTCTGCTGTGCCCTGCGCGCCCGGAACCGGATCGCCGCGCGCCCGTCGCCGCACTGATTTCAATTAGACGAGTCGGAGCGGCTTCCGGACGTACGCTGGTTCTGTTTGTGCCGGCGCCACGCGTTGAAGGCGTCGGGCACAAATTCCAGAAACATGTTATTGCCGATCGATCCGGCAATCGACGTCCCCCATGTCTCCAGCACCACATGAGTATTCACGCTGGGTCCCGGATAATACAACGGCGTCAGCGAGGAAGCGATCAGATGGCCAACGATATTCGAAGTGTTAAAGCCGTGGCTGCCATCGTCATTTTGCGTGACGAAAGCCCGTTCCGCCGCCCACCCTGCCCGGCTCCAGTAGCCGCCGTTCGCATCCCGGAAATACCGCGGGTCCTCGTGCGTCAGCACCGGGAACATGCTGCTGCACAGGAAACGCATCGTTGCCTGCCGCACCACCGCAGCCCCCAGCCGGTCCCCGAACGCACCGCTGTCGCTCCCATACGCCGGTGTGCCGGTCAGCTGCCCGTATCCCGCTGACAGGAACGCCGGCCCCAGCGAGTACCACGTCGTTTCTTCGTGCATCCAGAACTTCCACTTATCGCGCGCATAGAGCGGGGGGATGCGCTCGCCCGGATCGACAAACTGCGCCCACTTCCGCTTCTCCACAGGAGCATGCTCGATAGGGCTCGCCGCCTGCGGTGCCGCCTGCGCCGGAGGATTTTGATTTTGCCACCCAGGCCCCTCCCCCCAGCGCGTTTCAGCCAAAACCGTCGGACGCGGCGCATCAGGCAGGGAAGCGGTGGTCTGGGCACACATCGTCGCCAACTCGAACAACAACGCAAGAACCATCAGCAGAGCAGACTGAATTGGACCCAAAGATTGCAGAAGGCTCCCAGGACACAAAAGAGATTGGAAGGGCTTTCTGCTCCTCGGGATGCATCAGCGGAATTTGCCAGCCTCGGTTCGCGCTTCTCTGCGCGCCCTGCCCCCGATTGACCGCCGCCTTTCGCCCCGCAATACTAAAAGGCACGGAGCCTCCCATGCCGGAACAAGATGCTGGCCGTTTCGAAAATATCGGGCGCAGGATGGACGAGCACTTCGGCACCTGCAGCGATCGCATCGAAGACGATGTGAAGCGCGTCATCACTTACCTCAACGACAAGGTCGTCCCCGAAGTGCGTGATCAGTCGACAAAAGCGCTGCGCATCGCCGCAGGACAGCTGGAGCGGCTCGCCGATCACCTCGACCGCGCGCGACGTGCCTGACCTGCCACCGATGCCCCATCCTTTTCCCCTTCATCGCGACTCCCGCATCCCACCCAAGCCTTTGCGCTGCGCGACCCTCGTCGCCCTCGGGCTCACCACCCTCACCGGCTGCTCACATAAAAAGGAGGTCGCCTACACGCCGCCACCTCCGCCTGCCTCGACTTCCACGACTCCGGAGCCGAGTCCCTCCACGGTTGCCACGCCGCCTCCCCTGGCGCCGATCCCGTCTCTCACCGCCGACGAGCAGTTTGTCGACACCCATCAGCCCGTCTTCTCCGAATCCGGCATTGCCAGCTGGTATGGCCCGCCGTACCACAACCGTGTCGGAGCCAATGGCGCCGTGTACGACGAGAACGGCATCTCGGCCGCGCATCGCACGCTGCCCATGGGCTCGCTGATCCGCGTCGTCAACGTCAAAACCGGGCAGTCCGCTGTCATGCGCATCACCGACCGCGGACCCTTCGTCGCCGGCCGCATCCTCGACTTGTCCATCGGCGCCGCCAAAGCCGTCGGCCTCTATCGCGCCGGTACCGGTGAAGTGCGCATCGACGTCTTCAGCACGCCTAAACCCATGGACGAGGGCGGCCGCTGGTGCGTGCAGATCGGCGCCTTCCTCCAAAAGAAATCCGCGTTGCAGCTGCAGGATCAGCTCGAGCGCGAGTATCGCACCGCCAACGTCATCGAATTCCAGGGTCCCACCGGCTACTGGGTCCGCATTCGCCCCGCCAACGACGACCGTACCCAGGCCACCGAGATCGCGCACTCCCTCCAGCCCACAGAAGGCGAAGCCTGGCTGGTGCGGCTCGACTGACCACCAGCTCACGGAATGACCTCGCTGCCATCAGGAATCTCCTGATCGCGATTGGGACACGATGCCTGCCCATCGTCAGTCAGGATGTTCACCGTCGTCGTTCCGTCTGTACCCTGCACCCTGTACCCTGCGCCTGTACCCTGCACTCTCCACCCTGTACCCTTGAAGCATGCTCGACCTCGGCTTTGTCCGTGCCAATCTTGAACTCGTAGAGAAGAAACTCCGCGAACGTGGTGGTGATCCCGCCGCGCTTCTCGGTGATTTTCGTCAGCTCGACCAGATCCGCCGCGAACGCATCACCGAATCCGAGCAGCTCAAGGCGCAGCGCAACAAGCTCACCGAAGAAGTCGCGCGCCTGAAGAAGTCCGGCCAGGACGCGACCGCTGTGATGGATGAAACGCGCACGCTCAGAGCCCGTACCGACGCGCTCGAAGCCGAGGTCAACGAATCCGACGAGCAAATGCGCGCTATCCTTGCCCGCATCCCTAACCTCTGCCGCGACGAAGTCCCCGTCGGTCCCGACGAGCGGACCAACGTGGAAGTCAAACGATGGGGCGACCCTCCCCATTTCGATTTCCAGCCCAAACCGCACTGGGAACTCGGCGCGCAACTCGGCATTCTCGACCTCGAACGTGCCGCCAAAATTTCCGGCGCCCGCTTCGCCGTCTACTGGGGCGACGGCGCCCGCCTCGAGCGTGCCCTCATCACCTTCATGCTCGACCTGCACACGCGCGAGCACGGCTACACCGAAGTCCTGCCGCCCTTCATGGTCAACAGCAAGTCCCTCTTCGGCACCGGCCAGCTGCCCAAATTCGCCGACGATCTCTTCCACTGCATCGATGACGAAGGTTCTGCTCCCGGCGTCTATCGCGACAACGATCACTGGCTTATCCCCACTGCCGAAGTCCCGGTCACCAACCTTTTCCGTGACGAAACGCTCGATGAGGCGAAGCTGACAATCTCCCTCACCGCCTATACGCCCTGCTTCCGCTCCGAGGCCGGCTCTTACGGCAAAGACGTGCGCGGCATCATCCGCCAGCACCAGTTCCAGAAGGTCGAACTGGTCAAGTTCGCGCGCCCCGAAGCAAGCGACGCCGAGCACGAGAAGCTCACCCGCGATGCTGAGGACATCCTCGAGCGCCTCCAGCTGCCGTACCGCCGCATGTTGCTCTGCACCGGCGACACCGGCTTCAGTTCCGCCAAAACCTACGACCTCGAGGTCTGGCTCCCCGGGCAGAACCTCTACCGCGAAATCTCCTCCTGCTCCAACTTCGACGCCTTCCAGGCGCGCCGCGCCAACATCCGCTACAAACCGAAGGGCCCGGGCAAGACCGCCTTCGTGCACACCCTCAACGGCAGCGGTCTCGCCGTCGGCCGCACCTGGCTCGCCATTCTCGAGAATTACCAGCAGGCCGACGGCACTGTTCGCATCCCCGACGTCCTGGTACCCTATATGTGCGGGCAGCGGACCATCCAGCCACGCCCGGGAGCGTAGACCTTGAGCCTTGGCCGAACCCTCAAAAGCTACATCTGGTGGACCCACGAGCGCGGCAGCGTCCACTACGATGTCATGGTCACCCTCATCCTTGCGTTTATCTTCATCACCCCGCACTTTTTCAACTACGGCGATCGCCCCAAGCCCGACTGGCCCCGCAATGAGATTCGCGCTTCCGTCGATCCGGTGGGTGGCATGATCTACGAAGTTCCCATCGAAATGGTGCAGAGCCACAGTGGCGCCCCCACCGGTCAGGACTTCGTCAACGCCATCGCCCCCACCTCCGGCCCCATCGTGGTCGACCGCTATCAACCCGTCAAAGAGATCGGCGGCGGTATCGTTGCCTGGCGCGTCTGGGCCCATCGCTAGCGTGAGATTGGTTCTCTCAAGGAAGTGCATGGAGAAAAAGCAATCGTCTTTTGCTTCCAGCTTCTCCCCTCACGCTTCTGCCTTCTCCCTTCCCGCTCTCCGCATCTATCTCCACAGGTCAGCTTTTCCGGCCCAGGAGGAACGTCGCTGATTCCATGAACACACCCAAAATCACCACCGCCTGCTCTGCCTTGCTGTTCCTTCTCGCTCCTGTCTTCGCGCCCGCGCAGGATGCCAACCTGCAGAAAGTCTTCGCCCAGATGGACGCCTCAGCCCCCAAATTCCAGGATGTGCAGGCCGACATCGACGTCGACAACTACACCGCCGTCGTCCAGGAACATGAGAAGCAGTCCGGTACCATCGCCTTCCGCCGCGCGCACACTTCTATGGAGATGGTGATGCAGCTGGACCGCGGCAAGCCCTCCGAACGGGACATCCTCTACAAAAACGGCGAACTGGACTTCTACCAGCCCTCGGCGAAGCAGGAGACCGTCCTTGCCGCTGGTGCCAATCGCGCCGAATACGATAGCCTTCTCGCCACCGGTTTCGGTGCCAGCGGGACCGAACTCGCTGCCGCCTGGGATGCCACCTTCCAGGGCTTCGAAACCCTGAACGGCGTCCAAACCGCAAAGCTGGACCTCGTCTCGAAGCAGGCCAACGTCCGCAGCAATTTCAGTCATGTCACCATCTGGGTCGATCCGGCACGCGATATCTCGCTGAAGATCATCATGCTCCAGCCCGATGGCGATTCGCGGACTGCCACCTACTCCAACCTCCGCTACAACACCCGCCTCGCCGACAAACTGTTCACCATGAAAGTGCCCGGCGGCACCCAGGTGCAGCGGCGGTGACGATCCAGGCTTCAGGGCCGTTTTTATTGTGAGAGGGAAGACTCAGGGAAACGCACCGAGCCGCAGCAAACCTGCCCGTCCGGCGGTCGCTTAGTTTCGCGAGGCTCCTGCGCTTCCCGGTACCAGGTCCGGTTCCGAGAAACTCACCCGGTTGCCGCCCGCGCGCTTGGCCGCGTACATGGCGTGATCTGCGAACTGCATAATCCCGATGGCACTGCTGCTCGACGATGGGTAGAACGCCAGCCCGATGCTCACGGCTCCGTGGATCGTGTGCTCTTCAATCGCAAACGGCTCGTCCATCGCATGCACCAGCCGCTCGGCGATGCTGTGCGCGATCTTCACGTCCCCCAGGTCCGTCAGCACGGCGATGAATTCATCGCCCCCAATCCGTCCCAGCGTGTCGCAGTCCCGCAGACACGCCTTGAAGCGTTGCGCCACTTCAATCAGATACGCATCTCCCACGCGATGCGTATACGAATCGTTGACGTTCTTGAAATCGTCCAGGTCGAGGTACAGCAGCGCGGCGTGCCCCCGGTGAGCGTGCGCCTGCTCCAGCGCCTCTTCCAGCCTTTTGTGCACCAGCGTCCGGTTCGCCAGCCCCGTCAGCTGATCGTGCTCGGACCGGTGCAGCACATCCTCATAGAGCCGCCGGTTGTCGATCGCGATCGCCGCCAGGTTGCAGCCGAACTCAAAGGCCTTCATGTTCAGCGCGAGCGCGTCGCCCTCGCCGCCCTCAAACGTCATCGTGCCGAGGATCTCCCCGCGACTCGACAGGATCGGCCGCGACCACACGTTGCGCGATGCGTCCGGCCCCACCACTCCGTGACTCCGCACCGCCTCCGCGCAGGCCTCTCCGCTCTCCGAGGGATTCAGGTCCTTCAGCCGGGCAATCGCCTCAGCTGGCAGTTGCGTCCGCGTCATCAGCTGCAACCGCCGATTCTCCAGTACGTGCGTGTAGCCTCTCGGTCCCGCCCACATCTCGTCGGCGCACGTCTGGATCGCCTCCAGCACCACGGGCAGGGGCTTGAAGCTGTTGATCAGTTCCAGGATTTGGCTGCGCCGCTGCTCCATCTGCGCCAGCGTGCTCAGCCGCGAAGTCTCCTGCTCGCTCTTCAGCCGCAGCAGCTTCTCTTTCCCCGCCAGCCGCCAGCGCATCCGCAAACCCCACACCAGCGCCAGCAGTGCAAATCCCAGGGTCGCCGATGTCACCAGAAACAGATGACCCAGCGTCCACCACGATGCCTTCGCCACCACCGCAATATCTTCCGGCGATCGCAGCTGCACCTGAATGCTTTCCACCGCGCCCCAGAATCCCCGCACGTGCACCAGGCACACCCCGGTGGCGCGAATGCGCGTTCCTCGCGGATACGAGGGAAAAGGATCGACGTCAGTCACTCGCTTGCGAAAGACCGCCGGAAAAACGCTGTTTCCCGAGCGAAGAATGATCGTGTCGAGGTGACTCTCCCGCGTCTGCGAGATCACCTCGCCTTCCATGCTGACCAGCTTGTTGTCGTACAGCCCGGTCATCGCATCCGCGAACGTGATGGCCCGCGGCGTCAACGTCATCGTGCCCGGAACGATCATGAATTGTCCCGAGTTCAGCGCCGCCACCCCGTCCACTGCCGACGCGAATCCCGTCACCTCCACCCGCTGCCCGATACTGACCGGATCCGTCTGGCGGGTTTCCACCAGCAGGCTGCTCTCCCCGTCCTGAATCACCAGCTTCTCGCCCGCGTCGTAGAGCGTCACGATCCCCGACGTGAACAAGCGGTGCCGCACTCGCAGCACTTCATTCGATTTCAGCAGCTCCGCCAGGGAAATCACCTCGTGATCGGCCGTCCCCGCATCGCCCGCCCGCACAATCTGGATGCCGCTGCTGCTGAGCACATTCATGCGCAGCCCGAGGATGCGGTCGTTCGTCACGTCGTACGTCCCGCCCAGCGCGCCCGTCACCCGCACCGTTGCATCCAGCAGCCGGTCCGGGGAAAACTGCGGATAGTCGCGCACCACCACGTCGACCATCTGCCCGCTGTCTTCCATCCGCAACAGATACAGGCTCGACCGCCCCGTCGTTTGATACGACGCCGCCCGTACAATGCCCTCCATCGTCACATAGCGGCAGTCGTTCGCCCGGTTCACCGCCTCCTGATAGGTCAGAAACGCTGGCTCCGGCAGCGGTGCCTTGCCTGTAATCCGGACCGATGTTGCGACGATCTGAGTGCTGTAGCTCGCTCCCGTCGCGCCCTTCACCACCACCCGCGATCCCGGCGGAAACGCTACCTGCTTGTCCGGCTGCACGTAGATCCAGCCGTTGCCTTCCTGGACGAAAAGATCGTTTTCGGCAGAGTTGTTGTAGGTCACCACGCCCGTCACATCCACCGGCAGCCCCTTGGCGGCTTCAGCGGGGCTTAAGTGGCGCACCGCCTCAATGCTGGTCAGCGGCTTTTGGGCAGATTGTGCCTGCAGCGGCGCCCAGGCCAACAAGAGGGCGGGCAAAAACCGCTGGCAGCCCAGCCAGATTGGCCCGATCCTCTCCGCTCCCAGCATGGATGACAGATTTCCCTTCCGTATCATCGGTACTTTTACTCGTCAGTAACATACCTCCCTTGGGGAACAGACGTGGTACCGCGGTAATCCCTCGTCGGTTTTTTCCCACGGATCACCCCGCGATCAGGGTCCTCGCCGGGAAGGTCGTGATTCTCCTATACTGCTCGCCATCATGATTGCGCTGCGCACGGCGATCCCCAGGGCCGCGTTGCGAGGGTTTGTGCGAGTGTTCGCGCAGCGTGAGGTCACCCGCTTCCATTCCGGGGCCGCCTCCATCGTCGAGCCGATTCCGGCGCGTCTCGAACAGACGCTGGAGTTCCAGTTCGGCGTCCCCTTCACCGTGCATCACGCCCGGGGACATGTATTTGCCACGCCCGACCAGGCAGTGGTCGGCGCGCAGGTGACCGGCGTGTCGCAGATCGATCTGGGGCCAGGAGTGGTCTCCTTTGCCGTCTTCTTTACCCCCACCGGCTTCTCCCGGTTGTTTGGGGTTCCCGTGAACGAGATGTCGCACCGCAACCACGACGCGGCCATGCTGCCGGGCAAGATCCGCGCGCTGCGGGACCGTTTGGGCGCTTGTGCGACGTTTGAACTGCGCGTGCAGGTGATGGAAGAAGTGCTGCTGGCGCTGGCCGCGCGAGCGCGGGAGCGGACGCTCATGGCCAGGGTTGCCGATCATGTCTTTGCCCGGCTGGGCGTGGTGCGCAGCGTCGAGCGCCTGGCGGCCGATGCGGGCCTCGGCATTCGGCAGTTTCAGCGGCTGTTTATACGCGAGATCGGCATCGCGCCCCGGCTGTACGCACGGGTGACGCGCTTTCAGAACGCTCTGGATTTCAAGATCGCGGCGCCGGGCCGAAGTTGGCTCGAGATTGCGCACCGGCTCAACTATCACGACCAGATGCACATGATCCGGGACTTCCTGTCGCTGGGCGGGGATACGCCCAGACAGTTGCTGGCGCAGATCGGCGATGGTCGCCCGGGTGCGGTGGCCGAAGGAGACACGAAGGAAAAACATTTCGCAGAATGACGCATTTTTACTAGTCCGCTCCCTGCGCAATCCGCCAACCTTGCCTGCACAAGGGAGGGGATGATGAAACTCAGGAATTCAGCAGGGACGATCACCATGGTCGCGCTCTTCGCGCTCGCCATCGCCGCAGGCTCCACCGCGAGGGCCTCCGAAAAAGGCTGCTCCAACGCTGTCCTGAAGGGCGCTTATGCCGATCAGGACACGGGAACCATCGTGGGCGTCGGGCCCTTCGCCGGTGTCAATGTGGACAGCTTCGACGGCCACGGCAAATTGACCATCAGCGGATTCTCCAGCCTGAACGGCAGCGTTTCTCCAGGAGTGGAAACCGGCACGTACCAGGTGAACCCCGATTGCACCGGGACCTACACCGTCTCGGATTCATTTGGCGATACGTTTGACGCCTTCTTTGTGATCGCGGACGGTGGCAACGAACTTCGCATCGTCATTACCGACCCCGGTACCGTGATCAACTGCGTCGCCAAAAAACAATTCCCCGAGCGTCACGATTAGGGGATCCTTCCCCGGTTGCGAGTCGGGCCGGATCGTTCTCGATCCGGCCATCGCATTTCCCGATCACATCCCGTCAGCGTCGGTTTCCTGGTGGAACGGCGATACCCACTTGCCGCCCTTCCTCTGCCACAGCGAACTCGCAATCACCTTGCCGGCTTGCTTCTTGCCCGAGCAGGTTGCATCCTGGGTCGCGGTGTAGGTCATCAGCACCGTATCCTTGTCCAGCCACATAAACGAAAAGTCGGTGAGTGCGAAGCTGTTGACGTCGCATCCCCCCGATGCCAGTGCATGCAGCACCTGCTGTTTGCCTCGCGAGACAGTTCCGTCGGCGATGTTGATCACGTCGTCCGGTGTCATCGCTTCGACCGGCGTCGCCGTGTGATCCTTCCAGCCCTGCCAGCCGGCGTGTTCCTTCGTTTCCAGAGTCTTCTCCAGAGCCGCATTCGTCTGGGCGTACAACGGCACTCCGCAAAACAGCACAGCGAAACCGATTGCTGTCAAAGAAATTCGACGCATGTTTCACCTCAGGTGTGGGATTGTGGCGAGAACTACAGGTACGGGCAGAAGGCCTGTCAGGAAGAAGAATCGCAGCCGGCGAATTCGTCTGCCTTCCCTCCCTTTGTGCCTCCCGCGATTGCGAATCTTCCTGGCATTCGTCTAAAACCACCAGACCTGGAGTCCACTTCGCTGGTCGTCGCGATACGATTCCCACGGCATGAAAAACGTCGCGCTCATCGCAGCCTGTTGCCTCGTCTCTATGCTGACGGCCTTCGGCCAGGCGAACCCCAGTGCCGGCACGCAACCCGGAACTCCCGCAAGCGCGAACCCCGAGGCCGAAACCTACGAGATCGTCAGCATCAAGCCCCATAAGCCGGGCGACGATCCGGGCAGCATGAGTTCTCCGCCCAATGGCTTTGAATGGCGGAATGTCGTCCTGGACTCGCTGGTCCATGCAGCCTACGGGATCGTCATGGAAGACCAGGTCGTCGGATTGCCCGATTGGGCCAGGTCGGATCGTTACGACATCGTTGCCATCGCCGATGCCGCGACCATCGACCGGTGGAAGAAGCTCACCATCGAACAACGCGCGGCGGAGGAGGAACCGATGATGCGGGCGATCCTGGCCAATCGTTGCCAGTTCAGGGCCCATCAGGTGACAAAAGAACTGCCCGTCTATGATCTGGTGATCGCGAAAGAGGGGCTCAAGATGAAGGAAGCCTCGCCCCATGAGGATTCCATGGAGTACATGAACGGCGAGAGAATGACCGTCCGAGCCATGCCGATCTACACCCTCATCTACGGTCTTACGAATGGGCTGGGCAGGCTGATCGTCGACAAGACCGGTCTCGGCAACAGAAAGTTCGACTTTGAGCTGCAGTGGAGCGATCGCCCGGCCGTGGACGATGCCGATGCCGCGCCCTCGCTCTTCACCGCACTGCATGAGCAACTGGGGTTGAGGCTGGTCTCCTCCAAAGCCCCGGTCCAGGTTCTTGTGATCGATCACATGGAGCGGCCTACGCCGAACTGAAAAGCGCAGCCTGACCCGCGGAGATCGTTCAGAAGCAGTCCCCATGTCGCCGGTTTCACCGTTGCAGGCACCGCGTGACTCGCCGCCCGCTTGCCCCGACCAGCCACGGCGATCCGGCTGCTCCCTCCCCATGACTTTCGTACCGTCCCGTTCTCCGATTTCCCTTGTATTGAAAAGCCACCCTTGCTAGCCTGGAAACAATAGGAGAACTCTCTCCACCCAAAAAGGCTCGCCGCGGCGGGCCTTTTCTCTTGCACAGAGGGAATCATGATCGAAGAATGCATCCACCTCATGGCCAACGGCCGTAAATGCCGCCGCATCCCGAAGCGGGGACAGAAGTTTTGCCCCGCCCACCAGCCCCATCGCCGCCGCCGTGGGTTCCTTGAGGAAGACGAAGCCGCCAATCGGCAAATCTCCGAGATGATCGGCCGCCTCCATGCCATGCCCCTCGACGACATGCTCTACACCACCGGCAATCTGCTGAACGAGATCTACCCGGTGATGGACCGCCGTTGCGCCCGCCGCGACCGACTGGCCTTCGTCCACGCCCTGTCCGCCGTCCAGGTCTCCGCCGAACGCATCGCGGAGGCTCTGCCCGGCTTCCACCGCTATGTCGCCGCGCAACCCGCACCGGCTCCTGCAGCCCCGCGCCAACCACCCAGCCCGGCGACCCAGGCGGCTCTCGCGCAGGCCGAAGCGCTCCTTCAGAGTGGCCGGCCTCTCTCGCCCAACGAGTTCGCTGGCCTCTACGACGATCTGATAAATACTTTGGATCCAAATGCGAAGACCTCACCTGCTTTGCACGCAAATAGATAAGAGAAACCCAATTGCAACGCAAACGCATCAATAACAATCCACAATACTTACCGCAAAACAATCGTGGAATCAAATCGATGCCTGGCGGTCAAA
>Ga0335072_10005019_pt1 | contig 19518 bp, 16 predicted proteins | sample Lox_Sample_21_FD_206725 | JGI IMG/M metagenome (GOLD analysis project Ga0335072, IMG submission 206725) | Soil microbial communities from Loxahatchee National Wildlife Refuge, Florida, United States - Lox_Sample_2.1 | ecosystem: Environmental > Terrestrial > Soil > Wetlands | place: USA...
CGCCTTGCCGGACGCCCTGGCGATCTCGATGTGCGCGCGGAACCAGTCCCGCTGAACCTCCCTCGGCGACCAGTCCCGGTAGTAGTCGAGCCCCGTCTCACCGATGGCCACCACCTTGGGGGACGCGGCGAGTCCGGACAACCCGGCGAGGACCTCGCCGCGGCGGTCGTCGACCTTGGCCGTGTCATTCGGGTGGATGGCGACCGTCGCGTACACGTCTCCGTACTCCGCGGCGCACGACACCGACCAGTGCGAGGACGGCAGGTCGCAGCCGACGTTGACCACCCGGTGGATTCCCGCGGCACGCGCGGCGGCAAGCACGCCGTCGACGGGCAGCCCCAGGATGTCCATGTGGGTATGCGAATCGAAGCCACCCGGAGCCGGGAGTGCCGTTTCCTCAAGGTCAGCCGAGGGGACGGGCGAAAAGGCGGCTCCGTTCCTCTGACTACTCATCTCCTTGTTCAGCCCCGAGCCGGCCAAGCTCCTCATCGACCACGGACGGGTCAAGCTTCGTGAACAGCGGGGCCGGGACGGCCAGCGGCGAGCCGGCCGTCACCGGGCGTGACTCCCAGCGGAACGTGGAGTCGTAGTCGCCGGTGATCACCCGGTAGGAGGGGCCGCCCTCCTCGTCCACCGTCTCGATCCGCGGCATGCCTGACCAGTCGCCGGTGCCGCCGAGCATCTCGTGCACGATCTGCGAGGAGCGCGGCAGGAACGGGGTGAGCAGCGTCTTCGCGTCCGACACCGCCTGCAGGGTGACGTGCAGCACTGTCGCCATCCGCTCCGGGTCGGTGGTGCGCAGCTTCCACGGCGCCTGCTCGGAGAAGTACTTGTTGGCCTCGCCGACCGCGCGCATCGCCTCGTTGACCGCCGCCTTGAACCGGGAGTGCGACAGGTGCTCCCCCACCGCGGCGAACGCGCCGGAGGTGGTCGCGAGCAGCGCATGGTCGGCCTCGGTGAGGTGGCCGGCGGCGGGGATCGAGCCGATGTTCTTCGCCGCGAACGACACCGACCGGTTGACCAGGTTGCCCCAGGTCGCGACCAGTTCGTCGTTGTTCCTGCGGACGAACTCGCTCCAGGTGAAGTCGGTGTCGTGGGTTTCTGGACCGGCCACGGCGACGTAGTAGCGCAGCGCGTCTACGTCGTAGCGGGACAGGAAGTCCCGCACGTAGATGACCACCTGGCGGGACGAGGAGAACTTGCGGCCTTCCATCGTCAGGAACTCGCTGCTCACCACTTCGGAGGGAAGATCGAGCTCACCGAAGACCCCGGGGGTGCCGCCCTTCGCCCCCTGACCCGCGTAGCCGAGCAGCATCGCCGGCCAGATCTCCGCGTGGAAGACGATGTTGTCCTTGCCCATGAAGTAGTAGGCCTCGGCGCTCTCGTCGTTCCACCAGGCGCGCCAGGCGTCGGGATCGCCGGACCGTCTGGCCCACTCGATGGACGCCGACAGGTAGCCGATCACCGCGTCGAACCAGACGTAGATCCGCTTGTCGTTGCGGTCACGCCAGCCGTCGAGCGGCACCGGGACGCCCCAGTCGAGGTCGCGGGTGATGGCGCGCGGCTGCAGGTCGTCGAGGAGGTTCAGGGAGAACTTCAGGACGTTCGGCCGCCAGTGACCTTCCTTGGACTTGAGCCACGACCCAAGGGCATCGGTGAACGCGGGCAGGTCGAGGAAGTAGTGCTCCTGCTCGACGAACAGCGGCGTCTCGCCGTTGATCTTCGACACGGGGTTGATCAGGTCGGTCGGATCGAGCTGGTTGCCGCAGTTGTCGCACTGGTCGCCGCGCGCGTGCGGGTAACCGCAGATCGGGCAGGTGCCCTCGATGTAGCGGTCGGGGAGCGTGCGGCCGGTGGACGGTGAGATCGCCCCGAGCGTGGTCTTCGGGAAGATGTACCCGTTCTTGAGCAGGGTCAGGAACATCTCCTGCACGACCGCGTAGTGGTTACGGGTCGTGGTCCTGGTGAACAGGTCGTAGCTAACGCCGAGGTCGGCGAGGTCGGTGCCGATGACACCGTTGTACCGGTCGACGATCTCCCGGACGGTGGCGCCTTCCTTGTCGGCCTGGACCTGGATCGGGGTGCCGTGCTCGTCGGTGCCGGAGACCATCAGCACCTTGTTGCCCGCCATCCGCTGGTACCGGCTGAACATGTCGCTCGGGATGGCGAAGCCGGAGACATGGCCGATGTGCCGCGGGCCGTTGGCGTAAGGCCAGGCCGCCGCGGTCAGGATGTGCTTTGGATTGGCGGAGGACATGGTCAAAGCCTACGGGCTGTGGCGCGGTCGTCGCTCACCCTCATCTCCGCCTTGGCGCCAACCGGGACGTGCCTGGTCTGCTTGATGCCCAGGATCGACAGGAAGAACGTGCCGAAGATCAGCTGGCAGCTCAGCACCAGGGCGGTGACCGAGGGGACCATCAGGCGCAGTGCGTGCTCGTAGTTGAGGTGCCCGAAGGAGTGGCCCTGCCAGTAGACGAGGGAGAAGATCAGGCCGACGAGGCCCGCGAGGCCGACCGCCGCGCCGGTCAGCAGGCCGCGCTCGAGGGACAGCTTGCCGAGCAGCGTCTGCACCTTGGGCTCGGTCGGCAGGAATCCCTCCGCGCCTGCGTACACCTGGGTGAACAGCCAGAAGAGCACCGCCTGGAAGCCGATGGTGACCATGGCACTGCAGGCGACGAGGGTGTCCACGTCGAAGGAGACCCCGCCGATGGTGAGCGGCCCGGTCGCGATCGCCGCGCCGAGGCCGAGGCCGAGGACGAGCAGCACGAGCCCCGGCATGAAGAACAGCCAGCGGGGACTGAACAGCAGCAGGAAGCGCAGGTGACGCCAGCCGTCGCGCCAGCTGCGCAGGTGCGGCGGGCGGCTGCGGCCGTCCTTGACGAGAGTGGTGGGTACCTCGGTGATGTTCTGCTTGGCCAGGGTGGCCTTCACCACCATCTCGCTGGCGAACTCCATGCCGGTGGCCTGCAGGCCCAGGCTGATCGCGCTGTCCCGGCGGAAGCCGCGCAGGCCGCAGTGGAAGTCGCCGATCTTGGAAGGGAAGAACAGGCGGCCGATGAAGGACAGCAGCGGGTTGCCGAAGTAGCGGTGCAGCGGCGGCATCGCACCGGGGGCGATGCCGCCCTTGAACCGGTTGCCCATTACCAGGTCGGCGCCCTTGCGCAGTTCCTCGACGAAAGGCATCAGGTTCGTGAAGTCATAGCTGTCATCGGCGTCGCCCATGATCACGTACTCGCCGCGGGCCGCGAGGATGCCGCCCATCAGCGCATTGCCGTAGCCGCGCTCGGGAATCGGCACCACGCGGGCGCCCGCATCCTCGGCGAGCTGGCGGCTGCCGTCGGTGGACCCGTTGTCGGCCACCAGGACCTCGCCGCTGATCCCGCTGTCCGTGATGAACTGAACGGCCTTGCGCACGCAGGTTGCCACGGTTTCCGCCTCATTGAGACAGGGCATGACGACGGTCAACTCCACGTGGACTCCATTCGCCGTATTACGGTGACACTCAGACCCTTAGCGCCCGTTTTGGCGTACATTTTCGGGCGCGGGGTACGCGGGCGCACGATCAACCATCGCGCCCTAGAAGTAGGAGGATACGGGTTTGAGGGTAGTGCCTGCGGTGCTATGGCGGCCGATCGCCCGGCTAATCGCCGGGAACCGCCTGTTCGCCGTCGTGCTGCTGCCCGCGATAGCGCTGCGGGTGGACGCCGAACTCGGCTACCGCTGGCAGTCCTGGTTCAACGACTCGTTCAGCTACGTCCGCGCCGCGGTGACGCTCACCCCGGACACCACCAGGCCGTCTGGCTACCCCGTGTACCTGTGGCTGCTGTCCCCGGCGCACAGCTATCTTCTCGTGACCGCGTCGCAGCACCTGATGGGGCTGCTCGTCGGCGTGATGGTCTATGCCCTGGCGCGGCACCGGTTCGCCGCTCCCGCCTGGGCCGCCGTCCTTGCCACGGTGCCCGTGCTCTACGACGGGTTCGAGATCCAGCTCGAGCACCTGATCATGGCGGACACGCTGTTTCTCTTCCTGGCGATGGCCGCGGTCACCGTTGTGCTGTGGTCACCGCGCCCGTCGTGGCGCGCGTGCCTGGCCGGCGGCCTGCTGCTCGGTCTTTCTTCCACCGTCCGGCCCACCGGCCTGCCGCTGCTTGCCGCGTTCGCGGTGTATGTCATCATCGCGACCTGGCGCGGCTGGCGGGTCCTGGTGTCCGGCCTGGTCGTCGGCGCGATCGCGTTCGCGGTGCCGGTGCTCGGCTACGAGGCCTGGTACAAGTCCGCGCACGGCGAGTTCGCGATGACCGACTCCACCGGGGTCTTCCTGTACTCGCGGGTGATGACGTTCGCCGACTGCTCCCGCATGTCGCTGCCGGCCGACCTGCTGCCGCTTTGCACCTCGGTACCGCCGGACCAGCGGCCGATCGCGCAGGCCTACATCTGGACGCCGGTCAGCCCGCTGCTGCGGTACTCCCAGCCCGTGTTCTCCCCCGCGGTGAACAAGCTCGCCGAGCAGTTCGCGATCAGGGCCATCGAGGCGCAGCCGCTCGACTACGCGCGGGTGGTGTGGGACGACACGGTGCGGTCCTTCGAGTGGAACCGCTCGGTCTTCCCCAACGGGCAGACGTACGACGCGTACCTGTTCGGTTACCAGTCCCCCGCCATACCAGTCGACCCCTACGGCGGCTACCCGTCGGCCGCGGCATACTACGTGCGCGGCAACCCGGCGACCGTCGTGGTCAGCCCGTTCGCCGAGGTCATCCGGGGCTACCAGCGTTACGTCTGGCTGCCTGGCACCGTGTACGGGCTGATCTTGCTCGTTGGCCTGTTCGGCATCGTGCGCCGGTGGCGGCGGGCGGGGCGCGCAGCGCTGCTGCCGTGGCTGTGCTCGGTCGTGCTGATCGTGGCGCCCGCGGCGACGGCGGAGTTCGACTACCGGTACGTCACGACCGCGGTGCCGTTCGCCTGCCTAGCCGCCGCCATGGCGTTCGGCGCGGCGGGCTTCGCGCGCCGCGGCCCGGGCGGCAGCCCGCACGGCCGCCTGACCGACGCCGGCCACGACCAGCGTAATCTCACCGCGGACGCCACCTGAGGCGTCCCGGTCCGCGGCCCAGGCGGCCAGCTCGGCCAGCGAGCCGCGCACGATCTCCTCGTGGGTCTTGGTCAGCTCACGGCAGACGACCGCGGCGCGGTCGTCGCCGTGCGAAGCGGACAGCTCGGTCAGGGTCGCCGTGATCCGGCGCGGTGACTCGAACAGCACCTGCGTGCGCGCGTCGGCCCCGAGATCGGCGAACCGGCGCGCCCGCTCTCCGCTCTTACGCGGCGGGAATCCCTCGAAGCAGAACCGGTCGGTGGGCAGGCCGGAGACCGCGAGCGCCGTCGTCACCGCGGAAGGGCCGGGAATGGCGGTAACCCGGATCCCCGCCGCCGCGGCGGCGGCGACCAGCCGGTAACCGGGATCGCTGATCGCCGGCATTCCGGCGTCGGTGACCACGAGAACGTCGCTGCCCGCCTGGAGCTCGGTCACCAGCTCCGCGGCACGGCGCACCTCGATCACGTCGTAGTAGGAGACCACGCGCGCGCTGAGCCGCACGTCAAGCGCGGCGGCGAGCTGGCGGACGCGGCGGGTGTCCTCCGCCGCTATGACGTCTGCGCTTGACAGCGCCCCGGCCAGGCGCGCTGGAGCATCCTCCGCCTGGCCGATCGGGACCCCCGCCAGGGTAAGGACGCCGGGGCCGCCGTTACCTTCACGTGCCTCACCAGGTATACGATCGGGCACGTTTCTGCTCCCCACGCGGCTTGCCTCCACATAACATTGCGTTCGATGACCGCTACCCAAGCCGGCCAGCCGGCCAAGGATCCCGAAGACAGCGGTCCCGGCGGTGATGCTAACCGCACCGGGATCGGAGCCGACGGCACCGTCGGTGTCAGCCATGCCGACGCCGGCCGGACCGGCACTGCCCGGATCGACCTCGCCGGAGCCGCCGCCGTGCGGTTGACGGCCGACGAGGAGCAGCCGCGCGCCGGGACGGCCGAGCGGATCGCCGAGCTTCGCGACCGGCTGATCACGCCGATGCCCAGCGACCGGCTGTGGGGCTGGATCGGCCCGCTGCTCGTGACGGCGTTCGCCGCCTTCTTCCGGTTCTACAGGCTATCGACACCGGACGCGGTCATCTTCGATGAGACGTACTACGCCAAGGACGCCTGGTCGATCCTGAAGCACGGGGTCGAGTGGAACTGGCTCGCCAACCCCACGAACAACTCCAACTTTGTGAATGACCAGGTCATTGCGGGGCACACCAACCTGTTCGCCGCGTGCTCTGGCACCAGCTGCGGTGAGTACGTGGTCCAGCCGGAGGTCGGCAAGCTCCTCATAGCGGTCGGCGAGTGGCTCTTCGGCCTCACCACGCTCGGCTGGCGGCTCGCCCCGGCGGTCTTCGGGTCGCTGGCCGTCCTCGTCATGTGCCGCGTCGCACGCCGGCTTACCCGGTCCACACTGCTCGGCTGCACGGCCGGGCTGCTGCTCTCGCTCGACGGCCTCGAGTTCGTGCTCAGCAGGACCGCCATCCTTGACATCTTCCTGATGTTCTTCGTCCTCGCCGCTTTCGGCGCGCTGGTCGTCGACCGGGACGTATCCCGCGCCCGGCTGGCCGAGGCCATGGTCCTCCGGCCAGGCGACGACGCCGGCCCGGGACTCGGGATCAGGAAGTGGCGCGTCGCGGCCGGGATACTCATCGGCCTGGCCGGCGGCACCAAGCAGGACGCGCTGTGGTACGTGTTCGCCTTTGTCGGATTGTGCATCGCGTGGGATATCGGCGCGCGCCGCACGGTCGGCTTGCGGAGCTACGTGCGCGGCGCACTGGTGCGAGACGGCAAGTGGCTGCCGCTTACCCTCGGCGTGATCCCGCTCGTCACCTACGTCCTCACCTGGATGAACTGGCTCGTCACCAACACCGGGTACAACCGGGACTACGCGCAGAGCGTCGGGGTCAACATCCCGGTCATCTCCCCGTTGTACTCGCTGTTCAACTACCACGAGCAGATCTTCAAGTTCATGGACGGGCTGAGCGTTCGGCACCCCTACGAGTCCCAGCCGTGGGACTGGTTCCTGCTCACCCGCCCGGTCGCCTTCTACTGGAACAGCTACACCGACGCCGCCGGACTGCACGTGGCCAAGGCGGGCACGACCGGGCCCTACGTGCAGGAGGTGCTGGCCATCGGGAACCCGGCCATCTGGTGGGTGTCCATCCCCGCGATGGCCTTCTGCCTTGGCTGGTGGCTGACCCGCAGGGACTGGCGGGCAGGCGCCGCACTGCTGGGCGTGGCGGCCGGCTGGGCGACCTGGCTGCCGTTCGTCTCCCGGACCAAGTTCTTCTACTACGCGCTCGAGTTCGAGCCGTTCATGATCATCTGCATCGTCCTGTGCCTCGGGCTGATCATCGGCCCGGTGACCGCGTCCCTGCCGCGCCGGGTGACCGGCTCGATCGTGGCCGGCGTGTACGTCCTTGCCGTCTTGTGCCTGTTCTGGTACTTCTATCCCATCCTCGCGGGCAGGATCATCCCGTACTCGGACTGGCTGAGCCACATGTGGTACAGGATCGGCTGGATTTAAGCGGCCGGCATCTTACCAGGTTCCCCTGGCTCCCTTGCATTATGAGCGCATTTTCAGGGTAGGTTAAGCGTACGCGGGAGAACGCGACATATCTTGAAGTGAGTTACATCACACATTGGACCATCGGCGCCCTTTCGTACGTCTATAACAGTGAACGGGAACCGACCAACCCTCCGGAGCCAGGGATGAGCCTGATGGAAGACGACGACGACAGTCGTACCCGGTTCGAGCGTGACGTCGTGCCGCAGCTCAACCAGTTGTATCCGGCGGCACTGCGGATGACGCGCAACCCTACCGACGCCGAGGACTTGGTCCAGGAGACGTCGGCGAAGGCGTACGCGGCCTTCCATCAGTTCCGCCCGGGCACGAACCTGCGTGCGTGGCTCAACAGGATCCTCACCACGACGTTCATCAACGTCTACCGCAAGCGGCGCCGTGAGCCTCAGCAGGCGCTTGGCGGGGACCTCCAGGAGTGGCAGATGTCCGCCGACCGGCTCGCCCCGCCGGTACCGTCGGCGGAGTCCGAGGCGCTCGATCACATGACCGATTCCGACCTGCTGCGCGCGCTGCGCAGCCTGCCGAACGAGTTCCGCACCACGGTCTACCTCGCCGACATCGAGGGCTACCCTTACCGGGAGATCGCTGAGATCATGGGCACCCCGGTCGGCACGGTCATGTCCCGGCTGCACCGCGGCCGCCGCAAGATCCGCGAGCAACTCGGCGACAGCGGCCTGCTGCCCCCGGCCGCCCCAGAAGGGTCGGGCGCTTAGCGCCCGCCGAGCCAGCCGAGCGCCACCGGATCGAAGACGCGCTCCACGTAGATCTGGTGCCACAGGGAGAAGACGACAAGCGTCCAGACCTGACGCCACGGAACGTCGGGGTCGTCGGCGCGGAACCGGCGCAGCACCTCCATGACCGCGCGCTTGTCGAGCCACTCCTCGGTCCGCGCCTCCCTGACCACGTGCTCGGCGTAGCCGGAAAGCTCGCCCCTGAGCCAGTGCCCGACCGGCACAGGGAACCCGAGCTTGCGGCGCTCGACGCTCTCGCGCGGCAGCAGGCTGCCAACCGCCTCGCGGAGGACGAACTTCGTCGTGCCCGCGGCGGTCTTCTCGGCCCGGGCCAGCCGGCTGGCCACGCTCATCACCTCCCGGTCGAGGAACGGGGTGCGCAGCTCAAGCCCGTGCGCCATGGACCCGCGGTCCGCCTTGACCAGGATGTCGCCCGGCAGCCAGGTGTTGATGTCAACGAGCTGCATCGTGGCCACGTCGTCCAGGCCGCCCGCCTCGGCCTGGTCGAAGACCGGTCCGGTCACGTCGTAGACGGTGCCGCCGCCGTACCTGGTCAGCACGTCGACCTCATCGGCGGCGAAGATATTGGCGTTGCCGATGTACCGGCTGCGCAACGGCGTCGCGATCCGCTCGAGCAGCCCCTTGCCCCGCTGGCCCGCCGGTATCCGGTCGGCCACGGCCTGGGCGATTGACCGGCCAGGCAGCTTCGTCGCGGCCCTGACCACCCCCGGCTGGTAGTACACCCCGTAGCCGCCGAAGAGCTCGTCGGCTCCCTCCCCGGACAGCACGACCTTGACGTGCCGCCGCGCCTCCCTGGCAACGAACCACAGGCCGATCGCCGCCGCGTCAGCCATCGGGTCGTCAAGTTGCCAGATGATCTGGGGCAGCCTGGCCGCGAACTCCTGCGAGGTGATCACGTAAGGGACGTTCCGCAGCCCCAGCGCGGCGGCCGTCTCCTGCGCTTCCTCGATCTCGCTGTAGCCGGACCGTGCGAACCCGGCGGTGAACGTCAGCATGCCAGGCCTGGACTCGGCCGCTATGGCGCAGATCGCCGCGGAGTCAACGCCGCCCGACAGGAACGCGCCAACCGGCACGTCGCTGCGCAGGTGAGCGGCGACGGAACCGCGCAGCGCGGTCAGCACCCGTTCCGGCGTGTCCGGGGCCGGCGACCTGGCCGACCTGAGCATCGGCCGCCAGTACCGTGACGGCCTGTCCACCGGGGTGCCCGGCCGCACGACCAGGCAGCAGCCGGCCGGCAGGCAGGTCACCGGGGGCGTCATCGTCGCGGGCGCGGGCACGTACTGGAACGACAGGTACCTGCGCAGCGCGTCAGGGTCGATCACCGCTACCTCGCCCGGGGCGAGCAGCGCCTTGCGCTCGGACGCGAACCGGAACTGCCGACCCTGCTCGTCGACCACGTAATAGAGCGGCTTGATGCCGAACGGGTCGCGCGCGCAGAACAGTTCCCCGGTCTTGGCATCCCAGATGGCGAACGCGAACATGCCGCGCAGCCGGCGCAGCGCGTCCCTGCCCTCGGCCGCGTAGGTCTCAAGCAGCAGTTCGGTGTCGGAGCGGCCGCGCAGCGCGACACCGCGCGCATGCAGCCGCTGCGCCAGTTCCGCGTAGTTGTAGATCTCCCCGTTGTAGACGATCGCATAGCGCCCGTCGGCGGATCGCATCGGCTGGCGGCCGGCGGCCGACGGGTCGATAACCGCCAGCCGCCTGGCACCGAGCGTGACCGGCCCGTCCGAGATCACCTGCTCGTCGTCCGGCCCCCTGTGCGCCATCCGCCGCAGGGCACGGAGAACCCAGTCCGCGTCTGGCCTGATCCCCCCGGCCAGCGCGAGGCACCCCGCAATCCCCGACACATAACACCTCTTACGGCTCTAGGGCTTCGGCTGGAACCGGATGCCGCCGTCGAACCGGACGACCTCCGCATTCATATAGTCGTTCTCGATGAGCGACAGGACCAGATGCCCGAACTCATCCGCCCGGCCGAGCCGCTTCGGGAAGACCACCGGCGCCGCCAGCCGGGCAAGGAACTCGTCCGCCTCCCTGCCGCCCCCCGCGATGGACTTGTAGATCGGCGTGAGGATGACCCCCGGGCAGATCGTGTTGACCCGGACGCCGATGACCGAGAGGTCACGGGCAGCGGGCACGGTCATCCCGATGATCCCGCCCTTCGATGCCGAGTAGGCGATCTGCCCGGTCTGCCCCTCGATCCCCGCGACCGAGGAGGTGTTGATGATCACTCCGCGCTGGCCGTCAGCGTCCGCCGGCTCGGTCTTGGCCATCGCGGCCGCCGCCAGCCGCAGCACGTTGAACGTGCCGGTCAGGTTGACCGCGATGACCTTGGCGAAGCTGGCCAGGTCGTGCGGCGACCCGTCGCGGTTGACGGTCCGCGCCGCGAAACCGATGCCGGCGCAGTTCACGGCCGCCCGCAGCGGGTAACCCGAGCCCTCGGCGGCGGCCACGGCAGCTGTTACCGCATCCTCGTCGGTCACGTTCGTCTTCGCGAACTGCCCGCCGATCTCGGCCGCTACCCTCTTGCCCGCCTCCTCGTTGAGGTCGGCGATGACGACATGGGCGCCGGCCGCGGAAAGCACGCGCGCCGTTGCCTCACCAAGGCCACTGGCGCCGCCAGTGACAATCGCGGAAGTTCCATTCAGCTCCATGGAAGGGAGCATAGTTCCGAATACGCTTGAGCACGGCAGAGCCCAGCGAGCAGCAAGGCTCGTACGAGATCGAGGGAAAGGCCCGGGAAAGACGCGCGTGAGCCATGTGCCACCGGGCCACGAAGAGGCCCACGAACCGATGGTGCCCTCGCTTGGCAGCCTGGCCAGCGAGCCGGTGATCGCGGTCGACGCGATGGGCGGCGACTACGCCCCCGACGAGATCGTCGCCGGGGCGCTGGCCGCGCAGCGCGAGCACGGCGTAACGACGCTGCTCACCGGGCCGCCTGCGCGGCTCCGCCCGGTGATCGCCAGGCTCGGGGCCGGATCCGAGCTGCGGGTCGTCCCCGCCGAGGACGTCGTCGGCATGGGCGAGGGTGCTCTCGCCGGATTCCGCCGCCCCAGGTCGAGTATCGCCGTCGCCTGCCAGCTCGTCCGGCGCGGCCCGGCGAGCGCCGTCGTCTCCGCGGGCTCCACGGGCGGGATCGTCGCCAGCGCCAGGCACCGGCTGCTCCCGCTCCCCGGCGTGCCGCGGCCGGGCCTGGCCGTCGTGCTGCCCACCCATCCGAAACCGACAGTGCTGATTGACGCGGGCGCGACCGCCGATCCGAAGCCGGAGATGCTCGTACAGTTCGGTCACCTCGGGGTGGCGTACGCGCAGATCGCGCTGGGCATAGCGAGCCCCAAGGTCGGCCTGCTCACCATCGGTGCGGAGCCGGGCAAGGGCAACGCCCTCACCAGGAGAGCGCACGAGCTGCTCGCCGCCGAGCCGCAGGGCACGCTGCCGCTGAACTTCGCGGGCAACGTCGAGGGGGGCGACCTGATGGCAGGCGCTGTCGACGTGATCGTCACCGACGGGTTCACCGGCAACGTGGCGCTCAAGACCCTGGAGGGGGCCATGCGGTTCGCGGCGGGCGAGCTGAGGACGGCGCTGACAAGTACCCATGCCGCGCGGCTCGGCGCGACCCTGCAGCGCCGCGGCCTGCGCGAGCTGAGGCACCGCCTGGAGCCCGAGACGTACGGCGGCGCCGCACTGCTCGGGCTCGGCGGCACCGTGGTGATCGCGCACGGCGCGTCCACCGCCCGTGCGGTCACCGCGGCCTGTGCCCTGGCGGCCAACCTGACCCGCGGCGATATCACCGAGAAGATCAAGGAGCGCATCGGCGTGTCCGAGCAGCGCCGCGGCACGCACTTCCTGCGCCGTGACCGCGAGCGCTGACGACATGCGGTGACGGGTGCACGGTGCCTGTGCACGGTGCCTGTGCACCGTGACCACCGCGGGTGACCACCATTATGCGTTCGGCCGCGCGGAGGCGGGCCGATAGGCTTGTTACATGGCAGATCCACAGCAGGTCCTCAGCGCACGGCTACGCGACGCCCTCGTGGCCGCGTACGGCCCCGACTACGCTGACGCGGACCCGCTGATCCGCCCGTCCTCCTTTGGCGATCTCCAGTCCAACGCGGCACTGCCGCTGGCCAAGAAACTCGGCAAGGCACCGCGCGACATCGCGAGCGAGATCGTCGCTCACCTGAACGTCGAAGACATCGCGGAGCCGCCCACGGTCAGCGGTCCTGGGTTCATCAACCTCACGCTGCGCGCGCAGTGGATCGCGGACGCGGCCACCGCGCTGCTCGCCGACCCCAGGCTCGGCGTGCCCGAGGTGACCAGGCCGTGGACGGTCGTCGTCGACTACTCCTCGCCGAATATCGCCAAGGAGATGCACGTCGGCCACCTGCGCTCCACGATCGTGGGGGACTCGATCGTGCGCGTGCTCGAGTTCGCCGGGCACCACGTGATCAGGGACAACCACGTGGGCGACTGGGGAACGCCGTTCGGCATGCTGCTCGAGCACCTGGTTGACGTGGGCGACGACTCCCCCGAGGCGGACCTGCTGCGCACCGACCCGAATGCCTTCTACCAGGCGGCCCGGGTCAAGTTCGACTCCGACCCGGCGTTCGCCGACCGGGCCAGGGAGCGGGTCGTCAAGCTCCAGTCCGGCACCGATCAGGACACGCAGCGGCTCTGGGACGAGCTCATGGAGCTGTCCAAGGCCTATCTGCGGGACACGTACGCCGTGCTCGGCGTCACGCTGGCCGACGATGACATCAGGGGCGAGTCGTTCTACAACGACCTGCTGCCCCAGGTGGCCGACGACCTCGTGGCCAAGGGCCTGGCGCGGATCAGCGACGGTGCCCTGTGCGCGTTCCCGGCCGGCTTCGAGAACCGGGACGGCACTCCGCTGCCGCTCATCATCCGCAAGCGGGACGGCGCCTACAACTACGCCACCACTGACCTGGCCACCATCAGGTACCGGGTGGAGAAGCTGAACGCCGACCGGGCGCTCTACGTGGTCGGCACCGACCAGGCACTGCACTTCAAGATGGTCTTCGCGGTCGCCAGGGAGGCCGGCTGGCTGCCGGAGAGCGCGGACTACGAGCACGCCCAGATCGGCATGGTGCAGGGCAAGGACGGCCGCCGGCTGCGCACCAGGGCCGGCGACAACGTGACGCTGCGGGACCTGATCACCGAGGGACCGCAGCGGGCGCGGGCGCTGCTCGACGAGGTGGAGCGCGACGACGAGGGCCTTGACCTCGACGCGATCGCGGAGGACGTCGGCATCGGCGCGATCAAGTACGCCGACCTGTCGACGGCACGGGACAGCGCGTACATCTTCGACTGGGACAGGATGATCTCCTTCAGGGGGAACACCGGCCCCTACCTGCAGTACGCGACCACGAGAATCAGGTCCATCTTCCGTAAGGCCGGCATCCGGGAGGCCGGGGCGCAGGGGCCGATCAGGATCACCGAGCCGGCCGAGCGGGAACTCGCGCGCAAGCTACTCGAGTTCGGCGCGGTCGTCACCCAGGTCGCGGAAACCGCGGAGCCGCACCGGCTGAGCTCCTACCTCTTCGAGGTCGCCAGCCTGTTCACCACGTTCTACGAGCAGTGTCCGGTGCTCAGGGCCGAGGATGAAGAGACCAGGCAGTCCCGCCTCGCCCTGTGCGCGGCCGTGCTCCGCCTCCTGTCCACCGGACTGGGCCTCCTGGGCGTCCCGCTGCCCGACCGCATGTAACGCGGGCGCCGCTCGTCACAGTTAATTAAGCGACCTGTCATCACCACTACCGACTCCTTACGTGGCCGTCGAACCACTGCCCTGAGCCGGGCGAGCGGGGCAGGCTCGATGCCGTCAGAACCCAACGGACGCGCGGGGCGGGCGACGTCCACGTAAGGAGGCATCGATGATTGGCCGCAACAAGCGCGGTAACCGTCCGGCGTCCATGCGGGTCCGGCTCGCCATCGCCGCGGCGGTGCTCGCCGGCGGCGGAGCGGCGGGCGTGGCAGCGGTCGCCGCGAGCCACGGCGGCGTCACGGCCGCGCAGTCCGCGGGCTTTGCGACGAACAGCTCAAGTCGCATGGTCAGCGAGCCGACGGCCCTCACCATGGCAGTCAGCTGGCCCAAGTCAACGAGCAGCGCCAACGAGACGATCAGCACGCTGTCCAAGATGGCGCCGATGCGCACGTTCAGCGAGGTGCAGCAGCACCGCACGACCCTCGCCGCGCAGCGCGGCAGCGTCACGCTGGTTACCAGGAAGTTCCTTGTCGTCAGGTCGGCGAATCACGCGCAGCACGTCTGGCTGGTGTCCGGCGGCACGAAGTTCATCAACGTGGCCGACAACAAGACCGCGATCGCAGCGATGTCCGGCGGCTCCATGGCGGTGCCGCACCAGCTGGCCTTCAAGGTCAAGGGCATCGCCAAGGGCGATCTCATATTCGTCGTCGGCGTGAACGAGCACGGCACGCTCATTGCGAAGCTGGTGCTGTTCGCGGCACCGGAGCAGGTCATGACGCGGGTGACCCCGGCTGCCGCGCCGAGCATGACAACCGCCAACGCCCCTGCGGCCACTCCCATGCCTACCAGCCCAATGCCGGCGAGCACCGGGCCGGTATTCAGCGGGACGAACAGCTAGCGCCGAGCGGCCGGCCGAAGCCGCCGCTGCCACACCCCCTCTGGCAGCGGCCCAACCTGCCCGTGGGCGGCCCGCCCCGCCGCCCACGGGCACCGTCATGCCGGGCGTGATAACCGAAACGCCCGGAATGTCCCGGAATGCCGCGTGGCGGACCGAGACGAAACGAGCCGCTTAGCGTACTCTCAATGGGAAGCAGGTACTTCGGGTCGCGGGCCAGCCGTGCCCGCTCGGTAGCGCGCTAGACAGACGGGTGAGCGGAATGATCCTGCTGGTCATCATCGGCGTGATCGCTGCCTTTGCGGTGGACCGGACGAGGCGCAAGATGAAGATGCCCGTGACGCACAGGCACTGGATCTGGACCTTCGTCATCGTGGTGGTGGCGCTGGCAATCGCCTACGGCGCCAGCGGTCACGTCTCGGGCCACTAAAGCCGCCACCCTGATCCCACACGCATCTGCGAACCAAGGTTTTCACGCATAGCCCCTGGGTATAGCGGTAGTGCGATCCTGAAACGGGGGTTCACCAGGATCCGCTCACAGTCTCACGGCCTTGCACGCGATCCCGTCCCAGCACCATCCGAACGTGCGAGGCCGTGACCCCCTGCTCCCTTAGGGTCCCGCTGCGCTCACGGCAGAAATAACCGTGCTGCCATTACCCGCGCGGTACCAGTAGCCTAGAAGCGCCCATTACATCCCGGGGGGCGATCACGGCCAGCGGGATGCCCAGTTTCTACTGACGTGAGGTCTTGCTCGTGCCTACCGGCAAGGTCAAGTGGTATGACACCGAAAAGGGGTTCGGCTTCCTCGCCCGCGACGACGGGGGCGAGGTCTTCGTGCATTCTTCCGCGCTGCCGGCCGGGATGACCACCCTGGGCAAGGGGCAGCGGGTTGAGTTCGGCATCGTGGAAGGACGCAAGGGAGCGCAGGCGCTCCAGGTGCGGCTGCTTGAGGCGCCGCCCACCGTTACGGCCGCCGCCGCGAAGCACGCACGCAAGAAGCCCGATGAGATGATCCCGATCATCGAGGATCTGATGAAGCTGCTCGACGGAATCTCCGATGACTACCGCCGCGGCAAGCACCCCGACCCGAAGGAAGCCAGGCAGATCGCAAGCCTCCTCACCGCGGTCGCGAAGGACATAGAGCCCTAAGCCGCCGCCGCCCTGACCCGCTGCCTGCGCTTGGCGACAAGCAGCACCAGCGCCACGGCTAGCCCCCCCGCGGCGATGGCCAGGCCGGCCTGCCCGTTGTCGAGCATCGACACCAGCACGCCGGCCAGGCCGCCGGCCACGTTCGCGACCTGGTTCAGGGTCTCGGAGACCGCGAACGTGGAGGACCGGATCTCGTCGCCGATCTCGCGACCGACGATCGAGTCCTGGGCGAGCTTGGCGAGGCTGGCACAGAAGATCGCCGTGGCCTCGACCGCTACGGCCGCGAGCAGGCCGAATCCCCAGGCGCACACGGCCGTCACCACCGGCGCGATGAACAGCACGGTGAACATGATCAGCTGGGGTGCCCGGCCGCGGAAGAACGACCCGAGGAACATCGAGGTCAGGCTGCCGACCGACAGGCCGAGCGCAAGCGCGCCGAGGGCGAAATTGTGCGACACCGTGTGGTGGAAGATCGTGCCCAGGTCCACGCTGCGCAGCAGGAACGCGAGCAGGAACAGAACGTAGCCGGAGAACGCGCGCAGCACCGCGTTGACCGTCATCGCCTCGGCGACGACGGGACCGACGTTAGCGAGCGTGCGCCAGCGCCCGCGTGCTCCCTTGGCAGCGCCGTGGGCGTTCCCGGAGCCGCCCCCGGGGAGTTCACCGGGCGGGAGCGGCAGCGTGGCGCGCGGAATATCCGGCCGGGTCGGCGGCTCGCCGGCCGAAGGCCCGGGGACCTGGGACTGCGGTACCGGGGCTGGCACCGGAGCGGGCGCTGCCACCGGGACGTCGATCTGCTCGGGCAGCCGGAACGCCAGCAGCATGGCGGCCAGGTAGATCAGCAGGGCGACGCGCAGCGTCCAGGCCGCGCCGCCCGCGAACTGAACGCCGGCGGCCAGGCCCGCCGCCGCGGTGGACGCGGCGATCGATATCAGCCCGGACCTCGCGTTCGCGGTGACGAGCGTGAGATCGGCGGGCAGCAGCCGCGGGGTGACCGAGGCCTTCACGACGCCGCCCGCCTTCTGCAGCACCAGGATGCCGAACGCGGCGGGCAGCAGCGTCACGGAGTCCGCCACGTTCGCCGACATGGCGTAGCAGAGCAGTCCGCGGGTGAGCATCGTGCCGGCGAGCACGAACCGGCGGCCCTGCTGTATCCGGTCCAGGGCCGGCCCGATGAACGGCGCGAGCACCGCGAACGGGGCCATCGTGATGATCAGGAACAGCACTACGCGGCCGCGGGCCTGGTCCACGGACGTGCTGAAGAAAATCGTCCCCGCCAGCGCCACGGTCACGAACGCGTCGGCGGCACCGCTCACCGCAGTCATCTCGATGAGCGTGGCGAGCCCGGTACGGTCCGCGCCCCGCGCACCCGTGATCCGGTGCACGAAGCGCCCGGTCCTGCGGGTCGCCCTGCTGGATGCCTCGCCACCGGTGCGGAAGGCCCGACCGGTCGCGCGGGCAGCATCGCCCGCCCGCCCCAGCGCATCCGACATCCGCATGTTCACAGTATTCTTGGTCAGCGGCACTGCGACGAGCCCTATCGGGCTACGGGAGCGAGAATTGGCAGTCGTGAGCACGATCAGAAACCGGGCGAAGGAACCAGACCAGGTCTGCGCGGACGCCGTCGACCTGGCCAGGCAGGCACTGGTGGAGGTTGCCGGTGTGACTTCGGACACGATCGGTGACCATCTGGGCGTGGAGGCCGCCGGCGATCGTGTCGTCACCCATTTCTTCAACTGCGCCGACCAGGCCTACGCGGGCTGGCGGTGGGCGGTCACCGTGACGCGGGCGCCGAGGTCCAAGGCCGTGACGGTGGACGAGAGCGTCCTGCTGCCCGGCCCGGACGCGCTGCTAGCGCCGGCCTGGGTGCCCTGGCACGACCGGCTCCGTCCCGGCGATGTCGGAATCGGCGACCTGCTGCCCGCGAGCCCGGACGACGAGCGGCTTGTCCCGTTGGTCACGCTCGAGGGCGACGACGCGGTGACCGACTGGTTCGTGCCGCGGACCGACGCCGAGGACGCCGAGGCGGGCCCGGCGGAGCCGTCGGAACTGCCCTCACCCGGCCGCTCGCGCGTGCTGTCGGCCTTGGGCCGCGACGACACGGCGGACCGGTGGTACGAGAGCGACCACGGGCCGCGTACGCCGCTCTCGCACGCCGCGCCGGCGAACTGCCTGAGCTGCGGATTCTTCGTTCCGCTCAGCGGCGGGCTTGGCCGGCTGTTCGGTGCCTGCGGCAACGCCTTCGCCCCCGATGACGGCCGGGTCGTCTCGGCCGACCACGGGTGCGGCGCACACTCCGAGGCAGGGCTGACCGGCTCGGCGGCCCAGGCGACCGCCCCGGTCATCGACGAGTTCGGCTACGACCTTGTGGACTTGCCCGGCGTCTCGGTCGAGGAGACCGTGTTGGAGCCGCTCTCCCGGGACACGTACCCCGAAGAGAGCTGAGTCTCCGTCTCAGACGTCTCCGGAACCTCGGGTACCCCCGGCGTTCCGGCGAGCCGGGCACGCTCGGCCGCGATCCGCGTCCTCTTGCGCTTGAGGAACGGCACGTACCAGAGCCCGAACAGGCCCATTACGATCCCGGTGACGCACGTCCATACCCACCAGCGCACGTCCGCGGGCAGCGCGCCCCGGATGCCGAGCAGGACGATCAGTGCGAGCACCCAGCCAAGGGTGATGACGGTGGTCACCTGGCGGTCGTCCGCTTCCCTGGGCGGTGGCGCCGGGTGCCGCCCTTCGGGACCTGCCTGGTGACTCTGGCTCACCCCCTAAGGCTATATGGGCCTTGACCGCACAGTTGTCTTCTGGGGCGACGACCCCCCGCTGTCCGCCTGAGCTGGGCCTGACCGCAGAACCGCGACGATATCAGGCCCGTTCAGGCGGACAAAATCTCCGGCATGGCTTCTACACTTGGTGGATGCCTGAGACAGGTATGCAGACGGACGCGGGTCTGGCAACCGCCATGCGGATTTCGATCAGCAGGCTCGCGAGGCGCCTCCGGGTGGAGCGCCTTGGACTCGGCGGGACCGAGACCGTCCTTTCCGATATTCAGCTTGCCGCGCTCGCGGCGCTTGAGCGCCACGACGCGATGACCCCTGGCGAACTCGCCGACCACGAGAAGGTCCAGCCGCCGTCAATGACACGGGTAATCGCGGTACTCGAGGAGCGCGGCCTGGTCCGGCGCGCGCCGCACACAACCGATCGCAGGCAGGTGATCCTCACCGTGACCCCTGAGGGCAGGGACCTGGTGCAGCGGGTACGCCGCCGCCGTGAGGCCTGGCTGGCGCAGCGCCTCCAGGAACTCTCCCCTGAGGACCGGCAGATCCTCCGTGCCGCC
>Ga0335072_10005020_pt1 | contig 19516 bp, 18 predicted proteins | sample Lox_Sample_21_FD_206725 | JGI IMG/M metagenome (GOLD analysis project Ga0335072, IMG submission 206725) | Soil microbial communities from Loxahatchee National Wildlife Refuge, Florida, United States - Lox_Sample_2.1 | ecosystem: Environmental > Terrestrial > Soil > Wetlands | place: USA...
TGCGCGAGCGTTCGAGGGCGGCCCGCCCGATGCTCGCGGGTAGACCGCACGAGGCTGTCGGCAACGGCAGTCCCAGATGGATGGCCGCCGGCCCGCGTTCACGCGGGTGCACAGAACCCGGCCTACAGGCCAGCTCGCCCGCTGCCCAAGCCCTTGACCTGCGCAGCGTTGCCCCGTCCAGTTGCCGCTTGGTCAACCGTTGTGTTCAGCAGTAGCGCTCGGCCAGTGCCCGCTCGACCCCGGAACTGTTCGTGTAGTACCCGGCGGCGGCACCCGGGGCGGTCAGCCCGGGTGGCGGCCCGAGCCGAAAATAGGACGCCGGGCCAGACGCCCGAGCCCATAGAGCAGCTGCGGACCGATGGGCGCGCCGGTCAGTGGCGCGCGGTAATGCTGGAACGCATAGCCAAGGCGCTTGGCCAGGAGGCCGTCGGTCAGCAGCTGGTCGCCGATGACGACGCCTGGACGCGGGAAGCTGAGATAGGGCTTGATCTGCACCGGTTTGTGTGCGGACGCCAGGTACACAACATGGACCTCGGTGCTGCGAGGCTGAGCCGAGGGTCGCCTGGCTGAGTTAGTGGCAAAGCAGACAACCGCCACGCTCGGGATGGCGGCCACCAGGTCGAGCACGTGAGTGATGCCACGATCTAGCGTGTCCTGGGTGCTGTCCCAGTAGGCCACGAGCGGCTCGATATCGATGATCACTGTTCTGGGCGATAGCTGTTTGAGCCGTTGGGGCAGTTCTTGCTCATCGCTGAACTCTCCGTAGCCTCCGCAGGCTGCGCTCACTTGAGGTTCGATGCTGTGTCGCTAGCCCCCGGCACGGTGGTCGTGGGTGGCCGCTGGCCCTTCGAGAGGGACGGCCATGCGAGGCCGCGCAGCCGGGCCCAGTCCATCGGGGCTGCGGGCGGCTGGACGCCGGGTCGGTTCCGGGGCAGGCGCACGCGCAGTGCCCTTCGGCGGATGGAGCAGCGAACCGGCGTCGGCATGGTGAGCGCTTCGCCGTCTATCCCTACCGGGATCGCCGCGGTGTCCGCATCGATCGTGACGGCGGGCGCGGTCAGGCTCATCAACCCGGTCGGGCGGGAGCGGTGCAGGAGTGATATCGCCTGCCGCGCGCTGCCTACCTTGACGGCGGTAATGCCGAGCTCGCCGCGATCCAGGCGAGCTCGGCGGTTCAGGCCAGCGACATCGTTGGTTCCGTACGGATTGTTAGCCACCAGTACCGCCTGCGGGGCACAGATAATGCTGTCATCGGCCCGAGCTGTCAGGTTAGCGCCGCGGTGGCCGTGGATGAGGTCTGGAAGCAGATCCAAGGTCGAGCCCACCTTGTCATCGCGGTAAGCCGATGTCTGCACCACCTCGGCATACGCGCCGAAAGACGCGTTGTTGACGAACGTCCGGCCACCCGCCGAGCCAAGATCGACACGCATGTCCACGCCATCATCGAGGGCGGAAAGGCACGCTGCCGGATCATTGCGATCCAGGCCCAGGTCGAGGGCGAAGTGATTGCGGGTTCCCGCGGTGACCACAACGAACGGGATGTCGTACTCGGCGGCGACTGCCGCCACCACCGCCTGTGTACCGTCGCCCCCGGCCACGCCGAGCAAGTCGGCGCCCTCTGCGACGGCTTGGCGCGCAACCTCGGCAACGTCGACGGGGCCAGGGTCGTTCATCAGGAACACCTGCGCGCCGAGATCCTCAGCCTTGCGCTTGAGGTCGAATTTGGCCACTTTGCCGCCGCCGGATCGTGGATTCATGATGAAGAACGGACGGGCCGCGGGCGGTTCGGCCGGGTACTCGGGCATCTGCCACTTAGCCGGGTCAGGAGCCAGCGCAGCCCGCGCGCTGAAGCCCGCAAGCAGCCATGCCGCCCCTGACGCCACCGCCACCCACAGCAGCCGGGCGAAGGCAAACACCACGATCACCGCCAGCGGCGACGCCACCAGCAGTCCGAACGCCATCCAGCGGCGGACGCCACGACTGGCCAGGAACCAGAATGCGGCTGCCACGCTGATCACCACGCTCGCCATGCCGACTGCGAGCATGGCGAAGCTCGCAAGCTCGGCAAAAGTCGCCAGGATCGCCACTGCGGCGGCAACCAGCAAGAAGCTCAGCCGCGCGAGCCAACGCCTGGCACGACTAGTGGTACTACCACGATGCGGCCCCGGATCGGCCGCTGCATGTGCCATCGCCGTCTTCCGTCGCTGTGCGAGCAAGCAGAAGCTACAGGCTCGCGTGCAGAACGGGGCTGCGCGTCACCCGGCCTGGGTGAGGCCGCTGCGTGCCAGTTGTAGTCAAGCCTGAGTTGTGGTGTTCCAGCCTGGTCGTGGCTGAGTGCTGGGTCTGTCCGATGAGCGATAACGGTTCCTGGGCTTGCTCAGATGGGGTGTCTGGCCTCAGGAGTGGGGGTCCCGGTTCCTGGTGCGGGTTCGGCCGATGGGAGCCGGATGGCTGCGCCGAGGCCGATCAGGCCGATGACGGCCAAGACGATCATCGCGATGGCGTAGGACCGGTTGGGGTCGGCGAGCCCGGCCACCAGGATGGTGCCCGCGATCGCGGTGCCGAGTGAGGACCCGAGGTTGGAGACGCTGCGCGACAGCCCGGAGATTTCGCCTTGCCGGCTCTCCGGGGAGGCTGACTGCACCACGTTCACCGAGGGAGTAAGCATGACGCCGACGCCCACGCCGATGAGGAACAGCCCGGGGACGAAGTACCAGGCGCCGGGGCGGCCTTTGACCAACACGAGCAGCACGATGATGCCGATGATGGTGATCACGAACCCAGCCAGGATGAGCGTCCGCTGCCGGTACCGCCTGGCCAGGCGCCCGGCGGCCAGCGAGGACAGCAAGATGCCCACGGTGGCGGCGGTGAAGATCACGCCGGTCTGGATGGCGTTGTAATGCCGCACCGCCTGCAGGTAAGCGGACACGACAAACGACGTGCCCAGCAGCATCGCCCACTGCACGTTCTGGGTGACCAGGCCCAAGTTTGAGGTGCGGTTGCGGAATAGGCCGGTCGACAGCAGGACCTCCTTCCCGGCCTGCTCCCGGCTGCGGACCCAGGCGAAGAACCCGGCCAGTACCAGCGCCCCCACGACCAGCAGCACGAGCATAATGACCAGGTTTTTGTCGGCGACCATGATCCCGCCCACCAGGACCACCAGGCCCACGGCGGACAGGACCGCACCAACGGTGTCGAACGGACGGGCCGGATCGGCGGCCAGCGGATCGGTGATGCCGCGGGCCAGCAGCACGATGACCACGATGATGAGGGCCTGGAAGACGAACGCGAGCCGCCAGGTGGCCGCCGTGGTGATCGCGCCTCCGATCAGCGGCCCGGTGGCGGCTCCGATCCCGCCCATGCCGCTGACCATACCGAACGAGCGTGCCCGGGACTTCGTGTCGCCGGACAACAGAGTGGTCAGGATGTACACCGGCGGGATCAGCAGCGCGGTGCCGACCGCCTCGAAGATGGAGTTGCCCAGGATAAGGACGCCGAGGTTGGGGGCGACGGCGCTCAGCACGGCGCCGACCGCGTAGACCGTTAGCCCGAGCGTAAAGCAACGCTTGCGGCCCCATCGGTCGGTCAGCTTCCCGCCCGGGATCATGAGGGCGGCCATGATCAGCAGGAATAGCGTGATGCACACCTGCACGCCCTGCACGCTGGTGTGCAGGTCGTGGCTGATCTCATTGATCATGACGTTCATGTTCGAGCCGGCGAAGCTGCAGATGAACTGGGCCAGCGCCAGCGGCACCAGCATCCTGCGCAGCGACCCAGCCGGAACTGGCACAGCGGCGGGGCTAGTCATGACTCGGCTCGCCGCAGACTCGGCCAGCGGCCGCACGACTATCTCCGGCGAGCGTCCGTTCCATGCCCGACACGACGGCCCCCAAGTTGTGCCGTGCCCGCTTTTCATGCGGGCATGCGGGCACGCCATCCTTTTAGAACTCAGTGACCGTTATGTGGCGCGGATGAGTGGGCTTGCCCAATGGGAGGGGGCGGCGGCCAGCGCAGCCGCCTATCGGCCATCGGAGCCCGTCGTGCCTGCGGACAGCGCCGCCAGCTAGTGCGCCGCCACCGCTGGCGGTTCGTGCAGGCGTGCGCGGCGGTCGAGCTCACGGTTCAGGGTGATGGCCGAGTTGATCAGGGACAGGTGGGTGAAGGCCTGCGGGAAGTTGCCGAGCTGCTCGCCGGTGGAGCCGATTTCCTCGGAGTACAGGCCGAGGTGGTTTCCGTAGGTGAACATCTTCTCGAAGGTGAGTACCGCGTCGTCGAGCCGCCCGGCCCGGGCGAGGGCGTCGACGTACAGGAAGGTGCACAGGGAGAACGTCCCCTCCTCGCCGTGCAGGCCGTCGGGAGAGGCGGCTGGGTTGTACCTGTAGACCAGGCTGTCGGAAACCAGTTCCTTGCTCATGGCCTCCAGGGTGGACAGCCACCGCGGGTCAGTGGGCGAGATGAAGTCCTCCAGCGGCATGAGCAGCAGCGAAGAGTCCAGCACATTGGTGTCATAGTGCTGGGTGAACGCCTTGACCTTGTCCTTCCAGCCGCGAGTCATGACCTGCTGGTACAGCTGGTCGCGGGCGGCTGCCCATTTCGCGGTGTCCGCCGGGCGCCCGTGCCGTTGGGCCAGCTTGATGGCGCGGTCCAGCGCAACCCAGCACTGGAACCGGCCGTAAGTGAAGTCCTTGCGGCCGCCGCGGGTCTCCCAGACGCCCTCGTCGGGTTGGTCCCAGTTGTCGGCAACCCAGTCGATAATCTTGGTGAGCGCTAGCCAGCCCTCGTAAGCGATCGGTATCCCGGCGTCGTCGCCGGCCAGGAGGGCGTCGGCTGCCTCGCCGTAGATATCGAGCTGGAGCTGGTCGGCCGCGCCGTTGCCGATCCGCACCGGCCGCGATCCCTGCCAGCCCTCGAGGTGGTCGAGGATCTCCTCGGTCAGGTCGGATGAGCCGTCCACCCGGTACATGATCTTGAGTGGGCTGGCGCCGTCCGCGGGGACGCCTTCGGTCACCCGGTCCCGCATCCAGGCGGCGAACCGGGCGGCCTCCTCCAGGTGGCCCAGGTTCGCGAGGGCGCGCATGGTCAGCGACCCGTCCCGGATCCAGGTGAACCGGTAGTCCCAGTTGCGCTCGCCTCCGGCCTGTTCGGGCAGCCCGAGCGTGGCTGCGGCCACCGGCGCGCCCGTGGGCTGGTAGGTCATCAGCTTGAGCGTCATCGCTGACCGGGTCACCATTTCCCGCCACCGGCCGGAGTAGGTGGATTGGTTCAGCCAGTTCTTCCAGTAGGCGGCGGTGTCGTCCGCGAGCCGCCGCAGCTCGGCTGGCTGCAGTAGTTTCGGCTGGCCGCCCATCGACTCCAGAACGACGCCGCGGCCGCTCTCGCCCTCGCGCATGGTGATCGTCGCGCGCAGCCCGTTCTCGGTGCGCTCGATAATGGTCCGGCCGTGGTCCGCATCCCGCCGCGCCGTGGTGTGCAACGTCAGCTCCATGCCGCCGCCAGCAGTGCGGAAGACCGCGCCCGCGTCGGTGATGTCGACGGTGTGGCGGGCCCGGCCATAGTCGAACCTGGGCTCGATCTCGACCACGAACTTCATCTGACCGCGGGCCACCCGCAGATACCGGACCAGCCGGTGTCGGTCCGTCGGCGGGCCCTCGATCACCGGCATGAAATCCTGCACCTCACCGACGCCGTCGGGGGTCATGAACCGGGTTATCAGCATCGCGGTGTTCGGGAAGTACAGCTGCCTCGACACGTAGCTGCTGACCGCAGGCGAGATGCGACAATAGCCGCCCTTGTCGGCATCCAGCAGCGAGCAGAACACGCTTGGCGAGTCGAATCGCGGGCAGCAGAAGAAATCGACCGTGCCGTCCGTGGCCACCAGGGCCGCCGTCTGCAAGTCGCCGATGAGGCCGTGATTACTGATGTCAGGGTAGCGGTCCACAGTCGCCTTCATTTCGTTCATTTCGGTCGTTCAGATGCGTTCCCGCTCGGTGCACCCGTCACGTTTAGCTGGGCGGTCGGACGCATTGCGCTGGTCCGGGTGTTGTGCCAAACCCGCTACGCGCTAGCGGGTCAGTGGGACGCGAGTACCTTGCCCGACCATCGGTGGAACGGCCCAGCAGCTTTCACTTCCTCTACCCGCTCGGCCGTCCGCAGCGCTCACCTTCTGCGAGCGATTTCTCGTAGGCCGACTACGCAGCCCTCCCGTGGCGAATCACCGATTCGCCCCCGGAGCTTTACAGGTCCCGTTCGGCCATGATCCGTCCCGAGGACGCGGCGTCGAGGAGGGCCCGGTGGTCTTTCTCGTTCTGGTCGGCGTAGGCCACGGCGAACTCGGTGACCGCCTGGTCGAACCTGTCCGAGGCGCCCAGGTAGGCGGCGATCGCGATGCGGTCGCCGGAACGGGCGTGCGCCCGAGCGAGGGTCCAGCCGCAGAGGTGGCCATACAGCCGCATGCCGCGCAGCATCAGATCCTCGATGTCGAAGGAGAACTTCCAGTCCCGGAGTTGGCGCACGTAGAAGTCGTGCGGCTTGGCGTCCAGCCCGGCGTCGTTCCGCTGCCAGCCGAGGAGGATATCGCTGGAAGCTTGCATCAGCCGCTGGCCCGCGACCACCCGCTGGCCCTGGTTGGCGTACCTGCCGGCGCCGACGAACCGGCTGAGCACCGACGCTTCGGCCTCCTTTATCTGCAAGAACAGCGGGTCTGCGGTGCCGCGGCCGAGCATCAGCACGATCCAGCACCGGGTCCCGACGCTGCCCACGCCCACGACCTTGCGGGCCATGTCCGCGAACTCGAACTGATCGAGCAGGTAGCGGCGGTCGGTCTGGAGCGTGCGCCGGTACTTGCCGATCAGCCCGGTCAGCAGTGTTTCGAGACCGGCCCGGTCCGTCTCTTCGGGAATCAGCTCCTCAATCGGGACCACCAGCGGCGGGTCGGAAATGATTCGCGGCCGGCCGCCCACCACGCGGGCCAGCTTGCCGACTTCCTGCATGCTGTCGCGGGTACGGGCCTTGGTCAGGCTCTTGTCCACCGCCTTCCGCTGGCGCGTCCCAAGCTGGTCCTCCAACTGCGCCCGCAGCTCCTCCATATCCGCGCGCGCATACCAGACATCCAGGTCGCTCAGGCCGGCGAAGGCGCGCATCGCCTCGCGGTAGCGGCCGACCGTGCTCGAGACGATCTGGCGGCGCTTCTTACCGGGGAACCCGTTGACGCGCCCAGCCACTTCCATGCTGGCGGCCAGCCGCTTGACGTCCCATTCCCAGGGGCCGGGCAGCGTCTCGTCGAAGTCGTTGATGTCGAACACCAGCCGACGCTCGGCCGAGCCGAAAATGCCGAAGTTGGACAGGTGCGCGTCGCCGCATGCCTGCACCGACAACCCGGATACCGGGGTAGCGACCAGGTCGCTGGCCATCGGCAGGGCCGCGCCGCGGTAGTAGGCAAACGGCGAGGCCATCATCCGGCCGTACCGGACCGGGACTAGCTCCGGGATCCGGGATTCCGCCTGCTCCTCCAGCAGTGCGACCGGGTCGGGCCGGCCCGGCGGAGGGTCGAACCTGGCGTGGCTTTCCAGCGGTACCTCGGCCCGCGCCGCTTTGCCACGCACGGCACGCTCAGCCGGGGCCAGGTGGCCCACCTCGGTATCCAGCTGGTACCGGTGCGTCGGCCTGGCCGGCCGTACGGCCATCATCAGACTCATGATCGGTCTCTTTCCGGACTCCCGAGGCCACTAACAATGCTCCGCCTGGGGTGCACGTGCCTCACCCGCCCTGGGTGATAGAGCGCGGGGCAGAGCAACGGCCGGACCCTCGACCGGAGGGCTGTGCCAGCCGCGGGGCTCTGCCCCGGACCTCCCGCCATCAGCTCGCACCGCCTTCGGCCAGCCGTCTGGGGCTGCGTGCCGCGAGCAGGGCCTCGACCGCCGTCTCTGGACGAGTGGCGACGTGGCCACAATCACTTCCCTATGGCGAGCCCATAGGCGCCGACGCCGATCATGATCGCCCCGACCACGATGAGCACTGCCACGATCAGTTTGGTGGCTTGCGCGCCCAGCCAGCCGTTGAAGTCCGTCAGGCAGCGGGTGGTGGGCCCGGGAGCGACCAGGTACAGCACCAGCGGGAGCCACACGAGCAAAACGGTGATCACGACGACGATGGCCACGGCCACCAACGTGAGCCCCACGCCAGCCTTCGCCGTGGCGATTACCTGCAGCGCGGCCAGGAACGTCAGCGACGGGCCGAAGATTATGACGCCGACGACGAACGCCGTCGGCGGCGTCGGCCGGGCGATCATCCTCGACACGATCCCCTGCCGTGCCTTCGCAGGATCGGGCTGCTTCGGCTTGCGCACCGCGACCACGACGGCGGCCGCGACCAGCAGCAGGCCCAGGCCGAGCTGTACGTCGCTCCGCGCCACGTGGTTGCGCGGCAGGCTCAGGCCGGCGTAGCGCAGGACCACGACGAACACGACGGCCAGGATCAGGCTCATGCTCACCGCGCCGGCGAGATAGCACAGGGCGGTCTCCCGGGGGCGGGCGGAACCGAGGTAGACGGCCACGACCAGTAGCGCCGTCGGGGACAGCGCCGATAGCAGGGCCAGACTCGCCGCCTGCCCGAGCACCCGGTGAGCCTTATCCCGGCCGGGGAGCAGCGGCCGAAGGCCGCCCAGGCGCGGGCGGCGTCACAGGTGACCAGCCATGCCCGGCCGGATCGCCGGCGAGCACGACCAGCGTGCCCGCCCCGGATGCGAGGATGGCCTTGGCTGAGAGCTGGGTCATAAGCTTCTATCGTAGAGTCACTAGTTGATCACTCCACGTTATGTTCTGAGATCAGCCTCAACGTCCGCATCAGCTGGTCTATCTCGGAGCCGTGATCAACGACTGGGGCACAGCGAAGACACGTAGCCGGACAGGGGAGACCTGCTTGCAGGGGCCGCGACCTCGATGCCCCTCGCGCGCTGGCCAGAGAGCGGCAGTGCTGGAGTCGCCACCATTAACCCAAGCGCCCCGTATCTTCCTAGATCACTGAGTGGGCAACAACCCATGGCCACGGTTCTCAGCGACGGTCAACGGGTGAATTCGCAAGTTTGCGCTGGTCAGGAACAAGCCAGCACAAGACCCGGCCTACAGGCCAGCTCGCCCGCTGCCCAAGCCCCGGCGCGTTGTTACTCGGACAGGTTGGAAGAGCCGTCGTCGACTCCAGTCACGAGGACCAGACCCGGCGCCTCGGCTGGGCCTGGCGCCAAAGGCGGTGGCTGTTGCGGCTTCTCGTCCGTCCCCTCGGCCTGCGCCGAATGGCTTCATCCGCCGGCCTGACCCCCGTTTCGACGCGGAACTTGACAGCGAGGTGCCCGCCGAGCACCGGGCCGCGGCACGCGCCATCCTCCTGTCATCACGTCAGCGCCGAGTCAACGCCAGGGAACAGCTGATGCTGATCCGCTCCCGCGGCCAGCCACCTGAGCTGGACTCCCTGCCAATCACCGTGCTCACCGCAGCCGAGACCGTCCAGAGCGAACCGCGATGGGAGCAGCTGCAGTCTGAACTAGCGGCCACCTCGGCGCATAGCCAGCATGTGATAGCCGACCACGGCGGGCACTACCTTCAGGAAGACGATCCCGCGCTTGTCATCGGCGCTATTCGCGACCTGCAAGCGCGCATATCAGGCACCCAGTACGCACGCCGTTGATCCTCTCGATGCTGACTACTGGCAGCGCGCATCCGGTCCAGCGACAGTGATGGCCGGGTAGGGCACATTTCAGGCACAATCACTCTGCGTGGACGATGATGGCCGACCGCATGAAGCGCGGCAATAGCCGGTGCACCGGTCAGCCCTGCCTCGCATCTGTATGCTCGCGCTGATCTGGGGATCAGCGTTCCTGTGGATCAAGCTCGCCGATCGGGGATTCTCCCCGGTTGAAGTCACCCTCGCGCGGCTGGCCCTCGGAGCGGCGGTGCTGTGGCTCATCGTGCTCGCCCGCCGGGAACCGGTCCCGCACGGGCGGCGGCTCTGGGCGCACATCATGGTCGCGGCGCTGTTTGCCAACGCAGCGCCGTACCTGCTGTTCGCGCTGGCCGAGCAGTCGGTGAACTCATCGACGGCAGGGATCATCAACGCGACCACGCCGCTGTGGACCATGATCCTGGCCTTGGCTGTCCGGCACCAGAAGGCAGTAACGAGCTGGCAGGCAGCCGGGCTGATCGTAGGCTTCGCCGGGGCGGTGCTGATCTTCGCGCCGTGGAGCACGGGAACCGCTATCGCTTCAGCGGGCGGGCTGGAATGCCTGGCTGCCTCGATGAGCTACGCCATCAGCTACATCTACATGGACCGCTACCTGGCACGTCGCGGCATCAGCCCGGTCACGCTGTCGGCATGCCAGCTCCTGGCCGCTGCAGTCATGCTCGCGCTCGCGCTGGCGGTCACGGGCGCACGGACGCCGCACCTCACCGCCGTGAGCATCGCAGCCGTTGCGGTACTCGGCTTCATCGGCACCGGAGTCGCCTACGTGCTGGCCTATCAGATCATCACCAGCGAAGGTGCGACCGTGGCGTCCACAGTGCTTTACCTGCTGCCGGTCGTCGCCATTATTCTCGGCGTCGTGGTCCTCAGCGAAAGCGTCACGGCGATAATCCTGGCCGGTATCGCCTTGGTCCTGGCCGGGGTGGCGCTGACCCGCCGCCGGACATCAGCCGGGTGAGCCACGCGTGGTCGGGTCCGTAGGCGAGCCTCAGCGCGTCACGCAGCCACTGCCGCTGGGATTGGCTCAGCAGCGGCAAGACCACACCGAAGTCGATCTCGTCTTTGGGCCGACGCTGGTTGGCTTTGTACAAGAGCTGGATCTCTGGTGCGAGGTAAGGGATGCCGTCGGCGCTGACCGGCCCGAGGCCGGCAATTGGCCGCCGGATGCGCTGATCTCGCCGGGAGACCCAGTCCTCATCGCAAGACTCGTCGAGCATGATCTGGATCCGCCAGGGCTGCTCCGGCCCGGGTCTGCACCAGATGTCGTGCACGCCGGCCGGTAGTTGCTCGCCCGGCTGCCAGGGGCGCAGCGTGCCGGGCGGATCGGCTGCGTACCATTGCCAACCCACCAGCGCGTGCTGCACCGCGAGCTGGTCTGGCCGCAGTATCAGGACGTCGACGTCCGTGTGCTCCCGGACCGGCCTTCCGACTGCTAATTCGATGGCATATCCGCCCGCTATCCACCACCGGGCCTGAACGCGGTTGAAGATCTGCGCGACCTCGGTCAGGCTCGCCGGTTCCCACGGGCCCCATGGCGTATCTGTCCACGGCATGCCATGAAGTATGCCTGGCGACTCTCCCCTGAGGTCATCGCCGTCCGCTGCCAGTGCCGCTGTGGATGGATGTACCGGAGGGCACGCTATTACGTGCCCTCCGCCAGGCCAGTTAAGGCCGGTCCCGCTTCATGATCTTCGCGTGAGTGCGGTTTCCAGGATGCGGCGGTGGCGGATCATCCATGCGGCCGACCGGGCGCGCCAGGCCATGGCCCAGAGCGCGACGGGGTGGGTGGCCGTCTCGGGGGTGATCGCGGCGTCGTCGGCTTCCCAGGCTGCATCGCAGATCGCGAATTCGATGATCCGGTCGAAGAACCCCCGCCGCTGCCGGCTGGTAAGCCCGTAGGCGTCCACCATGGCGGCCAGCTGGCGCGCCCGCTCGGCGAGCGGTGGCAGGTGCTCGCGCTGGGCCACGATGTCGTCGTGGAGCTTGGCGTTCAGCCAGCACAGCTGGGCTAGCTCCACCAGGGGGTCAACCGGCCCCGCCGTCTCCCAGTCGATGAGAGCAACCGGCAGGCCTTCTCGGGCAACGATGTTCCAGGGGGCGACGTCGCAGTGGCCGATGACTTTGACGGGGCGGCCCAGGTCGCGGCCGTGCCAAGGAAACCACACCGCATTCGGGGGCGGCCGGAATGACCGGGTGGCCCGGTGCAGGTCGCGGAGCAGGCGGCCGAGCGTGGCGGCGCCCTCCAGACTCCACGGGCCGGGCTGGGTGAACTCGCCGTCGATGAATGTCAGGACCTCGCGGCCATCCTGGCTGAGACCGGAGCCGACCAGGCGGGGTGCGGCGGGAAACTCAACGTTCTGGAGGTGGCGCAGCAGGGCATGCACCGCTGGGGTCCAGGGCCCGGTGTTACGGATCACCACGTTGCCCTGGCGATGGACGATGGACCGGCCACCGCCTGCCAGGGCGATCGGTTCGTCTGGTGCGGCCACGGTTCATTGTCGGGCCCCGCCGACCCCGGTGCCGAACGGTTTCCCGGACCGCTGAGTCTCGTCGGCGTGCCGCGCTTACCGGCTGGTGAGCGTGGTGACGTACGCGGCGAAGCGGTCCAGGCTGGTCTTGAAGCCGGCCTGGCTCTCGGGGGTGGCGAACATCGCCGGCACGTTGGTCTGGTGCGTGACGACCTCCGTTGTGCCGTCGCCGAGGTCAGTGAAGGTGATCGTCGTGGTCATGCCGCCCTCGACGCCGGGCTCGGTCCACACCAGCCGCTCCGGTCGCCGCACCTCGACGTAGACGGCGCGCATCGTGTACTGGCTGCCGTCGGCGTCGTTGATCATCACGGTCTCGAACGCGCCGCCCGGTCGCAGGTCGACGGTGATGCCGTCGGCCGGTGAGGTGGACCCGGTCGGCCCCCAGAACTGCGCGAGGTGCCCGGGTCGCGTCAGGCAGTCGAAGAGCAGTTCCCTCGACGCGCGGTGGACGCGCCGGTAGGTGAACTCGCCAGGCTGGGCGGGCCGGGTCACTGGCTCTCTCCTTCCTGCCGCGACCGCAGCTCGGACAGGTGCTGGTCGAGCCGGTCGTAGCGGTCCTGCCACAGCTGCCGGTGGCGGCCTATCCACTCGGCAGCGGAGTCGAACCTGGCGGGCTCGAGCCGGCACGGCCGGGACTGGGCCACGTGGGCCCGGGAGATGAGCCCGGCCCGTTCCAGCACCTTCAGGTGCTTGGAGATCGCCTGCTGGGTGAGGGCGAACGGCTCGGCCAGCTGAGTCACGGTGGCGTCGCCGTCGGCCAGCCGGGTCAGGATCGCGCGCCGGGTCGGATCGGCCAGGGCGGCGAACGTCAGGGTCAGGTCGTCCTCGGCGGTGGCCGTGGCCGTGGTCACCGGCCGGCGTCCCTGAGCCGCTGCGCGGCCGGCCCGGTGACCGCGTCGTGGGGGAGCGAACGCCGGGTTAGCAGGAGCAGCAGGTCGCGGCTCGGCCCGACCGCCTGGGCGCCGGTACCAAATGACCAGTCGAGATCACTGGCCCGCAGCTCGATGCCGTCCAGGTCGACACCGAACACGCTCGGGCCGTCCTGGCCGGCGATGAGGTCGAGCACGGTGGTCATGGCCTGGTCGGGGATCGGGTACGTGATCGACAGCGGCCAGGTCATGTCGAGGCCGTGGATGAGGTCGTGGCTCAGCGCGCCCGGCTGGCCACCGCCGGGCGGGCCCCAGGGGTTGTCGATGTTGTCCCGCAACGCGGCGATCAGTTCGGCCTGCGGCAGCCGGCTGTCCCGGGCCGCAACGGCGTCGGAGAACTCGGTGAACTGGCCGTGCGCCTCGGCCATGCCGCGCGCGAACTCTTCCTCGCTGATCCGGAACGGCATCGTCAAGTGCGCCGCCACGTGGCCCACCGTCCAGCCGGCGCACAGCGACGGCGACTGCCACTGCTCGGCGCTCAGGCCAGCGAGCACGCCTGTGAGTTCCCGGCGTTCGGCTGAGATCAAATCCATCATGGCATCGACTCCTTTGAAGCCAGAGAGTTGTACAACTGTGTGATTGTATATACGGCTAGCCTGCGCCCTGTCAACCACAGCGACATCTCGCCGGGCCGGTTGCGTCCCAGCTCACTCAGGGCACGGGACGTCCGGCATGCTGGCCGGGCTTCCCCGCCGGAGAGACTTGATCATGATCAGGCACGGGATCCCCGGCCACAGGCCGTGGATCTCTTCCAGCGGCCGGAAGCCGACGTCGGTGTAGAACTGCCTCGTCTTCTCGTAGCCAGCGTCGGGGCGGGCTGGTCCCTGCGTCTTGACCTGGAGGAACTCAGCGCCCTGGGAGACCAGGTCGGCTTCGAGCGCGGCGACGAGGGCGCGGCCGGCCCCGCGCCGGTGCCATGCCGGGTCCACGGCCATGAGATAGATCTCGGCCGAGGCCGGGAAGTGCCGGACGGCGAGCAGGACCCCGCCCGGCTGTGCCGCGGGCGTGTGGGCCGCAGGCGTGTGAGCCGCCTGCGTGCCGTCCGGCCAGGCCAGATAGGCCGGGAGGGTCCGGGAGGCGGTCACGTACTCGAGGACCGAGGACTCGATGCCGAACCAGCCCGGCAGCAGCCGAAGCAGCCGCTCGACAGCTTCAGGCGCGGGCTCGCCAGAGATCACCCGCCACACTGGGCGGTCCGCCTCGTTGTCGTGCCGCACGACTGCACGTTAGCCCCGGCGGAGACCCTGGTGCACCGGGTTTACCGCCGGGGCTGCGGCGTGCGGGTCAGCCCTGGTCGGTGTGCTCGGGCTCGGCCTGAGCCGCGTTGACGATCCGCTCGGCCTGGCCGATCAACCGCTCGGCCCGTTCTCGCGCCAGGTCGAACCGCTGCCGGAGCCTGGCCACCCTGGCCTGCATGCGGTCGCCCAGGTCGTCAATGCGCTCCCAGTCCAGCCCAGGCCCGTGGCCGGGCGATTCCCGGCCGGTCTGACCCCAGCTCCAGTCGCCGAACTGCCAGTTCGCCGGGCCGCCCTCGTCGTCTTCGTCGTCGGACTCCTCGGCAAATTCCTCGGCCCGGGCCTCGGCCTCGTCGGCTGCCTCTTCCGCCCGGTCGGCGAGTTCCTGCTCTCGCTCGGCCTGCTCCTGGGCTAGTCCGGCGGCGGCCAGCGCCCGGTCGGCGGCCAGCTGCGCCTGGTCGGCGCGCTGCTGCGCCCGTTCCCGTTCCTGTTCGTCGGCCCAGCTGCGGGTGAGTTCGGCGGCTTCCGTGGCCAGGTCAGCGGCCGCCTGGGCCAGCTCGGCCGCCTCCTGCGCCTGCTCGGCCCGCTCTTGCGCCTGGCCAGCCCGCTCCTGCGCCGCTTCGGCCCGCTGCTGAGCCTCCTCGGCCAGGTCGGCCGCCCGGGCCGCGTCTTCCTGCGCCTTGAACTCGGCGACGCTGATGCCCGCTTCCTCGGCCACCCGCGCGTACCAGCGGTCGTCGCGTGCCGTTGCGTTCGGGCCGGTCGTCGGGGGTTCCGGCGGTTCCGCGGGAACCTGGTCGTCCTCGATCACGTGCCGGGCGACGCTGTACGGCTCGCCGGTCTCGGCCATGCGCTGGCGGGTGGCTGTCTTCTGGGCCTTGTTCCGAGTCATGGTTCATCGCTTCCCGGCGGGTCCGCCCGCGACTGCCCGCCAAAGACGAATGGCATGACTGGAGAGTGCACACGAGTCGTGGACCCTTGTCCTCGTCGCCATCGCCGGCGCGGGCCGCTCGCAGGCTCGGAAGCAGGCAGGTTGTGCGCTGCCACTGTCAGGCAGCGTATCTGGCGGCATCGGGGCGCGGCAAGGAGGCCAGCACCCCACGGCCAGGAAGGCCCGCCTCCCGGTGCGCCGGGGGACCGGGCCGTTCGCACCGGAAACCTGGCGGGCTGACATCTCAGCGGTTAGCCTCCCGTACCGGGAGGAGACTGGATTGCCGCAGCCCGAACTGACTGAACCGTTGCGCCGGTGGGACCCGGAGCAGATCGGTGGCTACGTCCTCATCGGCCGTCTGGGCGCCGGCGCGATGGGACAGGTCTATCTCGGCCGGTCGGCGGCGGGGCGGCTGGTCGCGGTCAAGACAATCAAGATCGAGCTGGCCGAGGAGCCAGATTTCCGTACCCGTTTCGCCCAGGAGGTCGCCGCGGCCCGGCGGGTCAGCGGGGCCTTCACCGCCGCGGTCGTCGCGGCCGATCCCGAGGCCGACGTGCCCTGGCTGGCCACCGCGTACGTGCCCGCGCCCTCGCTGAGCACGCTGGTACGCCGTTGCGGACCGCTGCCGGTGTCCGCGGTGCGGTGGCTGGCGGCGGGTTGCGCCGAGGCGCTGGAATCGATCCACGGTGCCGGGCTCGTCCACCGCGACCTGAAGCCGTCCAACGTGCTGGTGTCCCTGGACGGGCCGCGGGTCATCGACTTCGGCGTGGCCAGGGCCGCGGAGCGGATTCAGCTCACGGTAACCCGCGGCGCGGTGGGCACGCCGGCCTACATGGCGCCGGAGCAGGCCAGGGATACCCGTCAGGCGACCATGGCCAGCGATGTCTTCTCGCTGGGCGCGACGATGCTGTTCGCCGCGACCGGCCACGCCCCGTATCAGGGTGAGACGGTCATGGATGTGCTGGTGCGGCTCGCGACCGACCCACCCGACCTGACCGGCCTGCCGCCAGAACTGGCCGGCATTGTCCGGGAGTGCCTCGAGCGGGACCCGCGCAAGCGCCCGAGCTCGGCGGCGGTCCTGGCCCACCTGGCGCCGGACGTCAGCCTGGCGGACACCGGGCGCGAGCCCGGGTCGTCGGCGCTGCCGGGCCCGGCACTGGCCCTGATCGAGCAATACCGCCAGGATCCCAAGCCATCCGCCGAACCAGGCCCGGAGGCCAGCATCGGCGAGGGTGCGACGTTCGGTTCGCAGCCGGTGGTCAGCAGGCCGCGCGGGGACGCGGGCCAGCCGGCTGGCCGACGGCGGCACTGGATGCTCCTCGTCGCGTGCTCGGCCGCTGCGGCTGCCGCGCTGACCGGCGCGGGTGCCGCCGGGTTCGCGGTCGCGAACAGCGGCCGGCCTCCTCCGCCCCCGCCATCGAACGTGGTCATGGTCCCGCAATCGCAGGCTCAGCAGGCGTCGGCACACCAAGGCGGGAAGCTGCCGCCGCAGATCGCCTTCTACCAGACCTTCGGTGACAGCCAGACGGTGTTCGTGCTGCACGGCGTGGGCTGGGCTCCCGGGCAGCCGGTGACGGTGGCGCTGGCCGGGGTGGGTGTCTCGCCCGAGCATCCGATCGTGGACCGCGCAGGCACCTTCAGTTACGCGATCAACCAGGCCCACGAGTTCTTTCGCGACGGGCTGCCGCCCGGGAGCTACCACGTGGTGGTTACCGCGCCGGATGGTGCCAGGGCGGGCGCGAGCTTCGTTGTGCAGTCCGCGCCTCCTCCGCCGCTTGGGCCTACGTCCACCACAGGTCCTCCTGGCGGGAGCACCACGCCGGGTCCGTGAGGCGGGTCAGGTCGTCGGCGGCGATGATGCCGGCATCGATGAGCGCTCCCACCGCGACCTCGTCGGACAGCCGGATACCGGCACGTACCAGACCGCGCTCGACGATCTTGCGGCGCAGCACCTTTATATGTTCGCCGACCCGAGCGGATAGCCGGTCACGGAAGGCCGGGTCGTTGTCGAAGCAATCGATCTCATGGTGGGCGTCGGTGACCTCGAGCGCCGCGCGGGCGATCTCGGGCGTGCGCGGCAGCGGCATGCTGCGCGCCGGATCGATCAGCCAGGGCCGGCACCACATCAGGGCAACGAGGAACAGCTTGGTGTTGGGATCCAGGTAGAGCGGGAGCAGAGTCGGATCGCCGTCGGCCCGCGCCAGGGCGCGATCCCGGTCAGCCCGGCGATCATCAGCGCCGCCGGCACCGCTGCGCACCGGGGCCCTGAGGGCCACGACCAGGCGCAGCGGCTGGCCTTCGTCGAGCATCGCGCGAGAGCCGATCAGCGCCGTCCCCTCCCGCACGAACCACCCGGCCGACGGCTCGCCCGGCCCGTCCATGCGAGGCAGCCGGATCCGGTACCCGTCACCTTCGGCGTACAGCGCATGGGTGTAGCTGATATTGGCCACCCACGCACCGTCGGCCGCCGCGCTGATCGCGCCGGCCCGCCGGGACAGACCGCGCCCCGCCGGGACCACCAGGTCCGCGTCCGGCCCACGGCCGAAGACCAGCCGGGTGCCGAGAGGAACCCCGATCACGCGTCCCGACGGCGTGGCGACGTGCGCCGTCACCTGAGCCGAATCGAGCGCCATCACCGTCCTGCCCGCGGGTGTCCCTGCTGCCGCGCCTGTAGCCTCCGCCGTCTGACGGTGCCGTCGCCCGAGGTTGCGTGCGGTAGCGAGCATTCTAGGGCGGCTCATGTCGCCCCGCATCCCTGAGTTCGGGGATGGCCGGGCGCGCCGGAGAGCGGTTGGCTGTGCTCAACCGGGGCGAGGCGGCAGCGCGCTGCGGGAGGCCGCTCGCACCTGCGGCCGACCCAAAGGGAGCCTGTGCGCCGGGCCACTCACGGCGCACAGGGGTCAAGGGGGGGCCTGTTGGTCTGGCGCTGCCCGCCTCGTCCCGGTCGTGTCCGCTGGGCAGCGCCCGACCAGCGCCGATCGTCACGGGCATCGGAACCGAGAACGGGTAGCACCGGCGCTGGCCGGCTCGTGCCGCTGATCTGGCGTGGTGGAGCGAGGAGACGCGCGGCTGCCGGGCGCGCTCCGGCGGGGAATTAGCGGCTATTTTCATCTGCTTGGGGCCATTGTTCTCCAGCCAAACGGACATCGGGTGTGTAAATCTCCGCTGCTCGTGGAATAGGACTTCCGTAATTGATCTAGACGGGGGGAAGATCAGTGCCAGCACGAACTACGGCCGGCACGGCCGCTCGCCGCAGCCCGGCGAGTGCCCGCACCCGGTCGGCAAGCGGCAGCCCTTCTAAGAGCGCCGCAAGCCGCACCAAGGCAAGGGCCAGAACCACGAGGGCCGCGACTGGAACGAAGCGCACCACGGCCACCAGGAACGCGCCATCGACCGCGGCTGCGGCGCGGACGGTTTCGTCCGCGGCCACCAAGGTCACCTCGGCGGCCACCAAGATGACGGCGGCGGCCACCAAGGCCACGTCATCGGCCAAGACCATGTCCACCGCCATGCAGGCGATGAACACGGCCACGAAGGCCATGACCAATGCCGCCAAGTCGCTGACGGCAGCCGCCAAGACGATGTCGGCAGCCAAGGTGCCTGCGGCCACGCCGAGCACCTCAGCAACCAGGTCCAGGACCACGGCGAAGTCGGCCGGGACCGCCACCAGGGCCAGCACGGCGGGTACCACCGCCAAATCTGGGACATCGGCCAGGTCCAGCTCGTCGGCCAGGCCGAAGACCGCTGCGGCCAAGTCCAGGACCGCAACCAGGCGCACCGCCACGGCAACGAAGGCGCGCCGCACCGCAAGGCCCAAGCCGGCCGGCAAGGCCAAGGCCAAGGCCACCACCCGGCCGAAGGTGGGTGCGAATCGGCCGTCCGGAGCGGGGCAGTCAGGGCCCGACCTCAGGGTCGCTTCGCCGCCGAGGAGCTCGGACGAGGATCAGTACGGCGGCCTGCTCGCCGGCCTCATTCGCTAAGGCGCGCCGCGCCCCGGGGGACCATGCTGGGATCCCGGGGCGCGCCCACTGCGCTGTCAGCGCGCCGCCAGGACCTCAGCGATCTTCGCGGCGGCGCCCGGCGGATCCTCGGCGTCGTGCAGCACCTCGCCCCACGACCACCGGTAATACCAGCACAGGCGGCCATCGTCGTCGGTACCCGGAG
>Ga0335072_10005021_pt1 | contig 19516 bp, 13 predicted proteins | sample Lox_Sample_21_FD_206725 | JGI IMG/M metagenome (GOLD analysis project Ga0335072, IMG submission 206725) | Soil microbial communities from Loxahatchee National Wildlife Refuge, Florida, United States - Lox_Sample_2.1 | ecosystem: Environmental > Terrestrial > Soil > Wetlands | place: USA...
GGCCGCCGAGGAAGATCGTGCCCTGGTTCCTCACGATCACGGCCTCGTCGCTCATCGCGGGCACGTAGGCGCCGCCGGCGGTGCAGGAGCCGAGCACCGCGGCGATCTGCGGAATGCCGCGTTTCGACATCGTCGCCTGGTTGAAAAAGATGCGGCCGAAGTGCTCGCGGTCCGGGAACACCTCGTCCTGCCTGGGCAAGAACGCGCCGCCCGAGTCCACGAGGTAGACACACGGCAGGTTGTTGTGCAGCGCCACCTCCTGGGCGCGCAGGTGCTTCTTCACCGTCACCGGGTAGTAGGTGCCGCCCTTGACGGTCGCGTCGTTGGCGACGATCACGCACTCGCGGCCCTCGATGCGGCCGACCCCGGTGATGATGCCCGCCGCCGGCGCGTCACCGTCGTACATGCCGCCGGCGGCCAGCGGGCTGAGTTCGAGGAACGGCGAACCGGGATCGGTCAGGACCTCCACCCGGTCGCGCGGCAGCAGCTTGCCGCGGGCCACGTGGCGGTCGCGGGCGCGGTCGGAGCCGCCGCGCGCCGCCACCTCGAGCTTGCCTCTGAGTTCTGCCGCGAGCGCGGTGTTGGCCGCGTGGTTGCGCTTGAACGCTTCGCTCGCGGTGTCCGCGCTGGATCGCAGCGGCGTCACCGACATCATGACAACGAATCCTAGGTGGTCGTCGTCCCCGAGGATGACCGTCGTTTTCAGCCCCGCGGCCGACGACACGGTGGCCCGTCGCCGGTGACGATGGTTCCATGAAGGCGTTCTACGGCAGGTTCCGTGACCTGATCAGCGAGGCGGGCCGGTTCGCCGTGGTCGGGCTGGCCGGCGTGGTCATCACCGATGGCGGCGCCAACCTGCTGCGGTACGACGCCGGTCTGGACCGCTTCACCGCGGTGGCGATCGCGACGCTCGCCGCCGTGGCGGTCAGCTTCGTGGCCAGCCGCTACTGGACCTTCCCGCACCGTGAACGCACCGGGCTCGGCCGGGAGACGGCGCTGTTCTTCGCGGCGAACGCGATCGGCGTCGCCATTTCCGAAGGCTGCGTCTGGCTGGCGTCCGCGTTCGGGTGGGAGGGGAAGCTCTCGTACAACATCGCGCTGGCGGGCGGGATCGCCCTCGCGACGCTGTTCCGCTACTGGTCCTACAAGAAGTGGGTCTGGCCCCGGAGCAGGTCAGTTGTTGCTGAGCAGGCGCGCGAACGGTCCCTTGTCATCCGCCGCCTCGCCGGCGACGCCGTGGCGCAGTGCCCATCCATCGACCGCCTCGAGGCTGACGCGCCACAGGCCCTCGGTAGCCCCGCGGGCGGCCTTGTTCCCGGCCGGGACGCGCTCGTCGAGCAGGTGCAGGTGGTGATCTGACTCCACCTCGGTGTCCTTGGCGTATTCCTTGCCGAGCAGGCCAGAAGATGGCTCCAGGGCGCTCATGAGCGGGTTCCGCTGAACCAGTTCGGAAAAGTACCGGCGCTCGGAGATCAGGACGCCGTGCAGGATCGTGCCGTGCGCGGACACGGCGACGGGCACCGCGCCCTGGCCCGACTCGTTGATAGCCCGGACTAGCTGCCGTAGCACCGGGTCCACGTCATGCTTGGCCATGATTGTCTCCTTCTGCGTCGAATGTCGTATCCCGTAACGGCACTCCCCGCTACCCGTGACAGGGCGGCCAAACACGTCTTTTCGGCAGTGCTGATTTGTAACTTCCAAAGAAATCACCCAGGGTGAGATCGCGAGTGGGTGATTGCGTGTCACCCCCGGCCTGGGTGAGGGTCACAGTACCGGGACATCGGGGGCGGGGGCGAGCATACCGGGAGGCGAGAGGTGGCATCGAGGCCGCGCGGGGGCCACTCGCGAGATCCCATCTTGCAGTCGAAAATCACTACGCCCGACCTGCCGTCGTGGCTCGTGCCGCGGCCCCGGCTGGAAAAGCAGGTCGCGCAGGGTGCTGAAGGACCGCTCACGTCGATCACCGGGCCGCCAGGAGCCGGTAAGACGATCGCGGTCGCTTCGTGGGCCGCGGGCCACGAAGCCGGGCCAGTCGCCTGGGTCACGGTCGACGGGTACGACAACAAGCCCGCGGTCTTCTGGTCGTACGTGGTGGCGGCGCTCCGCCAGGCCGGAGTCCCCGTCAGCCGCGCGGCCACAGCGCTGGCGCACGGGGAAATGGCCGGTCACGTATTCCTGCTTCAGCTGGCTTCCTCGCTCGCCGGTCATGAGCCTGCCGTGACGCTGGTTCTCGACGACTTTCATCTCCTGACCGACGACGCGGTGCTAGCCGGGCTGGCGTATGTGCTGAAGAACGCCAGGCCGGGTCTCCGCCTGGTGGTCACGTCGCGGATAGACCCGCCGCTGCCGCTGCACCAGTACCGGCTGACCGGGGACCTGACCGAGATCAGGGCCGACGACCTGGCGTTCAGCGTTCCCGAGGTCGCCTCGCTCATGGTGCAGCATGGCGTGACCTTGCGACCGTCCGTCCTGGAGCACCTCACGGAAACAGGGGAGGGCTGGGCGGCCGGATTGCGGATGGCGGCGATGTCCATGGCCGGCCATCCCGATCCAGAGCAGTTCGTGAAGAGCCTCATCGCGGAGGACAGCGCGGTGGCCGGGTACCTCGTGCAGGAGGTGCTCAACGTCCAGCCGGCGGACGTGCGGGAGCTTCTGCTGTACTCGAGCGTTCTCGAACAGGTGAACGCGGATATCGCGAGCGTGCTCCTCGACCGCGCCGAGGTGGCCGGCACGCTTGAGGCCCTCGCCAGGGAGAATTCGTTCGTGCAGCCGGTCGGGGACGGCTGGTACCGATTCCACTCGCTGTTCAGGGACGTCCTGCGCCTGAAGCTGCGGCGTGAGAGGCCTGACCTCGTGGCCAGCCTGCACCGGAAGGCCGCACGCTGGTATCAGCAGCAGGGGATGCTCGCCGAGGCCGTGCGCTCCGCGGCGAATACCGGTGACTGGACGCTCGCGGCAGCCATCATGGTGGACGAGCTCGCCATCGTGCAGCTGATGGGCCCGGATCATGGCGATCTGCCGGCCGATGGATTCCATGTCATTCCCGACGGAGATGTGCCGCCCCAGTTCCTGCTGGCCGTCAGCGCTGTCGCGCTGTCCGAGTCAGGCGACCAGGCGGCCGAGGCCCCGCTCAAGGCCGCGGAAACGATGCTCGGCCGGCTTCCTGAGGACGACGATGTCCTCTCCCGGTTCGCGGCCTGCACGCTCCGGTCGAGCATGGCGATCCGCCGCGGCCGCCTCGATGTCCTGGACGATGTCACGGCCACGGCGCAACGGCTGCTGGACCGAATCCCGCAAGCGGTGCTGGCACGGCACCAGCACGCGGTCGCGCAGGTCTTGTCCGGCCGGGGCGCCGTCGAGCTGTGGTCGGGCAATCCCCGCACAGCCGCGGACCTTTTCTGCCGGGCGGCGGGCATGCTCGAGGACGTGGTCCAGGGCCTCGACCCTGGCCGGCCTGAGCTGCAAGCCCGCCGTAACGAGCTGGCGGCCTGCCGCGGGTACCTGGCACTGACCGAGGCCCTGCGGGGCCGTCTGAACGCAGCCGATGAGATCGCCGGCTCAGGGACGGCTCTGGTCGGTGACCACCGGGCCAGGCAGCCGGATCCCGCATCGGCCCTCGCCCTCGCGTTCGTTCGCCTGGAACACGGCGATCTCACCTCTTCCCGTGCCCGGCTCAAGGTCGCTGACGCGGCGCTCAACGCTCATCCCGACAGGCTGGCCAGTGCTGTCGGCAGCCTGGTCGCGGCGCGTGGCAGCCTCGCGGAAGGCCGCACGAGCACGGTCCTTGACACGATCAAGCGCGCCCGCTCTGGCCGGTCGCTGCCGCCGCTGCTCGAGCAGGTGCTGGACCTCACGGAGCTGCAGGCCCATGCGGCTTCCGGAGACGGCCAGGCAGCTCTCGAGGTGGCCCGTCGCGTCGGATCTGAGTCCGCGCTGGACGCGCGGGTCGCGGTCAGCCGCGCCTGGCTGGCGGCCGGCGACGCGGCGGCGGCCCGCCGCACGCTGGCGGCGGCGCTGGAGACCTCGTCGGGCGAGGAATCCGAGCGGGCACGGCTGGAGGCGTGGCTCGCCGACGCGCTGCTCAGCTTCCGCGGCGGCGACGAGGCGCGGGGCCTTAGATCACTGGAGAAGGCGCTAAAGCTGGGTGAGGCGGAGAAACGTCAGCTCCCGTTCGCCATGGAGCGCAGCTGGCTGCGACCGGTGCTGGCGCGGCATCCCGAGCTTGCGAGCGCGCACCGTCAGCTGCTCGGTCCCGGTCTGGTAACGCCAGCCGCCGTCCCGGCCCAGCGCGAGGCACCTGACCGCGCTGGCCCGGTGGTCGTCGAGCAGCTCAGCAGCCGGGAACGAGATGTGCTGCGGCACGTCGGCGAGATGCTCGACACGGAGGGCATCGCCGCGGAGATGTACATCTCGGTCCATACGGTAAAGACCCACCTGAAGAGCATCTTCCGCAAGCTGGGCGCGTCAGATCGGCGGGAAGCGGTCCGCCGGGCGAGGCAGCTCAACATGCTCTGACTCCGGGGCCCGTTCGATCGCCTCTTCACGGGTGCGCACCCCGAGCTTCCGGTAGATCGCGCGCCGGTGGGTCTTGACCGTGTTCCCTGAAAGGTAGAGCTCCCTGGCGATCTCGCTGACAGACATCGACTTACGCAGCAGGCTCAGGACTGCCTGCTCTCGCCCGGTCAGCGGCTCGGCCAGCGGTGGCGGCGGCACGGTAAGCCCTCGCTCCAGTGCGCCGAGCCGCGCCAGCAGCGCTTCGGCGCCATCAGGCAATGCCGTCAGTACATTCCTGACCCCGGCCAGGACGGTGGCCGCTGCCGGGCGGTCGTCCATCGCCAGCAGCACTTGCGCCAGCCGAAGCTGAGTCTCGACGCTGACCCACGGAGTCAGCAGCACCCACCGCTGGCGTCGGTAAATGGCGTACTCGAACTCGGCCCGAGCCTCCTCCAGGCGCCCTTGCCGCGAATGCACCGTCCCGAGGGCCGTCAGGATGAAGGAGCTCGGCGGTCGCCTGACGAGGCCCCTGCCGTTCACGATCCTGGCCGCTTCCTCCGCCAGCTGCTGGGCCCGCGTGAGCTCGCCCTCGTCGGCTGTCCTGATGGCGGCGACGCTGAGCGCGATCATCCTGGTCCGCGGCCGTGATACCCCGGCCGCGAGCGCTCGCTCGAGCATGGGCATCGCGTCCGGATCCCCCGTCAGGTGCAGGCCGAAGCCCAGCAGGGCGCGCGCGTAGGAGTACCACGGCGAAGCCGGGTCGTCCTCCAGCCCGGCGGCCGTGATCCCGTCTTCGACCATCGGCCTGACGCCGGCGAATCCGAAGGTCGCGCGCAGCATCGCCGCCGACGACGCGAAGGAGCGCATCCCGTCGGGCAGCCCGCCGGCGTCGGCCTGCCCGGTGACGTCGGCGGCTGCCTCGGTGGCCCGCAGCCATCGGCGCGCGGTGTCGACGTCCCAGCACACCGCGGCCACCCAGGCCGCGCAGTGGGCCGCGACCGGATGACCGGCTATCTTGTCTTCGCCTAGCGAGCCGAGCCAGTCGCGGACCGTCGTAATCCGGCCAGCGTCGGCAAAGTCATGCCAGTGAGCCGTGATCAGCCCGACTGCCCCGTCGGTGTCGCCCGCGGACAGCGCATGCGCGATCGCCTCCTCGGTCGACCCCGCTTCCCGGTGCCAGGCGCTCGCCCGCCTGTGCAGCAGGGGCACAAAGCGGGCATGCGCTTGCGCCCTGGCTAGCTGACCGCGCAGCATCTGGGCGAAAAGACGGTGATAGCGGTACCAGACCCGGTGCTCGTCGGCTGGGACCAGGAACAGGTTCTCTCGCTCCAGCCGCTCGATGAGCGTGGCGGAGTCGGTGCGTCCGGTGACCGCGTCGCACAGCGGCGCGGTGAACCGGTCGAGAATGGAGGTCCGGAGCAGGAACCGCCGGACGTCGGGCGCCTGACGATTGAGCACCTCTTCGGCCAGGAAATCGGCGATAAACCTGTTGTTGCCGGTGAACTGATCGATAAAGGTATGCGGCGACGGGTGGCCGCGCAGGGACAGCGCGGCCAGGTACACGCCGGCCGGCCATCCCTCTGTTCGCGCGAGCAGAGCGCTCAAGTCCGAGTCGTCGAGCGTGACCCCCGCCACCGTGGACACCACCGCCCCGGCCTGTGACCGGCTGAAGCGCAGGTCGGGCAGCCCGATATCGGCGACCTCGCCCGCGGCGCGCAGGCGCGCCAGCTCGAGCGGCGGGGTCGCGCGTGTGATGAGGACCACCTGGACGGGCTGGGGCAGGTCATGGAGCAGGCTTTCGACCTGCGCGTGGCATCTGTGGTGGTTCACCAGGTGGTAATCATCCAGAACCAGGACGACCGGCGCCCGCAAGCTGCTCAGGCGGGCGATGAGGGCCGGCAGCAGCACCCGTCCCTGCCTGGGCGCCAGCACCTGGGGCGGATCGACATCGAACTCAGGGCAGGCGCGCCGCACCGCGCTGATCACTTTCCACCACAGCCGGCTGGGGTCGTTGTCGCCGTGGTCGAGGGTCGTCCAGGCGAACCGGCTGCTATCCGCGGCGGCACGCCACTGGCTGACCAAGACGGTCTTCCCTGACCCCGCCGGCGCACTGATCAGAATGAGGCGTGCGGTTGTCCTGGACAGCCGGCCGAGCACGGCCGGCCGGTCCAGCCACTCGGAGCGCATCTCCGGAGGCTGGATCCTGGCGTCGAGTGATGCCGAGAGATCCGGGACGGACGCGAGCGGACCGGCCGGACTCGTCCCTGGAACCACAGTGACACTGTTATGCATGATGCGGCAGGGGCGCGGGGGCCAAGGCTAACACCTCACGCTCTCCATACCCACCCCCCGGCCTGGTTGAACTTTGAACATCAGCTGAACGTGGGGTGGCCGGTACCGAAACATCCGCCGACATGAAAGTTCACCCGCGACGAATGGGCCGCTGGTGGTTGGACTGCGACACCGTGGGGAGTGGGCGGCTGAGATGGGTGATTGGAGGTGCCGCCATGGCGGCCTACTACGAGATCCGCGTGGCGGGAATGCTGCCTGTCGAGGTCTTGCTGGATTACGAGTTGCTGAGGGCCGCCCCGGCGCCTGTCGAGACCGTGCTGCACGGGCCGCTGCCCGATCAGGCAGCATTGGCAGCCTTCCTGACCCGGCTCGAAGACTTCGGCGCCGACGTGATCGAGATTCGGCGGCTCAGGGAGAATCTGCGGCTGTTAGAGGCCGAGCACCTTGGCCTTGGCGGCGCTGAACTCCTCGTCGGTGAGGATGCCCTGGTCGTGCAGCCTCTTGATGTCGCTGAGCTGGTCCGAGAGGGATGGGGCCGCGGGTCCGGCGGCAGTGCTTGGCTGCCGGTCCGGTGCGGGTGCCGGCGCCGGAGGCGGCGCCGGGGGTGCCGCCGCCTGCTGTTCCTCCAGCTGGCTAATGCGCGCGTCCTGGTCCGCGTAGGCCTGTTCCTCTGCTGCCTGCCGCTGCGCTCTTCTCTTGCCCGCCACGTAGGCACCGCCGCCTACTACCGCGGCGCGCAATAGCGGTCGTCGTCTCCTGATCATGTCAGCCTCCTCGGTTCTTGGTTGAGTGCGTCGCCGGCGTCGGCCGCGTCACATCGCGCTTTCCTGCTCGGTGGGCAGGGACAAGCCCAGCGCCACCATGATTTCCGGCGCGGCAGAGATGATCTTGGGGCCGCCTACCTGGGGCGCTACGGCCCGGAGCACGCCCAGGATGTCCGCCGGGGTCGCCCCGTCGTCCAGCGCGTTGGCGATCTGCCACAGGTACGAGGCCGGCGGCGAGTCGAGAGCTATCAGCGCGGCGATCTTGACGAGGCCGAAGGTGACCGGATCCAGGCCGCTGCTCTGCTGTTCCGCCTCGCGGATGTCGACGGCCTCCCTCAGGACGTCGGCATCGCCGACCGCGAGGCCGAGCAGTGCGTTCCGTGTCGCGTCGTCCACGACGGTCCTGGGCACACTCATAGTCGGATCCTTCCTTCGGTCCGGCGGACTGCCGGTCAGGTGCCTTCCCGTACCGACGCTGACATATGTCCTGGTGGGGCACCACCCTCGCGGAGAGTGATCACCGCACGAATCGCTCACCCTCGCCGGGTGATCTGTCCCTGACCGTCGCGGGTCACGATGGCCGCATGTCCGGCCCGCCTCCCGATAGTTCCGGCACGGCCCTCCAGGCCACGCGGTCGCAGCGCTGGCTGGCCCGCCTGAGTTTCGTGCTGGCGTTTCTCGCGGTCGCGGTCGTGGTGGCCTTCGCGGAGCTGAAGAGCGTGGCGATGCTCGGGGTGGGCCTGGCCGCCGCCGCGGTGAGCCTCGCGGCCGCGTTCCTGGTGGTGTCCCGCCGTGGCGTCCTACGCTGGCTTTCGCTGGCGGTGTTCGTGCTGGCGCCGATCGCGGTGATCGTGGTCTACGCGTTCGCCGGCCTGCTCTGGCTGGCGGCGGTCTCAGCGGCGGGCTGGTTCCTCGCCGGCCTGACGGCGCGCGCGGCGCTGGCCGGGAACAGGCGGGACTGGCGGATGCCTGAGCTCCCAGCGCCGCCGGCCCGGCATCCGTTCCTGATCATGAATCCGCGGTCCGGCGGCGGGAAGGTGGCGAAGTTCGACCTGCAGCGGAAAGCGGAGGCGCTGGGAGCAGAGGTGTTCCTGATAAGCGGCCCCGAGCCGGTCGACGTGGCCGAGGTGGCGCGCAGGGCGGTCGCGGGGGGCAGTGACCTGCTCGGCGTCGCGGGCGGCGACGGTACCCAGGCGCTCGTGGCCGGTGTCGCCGCCGAGCACGGGATTCCGTTCGTGGTGATCACCGCGGGTACCCGGAACCACTTCGCGCTGGACCTGGGCCTCGACCGGGCGGATCCGGCGGCGTGCCTCGCCGCGCTGTCCGACGGTGTCGACCTGCGGGTCGACCTGGGCATCATCGGCGACCAGACGTTTGTCAACAACGCGTCGTTCGGCGCTTACGCCGAGGTGGTGCAGACGCCCGCCTACCGGGGCGACAAGCTGGGCACGACACTGGACACGCTGCCGGACCTGCTGGACGGCCAGCGCGGGGCACGGCTGTCCGCCGTCGCGGACGGCGTGACGATCGACGGGCCGCAGGCGCTACTGGTGTCCAGCAACCCCTACGGGACGGGAGATATCGCGGGCCTGAGCCGGCGCGCGCGGCTGGATCGCGGTGTGCTCGGCGTGGTCGCCGTGACGGTGGACAGCGTGGGGCAGGCGGTCAGCCTGCTCCGCGGCAGGCACACTACCGGCCTGCGCGTGCTGACCGCGCGGACCGTCGTGATTACCGCCAGCTCGGCACGGATTCCGGTCGGCATCGACGGCGAGGCCGTTTCCCTGCCGGTACCCGTGCGTTGCGCGATCCGCCCCGGCGCGCTGCGGGTCCGGGTGCCACGGGACCGTCCCGGCGTGCCTCCGCCCGCGGCCACCATCAGCTGGTCCCGGCTGCGGCGCCTGGCGTCGTGGCGGCGCGAGCCGCCGTCGGCCGGCGCGCCCGCGGGTCCCTCGCCGGTCACCACGGGCCGTCAGGACAGATCCGGGCAGGAACCGGATGCGGGCCCCTTACGAGCAGCTGACAGAGCTTCGCGACGTGCTGGCACGGGCCAGGGAGCTGTCGGTGCGGACGATGATTTTCGACGTGGAGCCCCTGGTCGCGTGGTGGGACAGTAGCCAGGAGTCACTCGACCGGGGAATAGCGGCAGTCGTCTCCGGGCTCGGGGAGCTTCCTGATGTGCGTGCGGTGGTCTTCGCCACGAACTCCGCCCGCCGGCCCTCGGCAATCCCGTCGCTTCCTGGCGTACAGGTGACGTACCTCGCCTCCGCGGGGAAGCCGCTGCGCACCGCTCCGTACCATGCTCTTCCCCGGCCCGGTGCCGTGATCGGGGATCAGGTCGCCACCGATGGGCTGCTCGCCCGTCGTCTCGGCTACACGTTCCTGCACTGGAACCCGCAGTTGGCCGGCGTGCCGCTCCGGCCGAGGCTCATGGGCCTCCTCGGCCGGCTGGCCCAGCCGCTGTTCCGCACCCGTAAGGGGCCGGCGCGCGAGCCTCGCTCTTAGGCATCTCCCTCTCGGCGGGGGAGGCGGCCAGCATCAGTGCAGGTGTATGAGAACCACGTCCTTCAGCAGGATCATCACGACCCCCAGCGCCGCCGCGACGGAGGTCGCAAGAAGAAGCCGGTGCCCGTGCAGCTGCGCCGCCCGCCCTGCCGACCATCCGTGGAACGTCAGCGCGGCGATCGCGACCCCTAGCCCGACGTTGGCGGCGGTCAGGCCCGATGCGCCCGCCAGATGGGCGACCACCAGCGCGAGCAGCGGCGCGTATGAGGCGGTGACCATCGGCCAGGTGCCGGCCAGCATGCCCCGGATACTGGCCCACGTCGGGAGGCGGCCTCCCTCGGCCTGCTCGCCGATCACCTCGGCGTACTCCTCGGCCACCCAGTAGACGATCAAGGTGACCACCACGGCGACCACCAGTGGGACGGTGGGCAGCTCGTCCCCGCTGGCGGCGATGATCGCCGCGGTGATGATGGCGCCGTAGATGCTGGCCGCGCGGTGCCGTCCGGAGATCTTCGCCGACCGCGCGGGCCGGCGTTCGTCTCCCTCCGCGATGGTTACCATGATCGCCCCTTCCGGTGGCAGCACCCGAAACCTAACAGTGGCCCCTTCGTGCGGTAATCACCCGCCCCGGATCACCATCGGGCGGAGCGCCCGGCACCGCCTTTTCACCCCCTGCAGGGTGAGGTCGCTCCCGGCCGCGCGGCGTGTGATCGGTGATGTGCCAATGGGACGGACTAGCCGGGCTTTGGTGAGTCCCCGGGTGACATGGAGGAGAAATGACGTCGGCAACAGTCAGGGGAGCCAAGGGCACCGGCTACGGTGAACCCCGTGGCCTAGGCCTGGTCTTCTTCGCAGCGGTGATGCTGCTGGTCGTCGGCATCTTCAACGTGATCGACGGCATCGCCGCGATCGCTAACTCGCACGTGTTCGTGGCGAATGCGCACTACGTGATCGGTGACCTGCGGGCCTGGGGCTGGGTGGTCCTGATCCTCGGTCTCCTCCAGCTTCTGGCGGGTGGGGGAGTGATGATAGGGAACCAGGCAGCCCGCTGGTTCGGCATAGCCATCATCGGGCTCAACCTCATCTCTCAGCTGTTCTTCATCCCGGCCTATCCCTTCTGGGCGCTGACCATCATCGCGTTCGATGTGTTCGCGCTATACGGGCTCTGCGTCTACGGCGGCCGGGCCAACGTGACCGGCGAGTAACGCCAGACGTGACCGACACGACGAAGCCCGTGGCGGCCGACCGCGCCAGGAAGATGATCCTGCAAGCGGTGCTTTGTCGCCGGGCTGATCATGTACGGCGCCGGGGGCTGATCGCTCCTGCCTGTGGCGGCCAAGCTGCCCGAAGGCAAGCCGTTCGCCGCGGCGCTTACCGTGATGCTGGTCTTCGGCGTGATCGGGTTCGTCATCGCCGAGCTGATTCCGCCCGGCCCTGGCAGGAGTCCCGAAGAAGAGGCGCCAGGACCGGCGCGCGGCAATGTGACTACCGCGACGTGACGTGCGTCAAGGGCTCACCGTGGTGAGAGGACGTGGTACTGCCACGGCTCCAGATCAACGAACAGCCCGGGGCCGGCGAGTTCGCCGCCGTCACGGACGAACACCGCGCCGGACAGCAGGTCCTCTAGCCGCCAGTCTCGCCCCGGCAGGTCCGGCCATCCGAGCGGGATCCGGCCTTGAGCGGGCTGGCCGGACAGGTTGACGATCACCACGTGCCGCGCGTCGTCCGCACCAGACCAGGACCAGGCCAGGAGGTTCCGGCAGGACTGGTTATCGGGCCATCCGTCGGCCTCGAGCAGCCGCCACGTCCCGGCCCGGACGCCGTGACCGGCGACGGTGGCGAGCAGTCGCCGGTACCAGCCGGCGAGCTCGGTGTCGGTCGGCTCGTCAGGCCGCCGGGCCAGGAAGACGGGCGGCCGGACCCGGCGGCCCTCGAACTGGCCCTCATACCACAGCGTGGCGCCGGGCAGGGTCGCGATGCTGACGGCGGCGGCCCGCTCGGCCGCCGGATCCATCCGCGACGCGACGCGGGGCTCGTCGTGATTCTCCAGGAAGCGCAGCAGCCGGGCCTGGTATCCCGGATCGGCCCGGAGGTGGTCGCGGACGGCGGACGCGTCCTCCTCGATGATCCGGTCGTAGAGCCGCTTGTCGTAGCAGAAGTCGAAGCCCTGCTGCTGGAGCTCCCACTCCATGTCCCAGTACGCCTCGGCGGCGAGCACGACCTGCGGGTGCTGCCCGTGCAACTCGCCGATCACGGCCGGCCAGAATTCCTCGGGCGGCGCGGCCCCGGCGCGGGTGCCCCAGGTCTTGGCGAAGATGTCGTTGATCATGAGCATGGCCATGTCACACCGGATGCCGTCGCACTGACTGGCGATATCGGCCAGCGTCTCGGCGGTCGCCGCGCGCATCGCGGGCGAGAACGCGTTGAGCTGGACAACATCCGGCCACGGCGGGAAATACGGGTCCCGGCCGTGCGCCAGCACCTGGCCGCCCGCCGCTACCCAGCCGGCCGGGTCCGCGCGGAGGTCGTCCTCGGAGCCGCGGACGAAAAGTTCCGGATCGCTCATCACCCACGGGTGGTCCGGGGCGACGTGGTTAGGCACGTAGTCGAGGATCAGCCGCACGCCACGGGCAGCCAGCGCGGCCCGCGCCGCCGCTAGCCCGTCGCGGCCGCCGAACATGTCGTCCGCGACATAGCGCCGCACACAGTACGGGGAGCCGATGACGTCCTCGGGCCGCAGGTCAGGCAGGGCCTCGCGAAACGACGCCTGAAGCTCAGGGTTCGCGTTGGCCAGGGCCAGCCCGGCCGGGCTGCGCTCCCACACGCCCATCAGCCAGACCGCGTTGACGCCGTCCGGCGTGATCGCGTCCCAGTCCGATCCCGTCACGTCGGCCAGGGTGACCAGCTGCCCGGCCGCCCGGGACAGGTCACCTAGCCAGACCCCCGTGTTGATCTCGGAGATCGCCGGCCGGGCCGGCCACCCGGGACGGTTCCGTTCCGCACTGGCCATGGTGTGCTGCCTCCCCATAAGGACATCACGTTGCCTCATCCAGGCTCCAGAGGCGAGGCGGCCTGCGTCTCCTCCGCCGTGGGTGATATCTCCCAGGTGACCAGCAGCCGCCGCAACCTCACCCGGCAGGAGGGAGGCCGCCTTCGGCGGCGTGCGGTCCGATCAATGGAAGCGTCCGGGAACCGTGGTCAGACCCTGACCCACGCCGATGTGGAGGGCCGAGAATGTCGTCAGTCCTGGAAGCGTAAGACATGGCGCATCGACTCGATGTGCCCGGCGGCGCCAGCGGCCCCGCCCCGGAGCGGGCCGCGGCTGGCCCCGAGTGGTACTCACGGTCGCCGGGGGAAGTCGCGGAGGCCCTGGGGGTCACGGTGTCCGCCGGGCTAACCGCGGCCCAGGCCGCGGAGCTGCTGAGCGCGAACGGCCCGAACGCGCTGCCGGAGGAGAAACCGAAGCCGGGCTGGCGCCGGTTCCTGGATCAGTACCGCAGCTACATGCAGATCATCCTGATCGCTGCGGCGATCGTCTCGCTGCTGATCAAGGAGTGGAGTACTGGCGTCCTGCTGCTGGCGCTGACGGTGCTCAACGCGGTGATCGGCCTGCGGCAAGAAGGCAAGGCCGAGAGCGCCATGAACGCGCTCAAGTCGATGATGAAGGCCACCGCCCGGGTGCGGCGGGACGGGTCCGAGGCGCAGATCCCGGCCGACCAGGTGGTAGTGGGCGACGTCGTGCTCATCGCCGCCGGGGACGAGGTGCCGGCCGACGGCCGCATCATCGCGGCCAGCGCCTTGCAGATCGACGAGTCGGCGCTGACCGGGGAGAGCGTCCCGGCGGCCAAGGACGCGCAGACGCTGCCGGACGCCGAGGTGGGGCCGGGCGACCAGCTGAACATGGCGTTCATGAACACCCCGGTCACGCACGGCAGCGGCACCGTGATCGTCACGGCCACGGGCACCGGAACCGAGCTGGGAAAGATCTCCGGGCTGCTGGCCGCCACGGCCGCCGAGCAGTCACCGCTGGACCGGGAGCTCAACCGGCTCACGCTGTGGATCGCGTCCGCGGCCGGCCTTACGATGATCGTGATGTTCGCGCTGGGCCGGGCCCGCGGCCAGGCCTGGGACGCGCTGTTCATCAGCGCGGTCTCGCTGGCCATCGCGGCCATCCCGGAGGCGCTGCCCACCGTGTCGCAGTGGATCCTGTCGGTCGGCGCGGTCGACCTGGCCAAGCGCAACGCCATCGTGAAGGACCTGCCTTCGGTGGAGACGCTGGGATTCACCTCGGCGATCAACTCCGACAAGACCGGCACCCTGACCATGAACCAGATGACCGCGGTCGAGGTAGTGAACCCGACCGACCGTTACACGATCTCGGGTATCGGCTACGGCCTGGACGGCCAGGTCCAGCACGCCGCGGGCTCCGCGGCCAGCATCGAGGACGCGATCGTGCCCTACCTAGTCGCCAGCGACGCCAAGCTGGCGGACGGCAAGGTCGTGGGCGACCCCACCGAGGGCGCCCTGCTCGTGCTGGGTTACAAGGCCGGGATAGACATCGATGAGACCCGCGAGAAGCTGCCCCGGCTGGCCACGCTGCCGTTCGACCCAACCTACAAGCTGATGGCGACGTTCAACTCGGCCACCGGCGCGGCCGGGCAGCCGGTCGTCCGGTGCTTCGTCAAGGGCGCGGCGCCGGCGGTGATGGCGCGGGCGGCCACCGCCCTGTCCGGCGGCACCAGCATCCCGTGGGACGCCGGCCTGAACGAGCAGCACCAGGCACACATGGAGCGCATGGAGGGGGCGGGCCGGCGAGTGATGGCCGCCGCCACCCGTGACCTCGACCCGGCCGGGTTCGACCCGGCGGGAGACCTGCTCAGCTACGTCACGGGCTTGCGGCTGACCAGCCTGGTCGGGATGGTCGACCCCGCCCGGGATGAGTCCAAGGACGCGGTAGCCAGCGCCCAGGCAGCTCACATCAGGGTCCGCATGGTGACCGGCGACGACGTCATCACCGGCGCGGCCATCGCCAAGCAAGTCGGGATCCCCGGCGAGGCCATCCTCGGCGCCGACTTCGCGGCCCTTTCCGAGCCCGAGCGGCTGGCTCGCATCGACGACATCGGCGTCCTGGGCCGGGTCGCACCGGAGCACAAGGTGCTGCTGGCCGATACGTTGAAGAAGAAGGGTGACGTCGTGGCCATGACCGGCGACGGCGTCAACGACGCGCCGGCCATCAAGGCGGCCGACATCGGGATCGCCATGGGCAGCGGAACCGAGGTGGCCAAGAACGCGGGCCGGATGATCCTGTCCGACGACAACTTCGCCACGATCGTGTTCGCGGTCGAGCAGGGCCGCAAGATCTACGACAACCTCACCAAGTACATCCGTTTCGTCCTGGTCCTCCTGGTGGTGTTCGTCCTGACGTTCCTCGGCGCGACGCTGTTCAACATCGCCAGCAGCGAGCCGTTCACGCCCGCCCAGGTGCTGTGGGTCCACTTCTTCGTCAACGCCCCGTTCGGTTTCGCGCTCGGCTTCGACAAGGAAAGCCCGGGGCTCATGGCGCGCACGCCGCGCCCCCGGGGTGCGTCGGTGCTGACCAAGGGGGTGATGGTCACGGTCGGGCTTTCCGGCCTGGCCATCACGATCGGGCTGCTGTCCCTGATCGAACTCGGCCAGCACCACTTCGGCAGCGTCGACATCGGCCAGTCGATCGCGTTCACGTCCTTCGCGTTCTGCCTGATCGTGGCGGCCGTCGAGTGCCGGAGCGAGACCGGCACGGTGCTGACCACCGCCACCTTCGACAGCAAGCAGATGAACTGGGCGATGCTCGGAGAGTTCGTCCTAGCCGTACTCGTCACCCAGATGGATGCCTTCAACCGCCTGCTGGGAACGGTCCAGATCAACCTGCGTCAGTTCGGCTGGGCGCTGGTGCCCGCCGTCGTGCTGCTGGCGCTCTGGGAACTCGGCAAGCTCGTCGCCCGCCGGTCAGCGGCCGCCCAGCGTCAGAGGAGGACCCCGGATGCCACGATCGCCACGCAATTGCATATCGTGACTCCTGAATAGAAAGTTTACTTTTCGCTGTCTGCGAGCGACAGAAAGTAAGGCAGGGAAGGAGAGGCGATGGCCGGCGCGCCGCCTCTTGCGGCCCGCGGTTCACCACCGCAGCCACCCGATTCCGGCCTGCCGGCAGCAGGCAAGTTCCATCCTCCTGATCCGCGCAGGCAATGGGTGCCGCGCCAGCGCCTGATCGAGCACCTGGCGGCTGGCGACGCGAAGCTGGCCCTGGTGCACGCGCCCGCGGGGTTCGGCAAGACGATCGCCGTGGCGCAGTGGCGGGCCGCTGAGAACCAGGACCGGGCTTTTGCCTGGCTCTCGCTCGATTCCGGTGACGACGATCCGGTCAGCCTCTGGTCGCACATTATCTTCTCGCTGCAGCGGGCCTGCCCGCGTCTTGCCGGGGGAGACCTGCTGGCGCTGCTGCGAGCGCGGCTTCCTGACATTTCCGGGCGACTGGTGCCCAGCCTCGTCAACGCGCTGGCCCGACTGCCCGAACGGGTGGTGCTCGTCCTGGACGACTTCCACCTCGTCCGGGCGCGGCGCTGCCACGAGCAGATCGATTCGCTGCTGGCCAGCCTGCTGCCCCCCGCCAGGATCGTGATCATCAGCCGGACGGTCCCACCGCTTCAGGCAGCCCGGCTGCGGGCCGCCGGAGAGCTGACGGAGATCGGCGCGCGGGAGCTTCGCTTCACGCCCGAGGAGGCGTCGGGCCTGATCGGTGCCGTCGCCGGCAGCCCGCTCGGCGAGCATGACCTGGCGGCACTGGTCGACGCGACGGAGGGGTGGCCGGCCGCTGTGTACCTGGCGGCGTTGTCCCTCCGGGGCCAGCACGACCCAGGTGAGTTCGTCCGCGAGTTCACCCACGGCAACCGGTACGTCGCCGACTATCTCTTTGAGGAGGTCATCAGCCGCCAGCCCGACCACGTCGTGCGGTTCCTCATCGAGACGGCGATCCTCGACCGGTTCACGGCCGCGCTCTGCGACGCGGCGACGGCACGGGGGGACGCGGCGGAGATCATCGACGTGCTCGAGCGGGAGAACCAGTTCCTCGTCGCGCTGGACGAGAGCCGGCGATGGTTCCGGTACCACCACCTGTTCGGCCGGGCGCTTCGCGCCCGGCTCACCTCCAGCGAGCCGGCGCTCGTTCCGCTGCTGCACCGGCGCGCCAGCGAATGGTTTCGCACCCAGGGGCTCACTGGGGAAGCGATCGGCCACGCCCTCGCCGCGGGTGACACCGGCGTGGCCGTCGAGGTGATGGCCGCGCAGTGGTACCCATATCTCAACGCCGGCCGCTTGGAGACCGTCAGAGGCTGGCTGCAGGACCTTGGCGATCACGTCATCGCCGGGAACCCGCTCGCCGCGCACATTGCCGCCTGGGTCGGGGCCCTGTCCGGCCAGCCGGGCACGGTCCAGCGGCTGCTTCCGGTCATCGATGCGGGAGGGGACAGCGGGCCGCTTCCCGACGGCATGCGCTCGCTGCGGTCTTCAGCGGCGCTGCTCAGGGCCACGTTCGGATTCGACGGCATCCGCGTCATGGGGGAATCGGCGGCCATCGCGGTTGAGCTTGAAGACGACCCCGCGTCCCCCTGGTACGCGCTCGCGCTGGCCGATCGCGGGTTCAGCCTGTATCTGTCCGGCGAGCCCGGGTCGGCGGAGGCGCTCAGGCGGGCGGTGCTGAGCGGCGTCACCGATCCCGCCATACAACTGACCGCCATGTCCGTCGCGGCTCTGGTGGCCATCGCGGCGGGCCGGCCGGCCGAGGGCAGTGCGCTGGCGGACGCGGCGCTGCGCGTTGCCGACGACAGCCTCGGGGAAACGCCGCAGGCCAGCCTTGCCTACCTGGCCGTCGCCGCCGTGTGGGCCGAACAGGGCCGGCTCGAAGAAGCACGCCGGGAGCTGCTGCGCGCCCTCCAATTGCGGCGGCACTGGCCGGGGATGAGTCCCTGGGCAACGACGGAGATCATGTTCAGGCTCGCGGCTGTGCTGCACGGCCTGGGAGACGATGCCGGGGCGAGGACACTCGCGACCGAAATCGACGACGTGCTCATGTCGCTTCCAGACGGGGCCGACGCCCAGCGGACCCGGCTGGAACTTCTCCGCCATCGGCTCGGTGCCGGCGTGGGCGCCGAGCCGGTAGGCGACGGGCAGGTGCAAGGCCTGACCAATCGCGAAATAACCGTCCTGCGCATGCTCAGGGGGACGATGTCGGTCGCGGAGATCGCGCAGGAACTGGAGCTGTCCTCGAACACGATCAAGACCCACACCCGGGCGATCTACCGGAAGCTCGCTGTGTCCACCCGCCCCGCCGCCGTAGCCCGGGCTCGCGAACGTGGCCTGCTGTTAGCCCGGGCAGGCTTCATGCACCCAGGACCTGTCCGCGCGCCTGCGGACATCCTGACGTGCTGTCACCGGCTGATCGCAACGCCCGCAGCGCCGCCCGGCCGCGTGCGCGGAGTTGCTGTCCCACCCGGCCGGGCGGGCGTCAGGAACGGCAAGCCCGATCGGGCCCGAGCCGGTCACCGGGAGCCCGGCGCCGCCAGGGCAGTAGTGATCCAGATGCACTTGGCGCACCCGCTCGCCGATCGACGTCAGCCTCCCGCGCTCGCTCATCCTGGTACGCCGCCCCGAGTCAGGCCAGCGCCATGGCGATGGCGTGCAAGGCCAGGCCCACGCCGGCCCCGACCACCGTGCCGTTGATGCGGATGAACTGCAGGTCGCGGCCGAGCAGCAGCTCCAGCTGCGTCGCCGTCTGCGTGGCGTCCCAGCGCTGAATGGTGCCCGTGACCAGGCCGGCGAGCTCGTCGTGGAACTGGTCGGCGAGCGCCCTGGTTCCCGACTCGATCATCCGGTCGAGGCTCTCCTGGAGCCGCTGATCCGATCCGAGGCGGCGGCCGGCCGCGATCAGCGCCCCGGCCATCCGGTGGCGCAACTCGGACTCCGGGTCGGCAGCCTGGATGCGCATGGTCTCCTTGGCGTTCTTCCACAGCGCCGACGACCAGTCCCGCAATCCCGCGCTGCCCAGCACCTCCCGCTTGATGCGCTCGCCGCGCTCGCGCAGCTCGGGCGACGTCTCGAGGCGGTCGGGCAGCGCGGCGATCCACTCGTCGAACTTCTGCCTGGTCTCGTCCTCGGGATCGGCGGCCATCGCCGCTAGCCGCTCGCGCAGCCGGGTGTAGATCCGGTCGTAGACCCGCCGGTACACCAAGTCCGGCACCCAGCGGGGTGCTTCGATCTCGAACCGGTCGCGAAGCTCCTCGTAGTGCTCCTCGAGATAGCGGTCGACGCCGGACAGGATGCCGTTGAACAGCTCGGCGTGGTGTCCTTCCGCGATGAGGGCCCGCACCAGCCGCCCGGCCAGGGGCGCCACGTCGAGGGAGTCCACGGCACGGGTCAGCTCGCCGGTGAGG
>Ga0335072_10005022_pt1 | contig 19514 bp, 13 predicted proteins | sample Lox_Sample_21_FD_206725 | JGI IMG/M metagenome (GOLD analysis project Ga0335072, IMG submission 206725) | Soil microbial communities from Loxahatchee National Wildlife Refuge, Florida, United States - Lox_Sample_2.1 | ecosystem: Environmental > Terrestrial > Soil > Wetlands | place: USA...
TCATCGGTGCGCAGAGCGATGTGGGCCTGCAATTCGGCGGCGATCTCGTCGTCCATACGGGAGCGCCGAAACAGGTTTGTCATGCGGCGGAAGACGGACATCCTGCACCTCCTCTGGTGGAGCAAAGGGCGTTATGCAAAACGCAATACGGCACGAACGCCTTTTACCAGCTGGTCGAAGCTCTCCTGGGCTCGCTCCAACTGGCGGCGGCCCTCGGCGGTTAGCTTGTAGTACTTGGCGCGGCGATTCGTTTCAGTCATCGCCCACTCTGAGCCGATCCAGCCGCTTTGCTCCATGCGGTGCAGGGCCGGATAAAGCGAGCCCTCTTCCACGCGCAGAAGATCGTTCGACGCGCTTTGGATGTGTAGCACGATGCCGTAACCGTGAAGCGCGCCATTCTGGTCGAGGGTCTTGAGAACAAGCAAATCGAGTGTTCCTTGAAGATCGTTCTTGGCCATGGGTGATTACCCCTAGAACTCTTGGTACGGAGAAGTCTAGGCATAGAACGCTAGGCATGTCAATTGGAAGGTGACGAATGCCAGGGTTCATCAGCAGCAACTCCCGGAGCGTCCCACTGTGCAACGCCGGCCGCACCCTGCGGCGTTATCCTTTCAGGTTGAGGTGATTCGACCATGCCTGAGACTGCTACGCGCCCGCAACTTGCCTACCTGACCGCAGCAATGGACGAACTGAAGGCCAAGGGAACCCATTTCCGGCTGCGGATCCTGGACGACCAGCAGGCGCCGGTCTGCCATTACGACGGGAAAGAGGTCATCAATCTCGCCAGTAACAACTATCTCGGGCTCGCCAACCACCCCAGGCTGGTTGAGGCTGCGTTGAAAGCCACCCGGGAGCTCGGAGTTGGCTCTGGCGCGGTGCGAACGATTGCCGGCACCATGCGCATCCATATGGACCTCGAGGAAAAGATCGCGCGATTCAAGAAGGTGGAAGCGTGCGTCGTCTTCCAGAGCGGGTTCACTGCCAATGCCGGGACGGTAAGCGCGATCCTCGGCAAAGAGGACTTCATCCTTTCCGATGAGCTCAATCACGCCAGCATCATCGACGGTGCGCGTCTGTCGCGGGCCAAGATCAAAGTCTTCCGTCACAAGGACGCAGCCCATTGCGAAGAACTGCTGAAAGAAGTTGCCAATGAACCTGGCCACAAGCTGGTAATTACCGACGGCGTTTTTTCGATGGACGGCGATATCGGACCTGTAGACAAGCTGGCAGTGCTGGCTGAAAAGTACGGCGCGATCATGATGGTTGATGACGCACACGCGAGCGGCGTGCTCGGGCGCAACGGGCGCGGGTCAGTGGATCACTTTGGCATGCACGGACGCGTCGATGTGCAGGTGGGCACGCTGTCAAAGGCCATTGGCGCGCTGGGCGGCTACGTGTGCGGATCGCGCGACCTGATTGACTATCTCTATCATCGGGCGCGGCCGTTCTTGTTCTCAACGTCACATCCGCCGGCGGTCGCGGCCACATGCATAGCGGCCTTCGACATCCTGGAGCAGGAGCCGGAGCGCATCGAGCGGCTCTGGAACAACACGCGCTACTTGCAGGACGAGCTTCGTCGCGCAGGCTTCAACATCGGCGGAATTAATACGCCGGCCACGGAAACTCCGATTACGCCGGTGATCGTGGGTGATGGCCGCGCAGCCATGGAGTATAGCCGCGCACTGTTTGACGAGGGCGTGATGGGCACGGGCATCGCATTTCCCACCGTTCCGGAAGGCAAGGCGCGCATTCGCTTGATCGTGACCAGCGAACATACAAAGGCGCAACTCGATCGCGCGCTGGAGACACTGGAGCGGGTTGCGAAGCGCATGGGGCTGCTTCAGTGACCCGCGCAGGCCGCTGTTAACTGCGCGGCCGACGGGCTCGATGGACTTTGCCATGCACTCTGCGGGGCGCTGAACCACTGTTTTGCGCATGTGTAGAGCGATTGCATCTCGCGGCGCGTCGCCGAGTTGTGAACTTCTGCGATCTGCCCGGGTGTTAACGACCAGTTGAGCGGGTCGGTGCGAGCCTTGTCGGCCGACCACAGATCGGCGAAGACAATTGCCTGCACCTCGATCTTGCCGTCATAAGCATGTTCCAGCAACTCAAGCGATGACTGATCGCGGGCCGTGATGCTTTCGTGACCTGCCTGCCAGAACCCCAGCAAAGGCCCCGTCACCTGGTTGAACAGATTCCAGATTGAGTTGGGCTCCACGTGGTCAGGATTCGTCTCAGGGCCGGAACCGCTGATGCCGCCGCTGTTGCGAATTTCAATCAGCACGATGCGCACGGGGCCGTTCGTGTTTGCCTCCTGTTGCTGCGTCACGCGCTTCTCTGCATTCGCAGCCGGCGTTGGCGCGGTAGCAGAGCTGGTGGTGGTCGGAGGAGCTCCGATTGCGTAATGCAGGAACTCGAGGGCGGATGCGGTGCCGTCGTTGTCATAGTAACCTCCGTCGGCAAAATGAACGCTTTCCGGCGAATCGTCGAGCGCCAACGGTACACGCGCCTGCGAGGACACAAAAGGAAAAGTTGCCGACATCTGCGCGGCCGTGGCGAGGGGCAGATCGGGCGCAGCGGCGCTGTCTGCATACTTGGTGAAGGTGGCCAGAAACGATCGCGCTTTGTAGTTTGGACCGGCCGGTTCGATGCTTTCATCGGGGATGCGGTAATTGGCGAGAAGGAATCGCTCTCCATTTTCCACGGTGGTCGTATTCATGGTGAATGCAGGAAAGCCGCGGTCGATGGCGTTGAGATCGGCAACCGTCAACTCCTGCTCGGCCGGCAGATTTGCTTTTTGCGCTTTCACAAGATCGTCGAGCGATATCGAGGAAGTTGAATCGAGGCGGCAAAAAGGATCGTCGAGGTTGCGCGCGAATGCTTTGCGGAGCGCCCAGGTGCGATCTTTTCCGAGCGGCAGCTCGCCCAGATCGTCCACACCAGGCGAGTACGCCTTGAATCCGGGCAAAACAACCTTGGGAATGTCGTAATACACGAGTCCCCAGCCCACGGCTTCGAGACTCGAACATTGTGCTGCCATGGCCATGCGATCCCAATCCCAGCCGCCTCCATTGGCCTTGGCATCCAGTTCGCGCAGATACGTGTAGAGCCCTGCGCTGCCGCCCGAAACCGTGCTCAACAGCAGGAGGTGATCGTGGAATGATCCGGCTTGGGGATCTTGCACAAAAGTCGTTTCCAGTTGCTGCAGAACGGCCGCCGTCCATGCGGCTGCATGAATGCCCCCTCCTGTGGAAGTGACGACGATCAGTGGCTCGCCAGGATGCCCGGCCAGCTTTGCGTCGAGGACTTCTTGTGGAGTGGGAAGATTTGCAGGCGCGGGTCGCGTCGCGGTGGAAAGATAGTGTTCCTCCCGTCCTCCATCCCAATGGAAGATGCGGGGAATCGCCAGCGCGATAAGAATCGTGGTGAGAACCGGAACGCGATAGCGATCGGCGAAGAATGCGATGGCGCCTACCGTCCACGAGCAGGAAATGACGAGAATCAGAACCAGCGCGAGGATAGGGAAGCGCTCGGCGTCTTCATACTGGTACAGCAATGGAACCGAGAGCCCAAACAGCAGCACTGCGATCGTGAAGAGAATTTTCCAGCCCCTTAGCGCCTTTGCTGTTCCCGGGGCAGAACTTGCCGCGAGCACGAGGACGATCAGCAGCAGCCCAAACGCGAGATAGAGAATCGTGAAAACCCTTGACCACGAGGGCACGGGCACGGGCGCCGTCATTGGCCACAAGACCCAGAACAGGAGATAGAAGCTGAACGCCGCCAGCAACGAAAAGTAGTGGCATTCGTACAGATTTCCCGCGGGAGCCCAGCGATAGCCTGGGACCTGAAACAGGTTGCGAACCCAGTTGAAAGAAAACGGAAGGCCGGCCAACTCGAGCGCGTCGCCGAAGCTCTCATCTCCAGCCCGCGAGCTGAGGAAGAACCAACTCCGCGGAAACAGGAGTGTGCGCGCCGAGGGCCGTCCCACGGCCGCTACCATCCGCGAAGCCGGCGCCGGCCGGTAGGTGAGGTAGTAGAGCGCGTTGACGACGTACCAGAAGAGGAGCGCGAGCGCGACCCCAAATCCAAGTCCCTTCCATATCCCGGCAGCATCGACTCCTTCGCTCTTCCCGTTTGCAACGAAGTACCAGAAGACCACGATGTTGTTCACTTGGGCGAGCAGAGGAGCCACCCATTCAAACCGGATGCCTTCGTCAGCCAGCAGCCGGAGAAGCGGGTTCGGGCACGCATCTCCAAATCGCTCTTCGCCATTGATCGCGACGATGCGGGCCATGATGAGCGCAACGCAACTCGCCGAAAACAGGAAGAATGCCGCGCAGAGGTATTGCCCCTCGCGCGAGGGAGTAACAATGCCGCTGACCAGGCTTCGCGCAGGCGTGGTGTCGGCCCAGACCAGCAGCAGCGGAAAGATCCATAGCAGGATGGCGAACCGCATGAAGTAGAGGTAGCGCGCCCAGGGTGCGAGCCGTCTGCGCAGGGCAAAGCCAATGCAAACGAGAACGACGATCGCAAAAATGGTCATACCCATGATCGAACCCCTGAAAACCGATGCGGCGAGGGATGCGGTTGCCATTGCAAGAAAGAGCGGAACGAGAATCCGCAGACGAGGCTGATGGCCTGGAAGCCGAAGAGGCTGCACCCTCGGGCGACGCAATCACAGCAGTGAAGCAGATAGGGGCACAGCCAGCATAGCGCCGATTCGGGCGAGGTCAAGTAATCAGGACTATTACAAAAAGAGTTACTACGCGCAGCGCATCGCCTGCGACTCTATAGTATGGAGAAGGAACACACTTCATCCATCCGGCTTGAACGCATGATCGCTCATCTGCGCGGCAAACTGATTTACAAGCAGCCCGGCCAGGCCATTGTGGAAGCGGCCGGCGTAGGCTACGACGTTGCGATTTCCGTGCCGACGTTTACGGGCCTGCCGCCGGTCGGGGCTGAAGCCTCGCTGCACATCCACACCCAGGTCAGCGACGATCAGATCGCGCTCTTCGGGTTTCTAGAGAACGAAGAGAAGCGGCTGTTCGAGCGGCTCATCACCGTGAGCGGCGTTGGCCCGCGCCTCGCCATCAAGATGCTGAGCGGGTTGCAGCCGGAGCGCGCCGTCCAAGCCATCCGCGCGCAGGATCACGCGCAGTTGACGCGCATTCCGGGTGTCGGCAAGAAGCTGGCGGAGCGGTTGGTCGTTGAGTTGAAAGACAAATTGGACGACTTTGCTGTCGCTCCTGCGCCTGCCGCGGTGCAGGGGCCGGCGGTGGATGATGTGCTCTCAGCGCTGGTGAATCTTGGCTACCAGCGGCCCGCGGCAGAGAAAGCTATCGAGCAGGCGATCGCTAAAGACAAGGACCTTGCCGGCGATTTCGACGCGCTGTTTCGCGGCGCATTGAAGGTGATCCGCTAGAAAAGTCGCCCGGTTGCTGGTTCAGTCATAGGACAGCGAGACTGAAAGATCGCGCCAGCGGTTGAGATCCGTTCTGGCTGTCTCCAGCTTCTGTTCGAACATGCTGACAGCGTCTGATCCCGCCAGGAAGCGAAGCGGCGGATCAGGGCTGTTGACGATGCTCAACAGGGCGAGGGCCAGCTTGCGCGGATCGCCAGGTTGCTTCCCGTGCATTGCGGGCACCGATTTCCTTACCGCACCTGCAGTTTCAGCGTAGTCATCGATGACCGTTGCTGCGTATTGGAGAGCCTCAGGAGCGAGGAGCTCAGTGCGAAAGTAGCCGGGTTCAACGATGGTTACCCGAATGCCCAGCGGAGCCAGCTCTTTTGCGAGAGCCTCGCTCAGGCCCTCCACAGCGAACTTGGTGCCGCAATAAGCGGATATGCCTGCATCGGCGTGAAAGCCGCCGACCGAGCTGATGTTCACGACGTGCCCAGCGTGTTGAGCGCGCAGAACCGGAAGCGCGGCTCTGGTGACATTGATCAATCCAAAGACGTTCGTCTGATATTGGGCGAGAGTCTCTTCCGCGCTGCACTCCTCCAGCGCTCCGCACAGTCCGTATCCCGCGTTATTCACGAGAACATCGATCCGGCCAAACTGGCGCACGGCGGCATCCACTGCCTTTTCCGCATCTGCGCCGCGCGTAACATCAAGGGTGAAGGGCAGGAGCCGTTCGGAAACTCCAAGAGCCCCGGCTACGCTGTCTGCGCTGCGGCTTGTGGCGACCACTGCGTCTCCGGCCTCAAGAGCTGCCTTTGCAAACTCCGCACCCATGCCCCGGCTGGCGCCTGTAATGAACCAAGTTTTCATTACGTGATTTGTACCACGCGCCGAGGGTTCGTTCCACGCCAACCCCAGTCAAAAGAACTGGATTTCCGATCTGATTTTGCTGCGATATGATGAGTCCTCTCTCTTCTGATCGTTGGAGGCCGAGTTGTGATGCGGTTCCGCGCGTTGGCACTAGGCGCTTGCTGGTTTTGCGTTCTGAGCTGTGCCCAAACTTCGGGCCAAAATACCATGTCGAGCGGCGCTCCCCAACAGCCACGCTACGACCCGCAGGGGCGCGTTATCACTGCGGGCGGCTTTGTCGACAAGGGGCCCGTCATCTTTCAGGATGTGACGAAAAGTGCGGGGCTGGGCAACTGGCGTCACGTGATGGGCGGCCCCGAGAAGACCTTCATCCTCGAGTCGAACGGATCGGGCGTGGGCCTCATCGACTACGACAACGACGGCTGGCTCGACATCTACCTCGTCAACGGCTCCACGTTCGACGCGCTCGCCGGCAAAGAGACTCCGCCGCACGCCGCGCTCTTCCACAACAATCACGATGGCACGTTTACCGACGTGGCCGCGCAAGCCGGCGTGACCAACGATCGCTGGGGCTTCGGCGTCACCATAGGGGACTACGACAACGACGGCTGGCCCGACATCTTCGTTGCCAATTATGGCAAGAACCGCCTCTACCACAACAACCGCAACGGCACGTTTACCGATGTGGCCGAGAAAGCAGGCGTGGCTCTCGGCAACTGGTCCGCGGGCGCTTCCTGGGGCGACTATGATGGCGACGGCCGGCTCGATCTCTTCGTCAGCGGCTACGTGCATTTCGATCTGAACCATCTGCCCTATCCGAAGAGCGAGGCCGTCGGATTTGCGGATTGCGGCTTTCGCGGCATGGGCGGGTTAACCTGCGGTCCCCGTGGCCTCGAAGGCGAGCCTGATCATCTTTTTCACAACAACGGCGACGGCACATTTACCGACGTCAGCGTGAAAGCCGGCGTCGACGACCAGAAGAACAAATACTACGGGCTCACCGCGGTTTTCGTCGACGTGGACGATGATGGCAAACCGGATTTGCTAGTTGGCAATGACTCGACGCCCAACTACCTCTATCGCAATCGCGGCAACGGCACCTTTGCCGACGAGAGCTACCTGTCCGGCTTCGCTTTCAACAAGGACGGCCGCGAGGTGGCCAGTATGGGCATCGCAATCGGCAGCTACCTGAACAATGGACGCGCCGACGTGGCGCTCACGAACTTTTCCGACGACTTCAAGATCCTCTACCGCAACGACGGCGACGCTTCGTTTACCGACGTCGGCAGCCGTGTCGGCATCGCCGACATCGCCATCCCGTTTCTCAGCTGGGGTGTCGGCCTCATCGATTACGACAACGACAGCTGGAACGACCTCTTCATCGTGAATGGCCACGTTTTCCCGATCGCCGACAAATCGGGTTGGGGATCGACCTACGCCCAGCGCCCCCTGCTCTTTCACAACACGCATCAAGGCACGTTCGAGTACGTGCCGCCCGTCGTCAATACCGGTCTCGCCGTCCTGCTCAGCGGGCGCGGCGCCGCGTTCGGCGATCTCTTCAACGATGGAAAAATCGACGTGGTGATGACACCGGTGGATGGTAGCGCCGTGCTGCTGCGCAACGTCAACCCCGACCATCATCACTGGGTTGAGCTGAAACTGGTGGGCGGCAAAGCCAGCCCCCGCGATGCGGTCGGCGCCAGGGTATTTCTAAAGGCAAACGGCAGGCGCATGCGCCAGGACGTGCTCAGTTCGGGCAGCTACATTTCATCGAACGACAAGCGCGCGCACTTCGGCCTCGGCGACGCTTCCGTCGCGGGCACGGCCGAAATCCATTGGCCATCCGGGCACGTCGAATATGTGCGCCTGCCCGCTGTCGACAAGATCTATACCATCACCGAGTCGAAGGGCATCACCGACACGCTCTGCACGAAGGAGCCCTGCACGGCACATAAAACCGGAGCACGCTGAAGGCGATCGGCAAAAGACCAGCGATAAGCTTTCAGCTTGGCTGCCGGCTCGACGAAAGCTCTTTGTGAAGCGGTGTGCAAATCGCAGTGCCGGTGTTTGGATAGACTTTGAGGCATGGCAGCAAAACTAAAGCCAACTCCCTCCGCCGCTCTCCCCTATCTCAGCCCTGCCGCGCTGACGTTTCTGCGTAATCTCGCCAAACACAACGATCGCGCGTGGTTCCAGCCGCGCAAGTCTGACTTCGAAGCGCTGCTGCGCGAGCCGATGCTGGCCATCGTTCGCAAAATCACCGATGCCATGATGGACTTCGCGCCCAACCATGTGCGGCCGGCTGAAAAATCCCTGTTCCGCATTTACCGCGACACGCGCTTCAGCAACGACAAGCGGCCTTACAAAACCCACGTTGCGGCGTGGTGGACGCACATGGGATTCGACAAGACCTCGGGTGCCGGTTACTACTTCCATGTCCGCCCCAAGGAAGTGATCATCGCCGCCGGCGCCTACATGCCTGAGAAGGAGCAACTGGCCGCGATTCGCCACTGGCTGCTCGACCATCACGAGGAGTTCCGCAAGATCGTGAATAGACCCGCGGTGCGGCGAACGTTCGTCGAGTTTGAGGGAGATGCGCTGACCCGGCCGCCCAAGGGCTTTCCGCCGGAACATCCCGCAATGGACCTGATCCGCTACAAGCAGTGGGGCATGAGCGTCGAATTGCCGCCGAAAACCGCGTTGCAAACGAACTTCGCGGCCACGGTGATTCGGCACTTCCGGCTGCTGGCGCCCATGGTCGACGCGCTGAATACGCCGATCGCATCGGCGTTCGCTCCCAAGAAGAAGGTGCTCTTCGGTCTCCGCTGAGAGCCTTCCAGAGACGTTTTTCACCGCGACTGGCGCGGGTCTGAGCCGCACCGTTGGCGAAAAACCGGCATTTTCGGCTTAAAATCGGCAAAAAAGGCAAAAATACCTAAGAAAACTGTGGAAAATCGCCGTTTTTTCATTGACTTTGCTTGCCCGCAGGCTGCATTGTTACCAACGACGGGTTCTGAAGAACCCGCATGAATACAGGGGTTTCGTGCAAGCTCAGCTACACTGGCCCTCCCTCATGCGGTACGCGGACACGGCTTTCTCAGGTACTTCGATCAGGCCAGAGCGGAGAGAACCCCGGCAAAACCGGCTGCCCCGAGGGCAAGCCCAGAAGGAGAACATCACATGGCAACTGGCATGACCAAGACCGCCCTGGTGCGGCATATGGCCGAGAAGCTCGAACTCACCAACAAGCAATCAGCCGCTTTCATGGACCTGTTGGCGGAGACCGCCATTAAGGAAACCAAGAAGAACGGCGTGTTTATCATCCCCGGCATCGGCCGCCTGGTAAAGGCAGAGCGGAAAGCCCGCATGGGCCGCAATCCGCAGACGGGCGAAGCCATCAAGATTAAGGCGAAGACCGTCGTGAAGTTCCGCGTTGCCAAATCGGCCAAGGACGTTATCGCTCCTCCTAAGAAGTAGTTTTTCGGATGGCGGACCACCCGAAGGGGAGAGGCCATGGTGCTTCTCCCCTTTTCCTTTCTTTGGAGGTGAATTTTCCGGAGTCCATCGGCAATCCTCGTCGTCCAATGAGGCATGGCAAGCTCCGCATCCTTCGGACCACTTACCTCATCGCGCGCCTTCGTCCGCGGTTCTGTCGTGACCATCCTGCGTCTTGAAGGACTGGCCGCCGCAGCGATCACTATCGTTCTCTACGCGCGTAGCGGCGCCAGCTGGTGGCTATTTGCCGCGCTGTGGCTGGTCCCCGATCTCTCCATGCTTGGATATCTGCACTGCTCCTGCTGGGGCGCGCGCACTTACAACGCGGTGCACACGTATCTGGGACCAACGGTGCTGGCTCTTTTTGCCTTGTTGGCCGGTGCGCACAACGTGCTTCCGGTCGCGCTCATCTGGGCGAATCACATCGGCGTGGACCGGCTGCTCGGCTACGGACTGAAGTACAGCGAGGGTTTTGGCTTTACGCACCTGGGGCGCCTGGGCCGGCAGCAGGAGATCACACAGTCGCGCTAGAGGGCGGCGCTTCCGGCGGCAACAGCGCGCGCGTCACCAGCGACAGGCCGAAGCTGATCAGGATGGCCCTGCCCATGAGCCGGTTGTCATAGGTCCACGAAAGAAATGCCAGCGTAACGAAGACTCCGATGGGCGTCAGTTCGGCCAGGACCGCGCGCAGCCACTGCGGCCTGGCGCCGCCGGGGGCAACATGGGTGCGCAGCCGCGGAAAGATGCGCGGCACCGAGCGCAGATAGGCCTGATACGGCTCACCGAGTTGGGTTGAGAGAAAGGCTTCTTCTCCAAGGATGAGCCGAATCTCGAAAATCGTGATGAAGACAATCGCGAACAGCGCGCCGGTGGGCGGCATGATGAATCCCATGGCGACCACCATGAACCAAAGTCCCAGGTAAAGCGGGTTGCGTACGAAGCGATACGGTCCGTCGGCCATCACCGTGCCGGCTTTCATGTCAGCGTGATGCACGGTTGCGGTGCCCAGATAAGCAGTGCCCCACACGCGCAGCATGGCCGCCACTGCCGCGATGCAGGCAGCGGCGATGATGACCGCCGTGGTGGTCAGTTCGAAACTGCCAATGGTGTGGCGGCTGAGTCCAAGCGCCAGCCATTCCAAAACGGAGATGCGCCGGCCGATCCCCCACTTCTCGATCCAGGGTGCCCAGAATCCCAGGATGATGAGGACGGCATGGATCAGCATTCGCAGCCGGAATTCGATTGCCGTTGCGCGCATTCTGATGGTCCCGCATCGGAGTTTAACATCCCAAAAAAGAAGCGTGGTACATCTTGCGCATGCACCACGCCGGCCCGGAAGGCCACATGAGACCTCGTTTATTCGCTTCGCATGGCCACCATGGGATTGACCGAGGCGGCACGCCGCGCAGGAGCCCACGCGGCCAGCAGTGCAACGATCCCCAGCAGCAGGGCGACCGCGCAAAACGTGACCGGATCAAGGGTGCTCACTTCGAAGAGAAAACTACGCAATACTCGGCTCAGGGCCAATGCGCCAAGCAGGCCTGCGATGGAACCTCCAAGCGCAAGCAGCAGGCTTTGGCGTATCACCGCCAGCACGATGTGCCGCCGCTGCGCTCCGAGGGCAAGGCGCAAGCCGATCTCTTGCGTGCGCCAGCTGACGATGTAGGCGATCAGGCTGTACACTCCCACTGCGCCGATGAGCACGGCCAGCGCTCCAAAGCCGAGCAGGAGGATAGCGAGCGCGCGCGGTGCGGCGACCGACGAGGCTACGACCTCGTTGAGCGCACGAACCCGCGTCACCGGTACCAGGGAGTCGATGCCGGCCACGACTCGGCGCAGTCCGGATGCGGTCTCGGCGGGGGTGGCCCGCGATCGTATGACCACATACATCGTTGCCTCCGCACTGGTCGGCGTCATCGGCAGATAGACCTCGTCTTCATAGTCTCCCTGTAGGCCGCCTTCGCGCGTATTGGCAACCACGCCGACAATCTCCGCGGATTTGTTTGCGACCCAGACCGTCGGCGTCGGCTCGTCGTCTACGTTCATCAGGTGTTTCCCGATCGGACTCTGGTTTGGCCATAAGCGCTGGGCCATACGTTGATTGATGACGGCTGCGCGCGTTGCTCCCGAAGCGTCCTCCTCGGTCAAGAATCTTCCGCGGACGAGGTGCAGTCCGAGAACATCAAAGTAGCCGGGTGACACGATGCGTCCCGCCGCCACCAACGCGCCTTGTCGCGCAGGGCGGGGATGGTTCTCGGCATCGTAAACGTAGTTGGTATCGTGACCGCTGAGCGGCAACAAGTTGGTCAGCCCCACGGCCTCCATGCCGCTGATGCCTTGCGCCTGCTGCAACAGGGTCTCGAAAAACGAATCACAGCGGCCTTGCTGGCTGCAAGTCCCGGAATCGAGTGCCACTTCTGCCGTGATCGTGTGATCGGTGCGAAACCCTGGGTCAACCTGGGAGAGCTTGTATAGGCTCCGGAGCATGAGTCCTGCCGCGGTGATCACCATGACCGACAGGCCGATCTGTGCGATAACCAGGGCCATCGACACGCCGAAGCCGGCGCCTCGCGTGGTGAGCCCGCGGCCGCCCGCTCGAAGCGACCCGAGCAGATCGATGGAAGCCATCTTGACAGAGGGCACAAGACCAAACAGGATTCCGGCAAGCACCGATGCGCCGAATGTGAACAGAATGTCGCCGCTGTGCAACGAGACATCTTGAATACGGGGCGTGTCGGCAGGCAGCAACTGCAGGAATACGCGCAAACTGAGCAGCGCGGCGCCAAGCCCGACGGCTCCGGCGGTTACACCCAGGACCACGCTTTCAGAGAGCAGTTGCTGAATAAGCCTGCGGCCCGATGCGCCGAGTGCGCCGCGGATGGCGATTTCACGTTCACGAGCCGTGGCGCGCGCCAGCATCAGGTTGGCGACGTTGGCGCACGCGATCAGAAGGATAAGACCAACCGCGCCGAAGAGCAGCATCAATCGCGGCCGCATGGGGCCTGTCTGCGCCTCGAGCATGGGCACGACCGTCATATCCGACGCCCAGATGTCGGGCATACGCCAAGGAAACATGGGCAGCAGGATGCCGTGCAGCCGGCGCAACTCGGCCTGTGCCTGAGCCGGAGCGACACCGTCGGCAAGACGCCCGAACATGTGCAGGTCGAAGGTCGTCCACGGGTCCTGCACATCCTGCGGCCGAAAAGAGACAGGGATGAGGAACTGCGTGTCGGCATAGGGAAAGCGCACTCCGGCGGGCATCACGCCGATAATGCGGCGGGAGACGCCGTCGACGCGCAAGGTACGGCCAAGGGCCGATGGCGCGCCGGCGAAATGCTGGCGCCAATAGCCGTAGCTGAGAATTACATCGTGGTCCCGGCCGGCGATTGCATCATCGGCGCTGAAGAAATCTCCTGCGGCGGGACGAATGCCCAGCGTGTCGAGCGCATTGACCGTAACCGCGGCGCTGAAGACGCGCTCCGGAACATCATTGTCGGCCACATTCGACTCGGCATCTTCTCCGTAGCCGGCAATGGAGGAGAATGCCTTGGAATTTGCGTCTAGCGCGCGAACCCAGCCCTTGGGGGCAATCACGGAGTTGGTTCCGGTGATGCGCATCAGGCGGTCCTGGTGCGGATAAGGCAACGGCCGCAACAGGATGGAATCGACCAGCGTGTAGATCACCGTGTTTGCGCCAATGCCCAGCGCCAGGGTCAGCACGGCGGTGAGGGTGAATCCCGGCGCTTTGCGCATTTGGCGCAATGCGAAGCGTACATCGTGCAGGACGCTCTCAAGGGGTGGCAACGAAGCGCGATCGCGATAGGCCTGGCGTGTCTGCTCCGTGCCGCCGAGGCGGATGAGTGCCTGCCGGCGCGCTTCGTCAGGAGAGAGCCCTGCACGGACGCCGTCTTGCGTATGCAGATCGATGTGGCTGGCGAGTTCGGCATCGATTTCGCGCTGCATCTGTCGAGAGCCGAACAGCCGCATCCAAAGTGCTCTAAGTTGTCGCATAGATATCTCCTATTCCGTGCGCAGTGCCTGCATGGGGTCGATCGAGGCCGCGCGCTTCGCGGGCACAAATGCAGCCGCCAGGCCGCATAGCGCCAGCAGCCCGCAAACCGCGGCAATCGTCAGCGGGTCGTGCCCGCTTACCTCGAAAAGAAAGCTTTGAAGCGCGCGCGTGGCGATCCACGCGCAACCGATCCCGATCAACAACCCGGCGCCCAGCAAACCGCTGGCGTTCTTCAGGATCAGCAGAAGAACCTGGGACCGCCTTGCGCCTAGCGCCATGCGAATGCCGAGCTCCGCCGTGCGACGCGTGACGGAGTACGCCATCAGGCCGTAAAGCCCTACCACCGCAAGCAGCAAAGCGACCGCCGCGAAAACCGTCAGCAGGGAAGTCTGAAATCTGCGGCGCGCGCTGGCGAGCGATTCGAGATCGGCCATGGTATGAAAATCCGCGAGCACCACCTTGGGATCGATCCTCTGCACGGCCGTGCGAATCTCAGTGGTCGCTGTCGCGGGCGGCAGAACCGCGCGAACGGCGATGGAAGCGCTGTCGAAGTCGTAACCCGTGGTGTAGATCTGCGGCTGGGACGGCTCTTCCAGGCTGGTGTGACGCACATCGGCGATCACGCCGATCACGGCGTCCCAACGCTTGTGTTGATCGTCCGTACTGATGTGCGCGCCAAGCGGATTGCGCCCGGCAAAGTATGTCTTGGCAAACTGCTCGTTGACGATAACCGTACCCGATCCCGATGCATCTGCGTCGGCGTCGGTGAACGTTCGTCCCGCAATCAGTGGAATCTGCATCGCCGAGAAGTACCCGGGCGTAACCGAGCGCGACTCTGATAGTTGGTCCTTCTGGTTGGCAAATCCCTCGACCAGAAAGAAGCTCAGGCTCTCAGAATTGGTGAGGGGAAGGTTGCTGACCGCGCCGGCTACCGTGACTCCGGGAAGTGCTTGTATGGTCTCGATGATCTTCTTGAAGTGGGCCGCGGCCGGGCGCTGGTAATAGCTGGGGTCGAGCCAAATGCCCATCGTGAGCGTGGAAGGCGAGAATCCTGTATTAACCGACTCGACATTGATGTAGCTGCGAATCAGCAGGCCCGCGCTTGCCAGCAGCACGACTACCATCGCGGTCTGCACGATAATCAGCGCGCCCTGCGCACGGCTATGGCCGGCGGTGTGAGCGCGCGTGGCGTGCGTTTTCAGCACCTCGGTGATTTGCAAACGCGATGAGCTTCGTGCGGGAAGAATGCCCGCAAGCAGGCTCGCGATAAGCGATGCCGACAGCGCAAACAGAAGCACGCGCACGTCGAGCGACGATTCATTGAGTCGCGGAATATTGCCGGGGTCGAGGCGAGGCAGCAGACGCAGGAAAAGATAGGCTAGGGCGATGCCGACCGCGCCTCCGGCAACGCTGATCAGCAGCGACTCGGTCAGCAGCTGGCGCATGATCCGTCCGCGGCCCGCGCCCAGCGCCGCTCTTACACCCAGTTCGCGCACCCTCCCCGAGGCCCTCGCCAGCAGCAAGTTCGCCGCGTTGCCGCAGGCAATCAAAAGCACTAGCAGAACCGCTGCGAAGAGCAAACGCATGAGGGGCCGGACAGGACCAACCGAGACGCCGAGGAAGCTCTCAATCAGCGCACCGCCGCCCGAGAGCTCCGTGGTGTGCAGGGGCGCCAGCCGTGCCATGATTCCGCCCATTTCGGTTTGCGCCTGCCGGATCGTGACGCCGGGCTCGAGGCGCGCAATCACTTGGTCGTTTCCGAATTCGCGATCGGCTTTTTGTTTCGCCGGAAGCGCAAGCGGGATCCAAAGCTTCGTCGATTTGATGTGCGAGTTGCCGTAAGGCAAGTCGGAACTGAACGGGTACTCGAACTCCGGCGGCATCACGCCGACGATGCGATACGTCGCGCCATCCAGTTGCAGCGACTCTCCGAGAACGGCGGGGCTCGCGGCAAACATCGACTGCCAGAGCGAATGGCTGATGACAACTACCTTTTCGCGTCCCGGCTGGTTGTCGCTTGCGTCAATCGCACGGCCGAGTTCCGGAATTGATTCGAGGGTGGGGAAGAAGCTTTCGTCCACGCGAGCGGCGCCAATGCGCTGAGTCGCGCCCTGCTGCGCCAGCGTGAACTCCGCCTGTTCGAATGCGCTCATGTTCGCGAACGATTTGCTTTGCTGCTTCAGATCAAAGAAGTCGGCATAGCTCGGGCACATGACCTCGGGCGGCACGCCCTTGAGATGCGGGTTCGGTGTGAAAAGATAAACGAGTTCCTTCGGATCTCCATAAGGCAGCGAACGGATCAGCACCGCATTCACCAGCGAGAAGATTGCCGTGGATGCGCCGATGCCCAGCGCGAGCGTGAAGACGGCTGTCAGTGTAAAACCAGGGGTGCGCCGCAGCGTGCGCATGCCGTACCGCACGTCCTGGAGAAGGCTTTCAAGTTCGGGAAAGGTTGTGCGTTCGCGATGGAGCTGGCGAACCTGCTCCGCGCCTCCGAGACGAATCAGCGCCTGCCTCCGTGCTTCTTCGGGCGAAACGCCGGCGCGGATTTCGTCTTCAGTGTGCAATTCGAGATGCGATTCAAGCTCCGCATCGAAATCATCGTCTCTTCCAACGCGCAAGAGCCCTGCGACTCGCAACCAGAACGCTCTCAATCTTCGCATCCGCTCCTCCTACTCCACCCTCAGTGCCTTCATGGGGTCGACTGATGCCGCGCGCCGCGCAGGGATCCAGCAGGCCGCCACGGCAATGGCGATCAGGAATGGCGGCACCAGCGCAAAAGTCACAGCATCGTGAGGTTGAATTCCATACAGGAAGCTCGATGCCATTTTGGCGAGCATCCAGGCGGCCGGCCAGCCGAGCGTGATGGCAATCAAGGTCAACACCAGCCCCTGCCGCAGCACCAGCCGCTCCACCGTGCCTGGCTGCGCGCCCATCGCCATGCGAATCCCGATCTCGCGCGTGCGCCGGGTTACGGCGTAACTCATCACCCCAAACAGACCAATGGCCGTGAGAGTGATGCCGATGGCGCCGAAGATGCCGAACAGCATCGCGGCCATGCGAGGCAACACATAAGCCGTGCGTATGTGCTCCTCCATCGTCTCTTCGTTAAAGATGGCTATGGCCGGATCGAGCGCATACACCTGGCGGCGCAGCGGCTCAAACAACGCAGCGGGATTTCCCGCCGCTTTCACTACCAGCGTGTAGCCCATCAGCGAGGGATCGCCCGCCACGCTTTGCACGAGAGGCCGGTAGAGAATGGCGCGTTCCGCTTCGCCGATCGAGCGCGATTTGGTATTGCCGGCGATGCCAATGATTTCGTATGTGACGTCGCCGCCCTTCACCTGCCGGCCGATCGGATTGATGCCAGGAAACAGCCGGTCCGCGAATTCCTTATTAATAATGGCTGTTTTCAGCCCGTGTGCGGATTCGCTGCCGAAGTCGTGGCCAGCCAGCAGCGGAATCCCCATTGTGCCGAAATAACCGGGCGTCACCATGTAAAGTTCTGCGAACGTCATTCCCGCGTCTTTACCAGAGTTGCCCACGACCGTAAATCCATCGCTGCGATTGCCGCCCGTCAGCGGAGGCACATCCGTTACGACCGCTAAAACAACGCCGGGCAGGGCTCTTGCGCGCTCTTCTAGCTGGCGCAGAAACACCACGGTGCGGTCTGCCGAGTAGCCCTGCAAACGCGGATCGACGGAAAGAACCATCAGTCCCCGCGGCTGAATGCCGATGTTGATGGCGGCCGCACTCTGCAGGCTGCGCAGGAAAAGGACGGTGGCCGACAGCAACACGACCGACATCGCGATTTGCGCAATCACCAGCACATTGCGCAGCGAGATGCGCCGTCCTGCGCGCGCCAGCGCATCTTCGCCTTTGAGCGCATTCGCCAGAAGAGGCCGCGACGCTGCCCATGCCGGTCCAAGTCCCAGAAGGATGCCGCACGCAAGGCTCAGCAAGCACGTGAAGCAGAGAACGCGCCAATCGATGCCGATCTGCAAGTCGAGCGGGACCGGAGCAGGCAGTCGCAGTGTGGACAAGGCTCGCGTGGCCCAGAGCGACAAAACCAGGCCCACAAGAGCGCCGCCCAATGCGAGAAAAATGCTCTCCAGCAGAAATTGCCTGCGCAGTCGGTTCCGTGTCGCCCCCAATGCCAGTCTCACGGCCATCTCTCGCTGACGCGCTGCAGCTTGAGCGAACAGCAGGTTGGCTACGTTGGCTCCGGCGATGGTCAGGACGAGCAAGACAATTCCCATCAACCCGGCAAGAAACACGACCGTGACAGACTTGATGTTTGGCGGCAGGGAACCTGCCTGCTCGACATAGAAGCTGTTGTCCTTGTCCGTTGCGGGATAGATGCGCCCATAGCGGGCTGCGAGCGTCTTCAGTTCTGCGTCCACGGCGCTTCGCGTGCCTCCGGGACGAATGCGAGCCTCCACAGTCAGCCAATGATATTCGCGGGAATCACGCGGCGGGAGGTTGGGCACGAGTTGTGCGGTAGTTCCCAGGGGCACCCAGAATTGGCTGTAGAGAATCTGATCGACGCCGTGGAACGCAGCCGGCGCTATCCCGACAACGGTGAAGTTGCGGCCTGAGAGCAGCACGGCCTTGCCCACGATCCCCGGATCGGCATGGAATCGCCGCCGCCACAGCGTTTCGCCTAGGACGACAACCGGCGCCGCATCATCGTTGGCTGCAAAACCGCGGCCGAGCACCATCGGTAGCTGGAGCACGTCGAAGAAATTCGCAGTCACTCCGTTTCCCCACACGCGCTCCGGCTCGCCGGATCCGCCAATGGACGACGGGACGGAGTCGTAATACGCCGCAACGCCCGAGAACGAGTGCGCGTCGTTACGGAGATTCTCATACATGGGGAAAGGGAACTTGTTGCAGCAGCGGTCGCCCTTTTGCAGGGTCGAGAGGGTCAGTAACGTCGACGGATCGCCGACCGGCGCCGGGCGTAGAACGAAGCGGTTCACCATCGAAAAGATGGCTCCATTCGCGCCGATGCCGAGTGCGATCGACAGAACGGAGATCGCCGTGACCCCAGGGTGCTTTGCCAAAGTGCGTACGCTGAAGCGCGCGTCACGCAGCAGATTCTCGAACGCGGGAAGAATGCGTCTCTCACGGTGCAACTGGCGGATCTGTTCCGCACCGCCCAGTCGAATCAACGCCTGTCGCCGTGCCTCTTCGGGTGAAAGACCCGCGAGGATGCCGGAATCAACGTGCAGATCAAGGTGCGACTCAAGTTCAGCGCGAAATTCATCGTCGGCGCTTCCCCGCCGCAGCATGCCGAAGGCGCGCTTCCACAGTGCTCTGAGTTTCCGCATCATCCCTCCTTGTCACGCTTCCGCTGTCGGGCTGAGAAAGCGGGCGAGTATCTCGGTGGTCTGTTCCCAATCCGCCGCGGCCTTGCGCACCTGGCGCTCGCCGGCCTTGGTCAGTTCGTAAAACTTGGCCTTGCGGTTGTTCTCTGAGAAACCCCACTTGGAGCGGATGTAGCCTTCCTGTTCGAGTTTCAACAGCGCCGGATAGAGCGTTCCATAGTTCAGCTCCAGCAGGTCGCCGCTGGTCTGCTCGATGCGCCTTGCCAGCCCGTAGCCGTGCTGCGGGCCCATCATTTGCAGCGTCTTCAGCACCATCAGGGCCAGCGTTCCCTGCCATACATCGGTCTTTCCGCCCATGCCTTGCCCTCCTATGGCGAACCAATAGAGCAGAGCATACTCGTAC
>Ga0335072_10005023_pt1 | contig 19512 bp, 16 predicted proteins | sample Lox_Sample_21_FD_206725 | JGI IMG/M metagenome (GOLD analysis project Ga0335072, IMG submission 206725) | Soil microbial communities from Loxahatchee National Wildlife Refuge, Florida, United States - Lox_Sample_2.1 | ecosystem: Environmental > Terrestrial > Soil > Wetlands | place: USA...
CCCCTTTTCGAATGTCGATTTGGGATTGGCTGTTAGAACTCCATGTTGTGTCCTCCTTTAGGTGCTGGTACATATGCTGGGCTGAAAGAGGGCGCGGGGGCCTCCAGGCTAGTTCCTATATCTACTCTGTTTTCCCTTTGATCTGGAGACTGAGGTTAACTGCACTCGAGTGACACGCCAAATATCAACTTCGCCCTGTTTTGGAGCGAGGCTTGATACATTTCTCTCGCAGCTGTATCTAATTGTGCAGGTACACGTTTTTAACACGTCTTTACTATTTTTAGGCGATATTCGGATTTTATTTCAATATGACAGGTTCGCCCGATCCTGATCCTTATTGCAACAGAGAATAGCTGCTGAACAAAAATCCCAGGCACTTCCGATACATATAGGTATTACGTGCCGTCACAACCTGCGGCCATCGTCTTTGCCGTGCTTTATGGAATGACGTGTACAGTCACCATCGTTCAATATGTGTACTATAAGTCTTGGTTTTGGTTCTTTGCGGTCTTCGCATCGCTGAGTCAGTTGTAAAATGGTCCGTGAGCCCTGCCATGTGCTAACGCCCAACCAGTGGAAGCTGTCGGCTATATATTCAAAGCTGTATCTACTGCTAACCTGGACCTGCGATGTATGCTTTGAAGTCGCCTCCGTTTTATTGGACGTGGCTAATTCTCTCATCTAGCTGTGTACATTGTTCAGTATATCCTGATTCTCATAGCTCCAGCAGTGCTTGCGGCCTCATGCTATATGTGCATGGTATGCATTTCCGCAGTCAAATATCCCCCTTCGTCTTGCTAACTACCTACAACAGGGACGAATTGCCCTGTATGTAACGCCCGTGAAGCATCGTAATATCAAGACACTCTGGGTTGTTCCCCGGTATATGAGTGGGTCGATAACTGGACTATGTTTCTCTCCTCTCAGCTAACCCGCTACATCACAGCGCTAGTATTCGTCCTCTGCGATGTCACAGCCTTCTTCATCCAAGTCCTAGGTGGCATCCTAGCAACCTCAACCAACTCCTCAACCATTCAAACCGGCTTCCGAGTCCTCCAAGTCGGTCTCGGCGTCCAAATCGCTGCCTTCGGCTTCTTCCTCCTCATCTCCTTCCGCTTCCACATCGTGTCGCGCAACTTCCGTGAAGACTGGCCTGACACGCGCTGGACCGCCATGCTATGGGCAATCAACGCCGGTTCAACTATGATCTTTCTCCGCTCCATCTACCGCATGGTTGAGTTCTCGACGGGCTTCAATGGGTATTTGAATACGCATGAGTGGAACTTTTATGTCTTTGAGTCGGGGCTTATTATTATCGTGTTTGCAATTTATAATATTTGGCATCCGGCAAGGTATCTTACTAATATTGGCTGGAAGCAGACGGATGGGCGAAGGAGCGAAACTGATGGGTTTCATATGATGTCGCAGGAGGCTATCAGGGCTTCTAGTCAGGCTTCGGCTGGAGCGAACGAACGGGTCACGCAGTCGCATGAACGGCAATGATCCATGCAGGGACAAACGGGATGATTTGGGTCCACGAAGTTCAGTTCTCCTTTCGTTTATTAATTGAGGGTTTATTGCAGAGGCGTCTCAACAGAGGTAACCGATAGAGCAGCAGTCGTAGGTTTGTTAATTAGACGCATAGAGTATAGTACCAAGATGGAAGCCCCATCAAATTCTTCTCAGTTCTCATTCCATTCAACTTGATACTAATCTTGACCCAGAGCAGATAACATGGCAGCCATTATCCTTCCGGGTCAACGCCAATCCTTCAGTACCATACCCCCATCTCTAACACCCGCCAGCTTCAAGCTACCGACCCAAAGCGCCCTCTGTTTCTCCACATCTCGACTCCTCAGCTCTCCACCTTCCGCCTACTGTCCAGAAAAACCGCCTTCGGATATTCCTCCAACGTTTCTCATCAAAACAAGCCCACAGTACATCCCCACCTGACCTCCTCGGCGAGCGAAAGAACCCATCCGGCAAAAAATACAGTCACATCCGGCAGCAGCGGCAACAAAATCCGCGCCAGAAACAAGATCCACAACGGCCCACGCTTCGCCAGGCTAGTTCCGCCCATCGCTCCGGGATCGACGCTCAGCACTGAGATGTTCTTGAGATCATGATCTACGTCTAGCCACTGCAGCTCATACTTGTCACGCATCAGTTCCGAGATCGCAATGAACCATTCCTTAATAGATATATAGGAATCGAACGACACGCACATAAGCATCACCAGCAAATAGCTTACTACCGCCATGCCCTCCCCATTCCTCCATCAAAGCCCGCGCCCTCGGTGCACGCGATCCCCTTAGCTAAGCTCTACACATTAGTATACGTCATCTTGTGCCTGTCGTCTTTGAAGAATTTCACGTTTCGGGGGGAGTGCGTGCAGGAGGAGATTGGCACTGTTTAGTTGTGGGATTTATCTATGCTTTGGAGGATTATGAGCACGAAGAGGAAATGGGTGAGGTATTTGATGGCGAAGGCGGCTTTCGTAGCCGTCGTTGGTGTAGGTTTTTGGGATGAAGGTTTCTGCATTGGCTTCTTGCCATGCGGTATTGAGGACCAGAGCGCAGATTGGCGGTAAAGTGGAGCTGGCTACTCTGTCATTGATATTCTTGGCAGCGGCCCGGATTTTCTCCAAGGGCTAGGATCTCAGAGGCGTGGCTTTCTGGGGCTTGTTTGAGTACTGTTTGGAGCTCGTTGGCGGTAGCTAGATTACGCACGGCGTAGATACTGTTGAATATAACGTTCCCTTTCTCTCATTTGTCTTCTCATATGTCGTGAATGCCTCTCACTTAAGGCGAAAACTCATTAACCTTTTTTTTTTGTAATATACGCTACTGGGAAAAGCTCCAATTCTCATAGATAGATGGGAGTAACATACAATTCAATTGATGAGTTTGTTCCATTGAACTGCCCAAAGTGTAACAGATGCCGCGGTAATCTTTGGCATATGGGACGAGGCCCCCGGTTTGCGCCATTTATCAAGATACTGCTTTAGCTATTGCGCCTAAAGCTCTACTTCCTAATGATGCGTTCGTTGGCGCGCTACTGGGCATATTCTAGTCGAGTGGTACGTCGACATTTCGAAGGATGCGAGGGATCATGTACTTATATAGAGGTAGGAGTGAAGGTACAGTCCGGCGTTGCCAAGACGGTATTGCATAAGACGATATTCGCGGTAGGACGATATCTTTTCCGGGACGGATTAAAAATACATACAAAATACGATATTTGAAATATCGTATAAATTTGATTGGAAATCGTCTTAACAAATGCCGATTGTATGTGGAAGGCGTACTTTCGAGGCAATTTTGTAGGGAAAGGTGTAGCCGAAATAGGTGATATACACCTCAGGCAGGCCTGATTTATGCCTCATTGGGTAAAGTTCTAGCCCTTGCACGTATTTAATAAGATGATTCCTCGCCAAGACGATTAAAAAAGGTGTTACGAATTACATCGTCTTATCGAGGCCGGACTGTACGAAGGCCGCGCACAAAAGTCCGGGTATTAGCGCATCCGAGCCTATAGGAGCCTGTAGAGCCCTATAAGGCCACCAAGTATAATATTGTCCGTGCGCTATACTTTAGCGGAGACGCCCTATGTCTTGGTGGGTGACCCACTATAATTATATGGGTCCTTAGCTGCTGAAACTGCTGGCCTTACACAGGTTATAGTGGCTTGCAGGGAGCGTACGCTATAACTACAGGGACTCCCAGGCTTCTTCAGGGGGCCCGAAGGCTCTTTCAGGAGCGAATACCCTATATTACCCAGACTTATGTGCGCGGCCTTCGTAAGTTGATACAAGATAGGTGTATTCGACGGTCCGCAGGTCACGTGAATACTGTGATCTGAGCAATTGAAGGCCCGGAGGCCGCATCTCGTTCTCCAAATGACTGCATAGACCTCACCGGAGGTTTATTAACTCGAGTTAGCTTAATTAGAATCCAATATCATCTTTAAGGTGTAACTTTGAGCTGATAAATGTTAGGGTAGTCTATCAGTACACTAAGTTTATATTTTAGCGACAGGAAGGTGCCTAAATCAGAACCTAACACCTGTTTGAGCCGGCCCTAAAATTAGTGTGCTTAGCTATCATTTCTTTCCTTTAGGCATCTATTCGCCAACATTCAGCGACCTTTTTGCCCATAAATAGAAAGCACAATAACAATTTGATGTGCTCAATCACGTGCAACAAACTCATTCGAGTGATGTATAAGTTATAGCATAGCTTAAAACTAATCTCCGTTCATTTAAGGTATAAGATAATAAACTAAGAACAAGTCTTACTCGCATTTACAACCTCCGACCCAATGCCCCATGACATTCCCTTACGGATTCAAATTGAGCGGCGACTGGCACGAGAAAGCATTGATCTGCGGGTTCTGGAACGCCGCAATCAAAGCCTCAATAGCAGCATAGGCACCCAATCCAGACACAGAAAGCGCACCGCCAGCATAGAGAAAATGCCATACATTAAGGTACCAGTTCTTAGCGAAGAAGCCTCGAATCCAGCGCTTGACGCCGCGATCGTGAAGCACGACCTGGCCGGTTGCGGGATCGTATCCTTCACCGGGCTGCAGGGCGTTCTTCTGGATGAGGTAGCCGAAGGCGATCATTGGTGGGAAGCTGTATGTGAATTGGACGAAGCACACGGCGGCCGTCAAGCTAGTGAGACCGAAGAAGTCGGGGATTGCGGCGGCGAGGATGAATGCGATGGTCCAGTAGACGGGGACAATGCAGGCCCAAAGGATCTTGCCGCGGCGGGTCAGGAGAGAGGGGGCGTGGAAAAATTCCATGAAGATGTTGTTATAGAGAACTTTGATGCCGATGTTGCCATATAGGGCTGCTGCAATCAGACCGCTAACGATGGCGAGCATGTTGCCCACAACTTGCCAGCCGTACGGGGAGATACCTTGGTAGGCAAGCTGGAGAAGTTCGTTAGTTGATACTTTGATTCAGGATGGAGGGAATGTGACTGTAAAGAAAGCTTAAATATAAAGCAACTCACCTGATATGCATATTGACCCTGCCAATAGTAAACATAGCAGCCATAAACCATGTAGCACGTGTAGATGAAGAATTGTGCTCCCCACATAGCCTTGAGGAAGTCACGTGGTCTCTTCATCTCCGCCATGAACTCGACGAAGAGCTGGGCGCCAGCATATGCGTAAACACCTTGCATAAGACCATTGATAGCACCAATAAATCCGGAGGAAGAAGGAAGTCCATTGTAGTGAATGATAGGAGGATAATTTCCATTCACATCAGGCATGATAGTTGTCTCATTTACAGCCGATCCCGCCGATCCAAGAACAGAAATGGCGTAGTTGGGAGGGCTATGCGCCATCACGCCCATGGTGATGAACATGATCATGAGATTGAGGAAAACGGCAAAGTTGGCCAAGATGCCGAATTTCTGGAGTGTGCGGACCTGACCGAGGCCAAAGCCGCAGAGGGCCCAGATAAGACAGCAAACGGCATAGCAAAGTTTGAATTGGGAGACCTGAGAAAGGGCCTGGCCGTTGCTGATGACGATGTTACCTACGCTTAGGAGCAATTGGAGACTCTGCAGGAAGTTAACGACATAGCGAGGGATTCTGCCGTATACACGGAAAGCAAGATCAGCGTAGTTCTTGCAGGGAAATTCGTAAGAATCAAGGCCCATAAAGCACGTCCACAAAAGCCAGCCGGAACTGATTATCAAAGTCAGTGGGGGCGTGATTGAAACACAAACAAATTGACTTACTATCCAGCCATGGCACCAAATACAGTGAAGAGAGCGATACCAGGTCCCCATCCCAAAGTTCCCATGGCAAAGCTGCTGCTGTTAGCATTTTGACCGACATTCATAAGAGCAAGTAACTTACCCAATGCCAAAGGGACCAAGGATATCAGTGGTGATGAGATAGAAGCAAGCAGCACCTGAAGCGGTTCTGAGCGCTCGAGACGCATTTGTCCACTCTGCTTCACTGATAGCGATCCTCTGATCTCTGACAGGTGGAGCCATAGCTCCCTTCTCATCCTTCTCATTGCCAGAATCGCCTGGGCTTCTGGGGTTCACTTCGATAGGCTTCACGCCTCCGTCTGACTTGGTCGGAAATAGGACCTGCCAGATACCTGTTGTAGGCGGGTTTGTCCTGTACGTCTCATCCTCTTCGGCGCGGGTTAGGCCGGCATAGTAGTGATATTCTTCGAAGGTCACTGCCGGGTCATGGAGCAGGCGAGAGGAAGGAGGAATTGGGCCTTCGCCAACCGTGAGTGTGCCCTCATTCATTCGTGGGTCACCGCCGTCGCCAGCAAACGCTGGCACCATTCCTGTCGCCATGATGGTGAACTTGGATTAATTGTATTGCCAGGAAAGGAGTGAATAGACAGAAATCTTGGGTATTAATGCGGTGGATACAGTTGAATGAAACCCAGGGAACAGCTATCTGGGGGAGCTACCAAGATATAGGGAAGGATGAGAAGCATGGCAAGGTTTACAGAGTGCTGATCCGGTGCAACAAGGTAGGAGCTCGGACGCGATTGGTGCACCGATATCTTTTTTATATCAGTGGTATGCACCACGGCGGGAAACTGCAAAAGGAAGGTGGGAAAATATGAGCCCCTCAATTGGCCACTGTGCAAGCAAGAACTCAGCCGATAACCGACGGGGTGTGGCGGCCGCGGCCATACCTACCTATTGTGGTACAAGGCATGTAGGTCTTAATGACGACATGGGTGAGGGACTCCGCTTCATATCTCTGATCCCTGCTGAAAGCTTCCTAGCACCGTTCCAGAAGGTAGGTTAGTGTAGTCGCCGTCGCTATCCGCCGGACCCGAGAAGGCGACATTGATTGGACGATTCGCCACTAAAGAACTTCTCGAAGGGGCGCGGATCAGAGGCGACGGCGAAAAATTCGGCCTAATGATATGAGGGGCGAGCGGTGATTGCAGAATATTTACAAATCCTTTACGTTACAGGGGCAGGCTTCCAGCTAGGAGTTGAATCCAAATGCAGTAGCTGGTTGGCGAGTTTTACGTTGCCTGTCTACTTTTCATGCACAGCTCGGCGCGACCGTTTTTCCTCGGCACACCCAATTTTCAGCCCAAGGGAGGAATGCCGAGTCGCGGCTACAGCCTTGGCCGTTCTTGTACACATTACAGCAACTAAAGCAGCGCCACTGCCAAAGCCCTAGGAATAAGAAAATACACAAGACAAGGGGAAAACCTTTTTGTCTCTTGATCGGTAGAAGGCACAGGGGTGAGAACGGGGAGGAGCAACTAGTCCTCGTTTAGTGATCGGTAATCTCACTCATATCTGCTGCTGCTATGCCTTTATAGGAAGGCCGATAAGCACCTTAGATAAAGATGGACCCTGTCATTTTAGCCGTCGACTTAACAACATTCCATATGCAGGAAATTTCAAACTGTACGGTTAAGCGAACAAATAGGGTCGGGTGACTTCCCTAATATACAGTTACACTTCGAAGAAAATGAAACAGACTCAGGTCAGGTGACTTGATCCGGGTCCCCCATGTACAAAACAAGTCGAAGCGACAATGCCAAAACATACATGAACACTTACCCGTTAGAATCAAAAATTGGTTATTTCTGACATTGAGGCTGTTAAAACTATTCAATCATTTTTTTACAATTAACAGAGCCTGTTGTTTTGAGGTCCTTGCGAGGAATTGCTTTTTAGTCCGTTTACTGTTGGCTCTTCCCGTCATAACCGAAGGTAAGCGTTTTTGGATGTTATTATTTCAGCAACAAGTAACCTGACATTCCGTCCGACTTGGTCCTATATTATGTAAAATAGTATAGTTACATTTCCCAAAAGGGCAACCGATTTTATAGATGTTGGAGTTGTTTTTCAATGAGGAAGGTGGAATTTCCTGCATGCCGCACCCCGCATGAACGGAACTGTCTAGCGTTCCAGGAGGTCGGAGAACCGTCGATTTTATTCTGGAATATGCAGGCTTTATGCCTGCTAGGCGTATAAACAAGGCTATCCCTTGTTTCTGCGCTCTTGAGCTTGGTACAGCACTTTATTGGCATCTTAACCTGCTACCTGCTATCCTGCGTGAACCCCTGCTCCTGTATAGCTCTAACTTGAATTTCGAATACTTTAAATACCAAACACTCTTACTCATATGACATATTTAAGAATATGAGTATCGCAATGTATTTTTATAGTTGTGCGGTATTTCTTTGCAGTGCCACCCCGCAGACAGGCAAAATTTGAACATTAGAGACCTGAAAGTGCCTCAATCACAACAAACAGAGACATGAGCTTGGTTCCGTGCAGCGAGGAGGCGTAAGCTTCCGAGCGCAACTTTTGCTTTTTACTGATCCTCAGGAATGTCTAAGTTCGTAAGCCACAGGTGTGTAGCCGCTCCCGCAAATTCACGGCTTAACGCAAGGCTAAGATATGCGGATAATCCGGCAGTGGCGAGCCGCGAACCAAGCGAGTTTGCAGCCTCAAATTTAATGGCAAAGGACTAATCATAAGGCTTTGTTAGCCGACCTTCGGTCTTTTCAAGTGCAGAGTCTGCTTGGTTTTGTAACGTAAGATTGAAAATCCTGCTTAGTGCTGAGCCTTTAATGGCTAAGATACTGATGCTATAGAGAATTGAAATCGGGTTTCCTTATGATAAAAGCCGCTTGTGTAATTTTATTCTTTCCGTACTAAGGTTGTACGCCGATGGCTGACATTGGAAGCCTTTTGCATCCTAAAGCACGCTTATGTGCGACTGTAGATTATCAATCTCATGTAGAACTCGCCGATGAGTTCTCGTGATGGAGCTGAATAGAGCGGCAAGTGTATTACCACCTAAGGTAGTCCTAGAATATCTCTAGTCATCTGCCGTTACTTCTAGCGGACGACCCTTTCTTTCTCTACCCACTTAGTAATAGTAGAGATGCTAACATCTGTCCGAACAAGGGGCAAATCCGAAGCACCTCCTTGGCACTCCTCCGGTACTATCTTGTTCCATTCTTCCTTAGCGAAGAGAGGGTTGTCATATACCAGCGACAGCCTATGTTGAGAGACAGCCTACTTCGCCTACTCTATATACTCCCAATGCTAATGACGAAGGTGCAGAGCCAATAGAGAAAGGGGTAAAAACCGATTTTAGGGCGGAGTTCTACGGTGCATTAGATTATAGACGAATTGTCGTATCACTTCTAGGTTTTGGAGTAGTTGGGTAAGGCATTAAACGCTCATCAGCATCTAAGTCCTTCCGTTATGAAGCACAACTTCGAAAATTATCATATGTGGGGCCTTCAGTTAGCATGATGCAGGTCGAACACTTAGCGTAAGAGTCGTAAGAGACTCTTAACAAATGTTGGCTTGGGCCGTCGCCTGGCTGTTAAAGGAAGACAATAAGATTGATAACTCGCGCCTGAGGATACATGATATTACTGCATCTAGACATGGCCACAACAAGAGTGAGCAAGGGTGAATGCAACGTCACTGTGATGAAACATTATAGCTTACATGAGCTTAAACACTGCAAATTTATCGAAGCATTTGCAGAGTGATCAGGTAGCCTTCTGGGCATAATAGCTAATCCTCAGCAAAAGGCCTGTAGGAAAGTAACCACACAAAATACCCCTTCCTTGGAGTCGAGATGTCTCCGCCTTAGATTAAGCAATATCTCTTAGAAAGTAGGGATCCTCCTTCAAAATTTCTGACCGCTCACAAATCTACTTAGCATTGCCTTTCCACCTTCATAGCATATTTAGCGGCTATAGCTCCCTGTGCTCTACTCTACAGTGTGATACCGTAGCCTTTAAATTGCACAGGCCATTTCCTAGTCTATATCACGTCCTTAGCTCGAGATCAAATCCTTAAGGACGTTCTGCAACACTTGCAATCGCCGCTTCTCAGTCTTCTACTTCTCGATTATCTTCGGCTTCGTCTGCAGCCCCCTACTCGATTTGCATGCTCTCGTATTACACCCCGATTCACTAACTTGAACGGGCACTCCGGACACACAAACCCTTCCACTATGGGATAATAGGCTGCGGGGCTGACACATCACAGGGCAATGGGACGCCAGTTTTGGTAATACGCCTATGGGAACCCTTAACCTACCTGCTTCTGCAACTCAATGGCCGTCTTATGCTTGATGTCCAGATGTCGGGGAATGTCGGTCAGCTTCAATGCGTGCCAACACCAATTGGCAATGTAAAATAACACGCCGTACTCGACATTCAGCGCCACCAAATGGCTCAATGCTTGGGGGATGGCGATGCTTTCTACACTTCTCTTAAGGGTTGTAACGGGGAGCTCGGGCCGCATCGCTAAAATCCCCTTTACCACGCTAAATATAGGCGTACATGTTTACCCTTATGTAATAATCCTTATCTGCCCCCTTGTCAGCTCATTTCCTAGAGGCTCGCCAACGCGAGGTACGGGCACGGCATCTTAGGGGCGGGTAAATCCTCTCTATGTCCGACACGTCTTTCCACAAGCATAGTTCCCGTGATATAAGACAATCATGATCTCTAGAACACGCGTATTCTGGCCTTCTTTCCTTGTGTTCCCGACTATATCAACTGTTGTATTAGGAACTTGTTACGCTCCTAACGGAAGCGCTACCAATGACCTCATATACCAACCATGCATCGCTGTACTAGGCATCGAATCTATGTGTTGCGCATTGAATACTACCGTGAACACACAAGACACATGCGACCCGACTGGCCTCTGCAGAGCCGGGAAGGGAGAATTTGCCTACTACAGAACCTATTGCACGGATAAAACGTGGCAGAGCCCAAATTGCCTGCCGAAAACTACATGTGATGATGCGGCAAGTCCTTTCTGCTTCCATTCTTTGAGAGGGGACCTCAGACGTGACGTTGAGGCTGTATCGGTGTCCTGTATTAAGAAACCAACCTGGCAAATATGACTGACTGATTATCTAACTGGCTGACCATTTGACCTAAACAAACAGGCGGGAGGATCCTCAAGCATGGAAACGCCCCTAATACACTGCTCTGACGGGACATGGTGCTGTGGCAAGTCGAATCAAACTTGTTGCGCTGAGCACGCGGGCTTTAACCTCACGCCTACACTTGTTGCCATTGGTACTCCTATATCTACAACCACTATATCTACAGTAACTGTATCCACAATCACTGTGACGCCGACTTCGAATTCCAATGGCAGCAGTAATGATTCCTCAACCAAGTTAGCGATTGGGGTGGGGTTGGGGGTCCCGTTAGGTATCATAGCGGTTGCGACGTTCGGGGTTGGGTTTTGGTGGGGGAGGAGGAGGACGGCGACGACGAGGGAGCTGGGAACTGAAACCAAGACTAAGGCAATGGTGTCAAGGAGTTTGGAGAGTGATGGGAATGCGATTCATGAGGTATTGGCTAGTAATGTGGCCCCTGTAGAGTTACCAGAGGGGAGAAACCCTCATGAGGGTGTTAGCGGCAGTAGCCAATATTGACTTGAATTATGTTTAGTTCTAGTGCTCTGCATGGCTTATGGGTGAATTATTCTGTTTTTTGAAGCCCTTGAATGGTATGATTGTGTGGGGTATTCGTGACGGTCGATATTATAATCTCGATTATATATGATACATTATCTATTGCTGGGGATTTAGGTTTAGAATTCGTGGATCCGAATATTATTTTAATGCCTATTGGGTATAAACGTTTAGTCGGTAAAGGCCATAGCCGATTTTGAAGTGTGTACTCTATCCCAGACAATGGTTGCTGTCTTGCGTAGTATTGGCATACGTCTGAAAGCTCGACGGAAATGCAGCAGTCAAGGAGACGCTACTTGACAAGCTTCTCGACTCTGCAGCCCGGTATTGGCCCGAGCATTTCCGACTTTGCCAACAAAGCGATGGCGTGAATTGCACCTTGGGGGTATTGATGGCTTTGATACGAAGCTTTTCTGGACTGTAAACACCCTACATACATTTCGGAAATCCATTACTTGCATTCTAAAAGTGTTTAGAAGTTGTAAAAATAATGTTACAAAAGTCATACCCCTTTACATCTGCTTAAACCAACTCAAGAGTATTTCACTAGTGCTATCTTCTTTCTTAGCCCTATTTGTACATCATCTCCACAATGACTGCTACACACATCCCTTTTCCGACCCCTGAGCCGAATCATCTCTCATCCATCCAGTATCTTCAATTGTCCCTATCCACGAGAATAACTGGGTTCACCAGCTTTGACTTCCAAACAATCTTTCTCGAGAGCTGCAGCAGCGAGATATTTGCTAGCAGCTCTAAGATTGGCAGCGTTGCATCCAGCTCACGAATCAGCCAATTTCGCATTTCCACGGCCACAAGTGAGTCCATACCATAGTCAGACATGGACTTTGCAGAGCTGATATCTTCCAGGGGAACCATTAATAGCGCCGACATCTTCACAATTATGGTGTCGCATGTATACCTGACTGCATCTTCCAGTGATGTTGCTTCTCGTAGTACCTCTCGTATGCGACCTGCCAGTCCGCCTTCTTGACTGACTTGTTCAGTTTTCATGGCTGCACGGCGAAAGTGGGAAAAGAATGGTGTATTATACACTGGCCCTGCTATCGGCTCCCACGGCTTCAGACCGGTGATACTCGAACCGGGCCTGCCGTTTCTGAGTGGCGTGATAATTGCGGATTTGATCATGGCCATCAGTTCCTCTTGGTCGATATCCCGACTCCACAGATTATTCACACCACGCCGAGCAGCCTCGTTCTCTGCCACGAAACCAATGCCAACGACTCTTCCAAGGTCTAGAGAAACTGCAGGTAGTCCCTGGCTATTTCTGAAATCTGCAAAGGCATCCAAAAATACTGAAGCAGCCACATACGCAGCTTGGCTCGGATTTCCCATGAGGCCTACCACAGATGAGAGCATAATGAAAAAGTCAAGCTCAGATTTGGACAACCTATTATGAAGATTCCACGTGCCATCAACCTTCGGCCTCATGATTTCATTGTAGTCGTCGAGACTCATATTCTCGAATAAATCAGCCTAGAGCTGTTAGTATTGGCTTACGTATGAGAGAGAAAGCGCTCGCTCACCTTCGGCACCATGGCCGCATGAATTATCCCGCGAATTGGAGGCATTTCATTCTTACTTTCGTCTAACACTGAATCAAGATCTGTGATGTTGCTTACATCGCATTTAAAAACGGCGACATTAGCACCTCGAGCTTTAAGTAAGGCAACACAATCTCTCGCTTTCTCCTTGTCCAACCCGCTGGGAGAAGCAAAAATAAGATTTCGGGCTCCATGTTTGACCATCCACAGAGCTAAGGCCCGCCCAATGCCACCTAGCCCTCCTATTAGCAGGTAGGAAGCATCCGCTCGCAATAACCGGTGGTTATTGTCTCGAGGGACAACCTTCACTATTTCATCAGGTCGTGGCATGAGAACCAGCTTGCCTTTGTGTTTCCCTGTCTGCATGATCCGTAACGCTTTCTCCGTTTCCGAGACGCCGAACACTGTAATAGGTTGAGGGGCTTTGATTTGTCCCTTTCTATACAGTGACATAATTTCACTCCAAATTCGCCTCTTTTCTTCATGATCAGCATGAAGAGGTACATCTAACCCTGTGAAGGTCACGTTCTTTTCGAAATTTCGCATCTCCAGACGAGAGTTGATGGTGAAGTCCCGTTTGCCAAGTTCCACAAATCTGCCAAACGGGGCGATGCAATTCCACGTGAGTCGGAGAGCATCACCACTCACGGAGTTCATTATGACATTAACTCCTTTACCACCCGTTCTCCTCATAATCCCCTTAGCAAAAGTGTCATCTCGGCTCGAGAAAATATGATCTTCCGGAATGTTGAATTGTGTAATGAGCAAGCTTTTCTTTTCCAGGGTTCCGACGGTGGCAAAAATTTCTGCTCCGATGAGCTGGCAAAGGTTGATTATTGCTTGGCCTAGTCCTCCAGATGCCGCATGAACTAGTATCGTCTCGTCTTTGCACAGACGAGCCACTTTTATCACTGCATAGTAAGCAGTAAAATAAACAATAGGTAGAGAAGCCGCAATCTCAAACGGTATATCCTGGGGAATATGTTCAATTTCCCCGGTAGACGCACGTATAGTGTTACAGATACTTCCGCCCAGAACATTAGCAATGACGTGATCGCCGGGACAAAAGTCTTGGACGGACTTCCCTACGGCGGAGACGACGCCAGCGCATTCACATCCCAACGGATAGGGCTCAATTTGACCCGAAGCAGACATAACGTCTCGGAAGTTAATGCCGGATGCTTTGACATCTATCTGAGCGAAGTCATCTGGCAACATTCCAGATATTCGTACATCGTCGACGAACTGTAGACTATCAAGGAATCCTGGGGTTTTGATCTCTGCTCGCAACGGTCGGCCTTTCTGATAGTATGGTTGATCTTCGGGTATCGGCGAACCAGTATTGGACAACACAAAGGATGTTAATGTCCTGTCTTCCACGACTCGAGGTATCATAATCAGGCCACCTCTTTCTACGTATTCCGTGTCAAGATCTGCAAGTCCCATACTTTCCATGCTGAAATTGGTCTTGAACACAGTAAAGATTGTTTCCGCCACGGAAGTTCTGAATAGAGGCGTCTGCGGATCGAGATCAAGGGTTACCAACCTAGTGTCGCCCTTCTCTGCCCTTACAGTTCTTGCTATTCCTGTAACAAGGTTGAAATCTGGAGCACTGGACTCGATAAGAGCACCACGAGTCACCCAAAGAGCACCAGCACTTTCGAGAAAGATACGTTTGATGGCACGGAATTGAGTCGGTGATGGATTGCGAAGGACGGAATGTGCAAGTTCACTTAGCACAATGCAAACCTGATTCTCTGGGTCACAGCTAGTAAGACTAGCAACTTTGGAGCACACTCCCACGTCTCTTAGCAAACCTCTCAGGTGGTCTACACATGGCTCTGGCGATGGAGATTCTGTGACAATTGTAACCTCGGAAAATGTTGGAACTGTTTTCGATGTTGCCGTCGAGATTATCGTGCTGCTTTGGTGGATTTCTGGATCTGACGAGTCCCAAAGAACAGCATTCAAGCCAGTGAAGTTCGCCTTGCGAAGTAAATCATCCCATTCATTTTCGGTCATCAATGGTCCATCTTCGCGGGTTTCTTCTTCGCCTATGATGCGGCAAGCAAAGCAAATAAGACAAGGCACCAAGCAGATTTTTTGAAAGGAAGCAATACATACCTATCCACCAGCCAGGGAGTGTACCAAAAATAACCGATACTGCAAGATTTTTGACAGTGATTTCAATCAAGATAAGAGTTCCACCTAGCTTGAGAAGACTTCGGATTCTGGCCATTGTGTTTTCCATGCGGCTAGTAGCGTGGAGAACATTAGCTGCAATTATAAGATCGTATGAGCCGGGCTGGAAGCCTTGCTTCAGAGGATCGGCCTCAATGTCCAGTTTCCTGAATGTTATCAGGTCACCAAAAGCCTGGGTTTTCTCCATCACCTTCTCAAAGAAGCCGGTGGAAATATCTGTGAAGTCGTAATTTGCGAATCGTGGAGATTTGCCATCAGAGCCACCAAGCACCTGCAGCACCGGGAATGTAGCGCCTCCGGTGCCTGCGCCAATCTCAAGGATATTCAAGTGTGGGTTTTTATTTGCAAGGAGATCTATGTAAGCCGCAGCCTGCTCGTAGGACTGGGATAGAAGCTGATTGGCTCTGTAATGCTTTTCGAGTCGATCTCCTTCCATCATGAGAGCAAGGGGGTCAGCTTCTTTACGAAATATTTGTGGTAGATTTTTGCCAATATGACAGAGAATCTCATATGATGTCGTAGTAACACTGGCGCACAGCGCAGCTCGTCCTGCCTCGTTGACATTGAGCCAAGAAGACGTATCGAACAGGCCTAGTTGTCCTTCGTAGACAGAATCACAGAAGTGGCTCAGGACAGTATACAGCTTTCGGTGATGAGGATCCATGTACGGAAGCTCAGTGACAGGTACCATTTTCAAAGCCCGTTCCGCGTAGTAGAAAGCAACCTGTTGAGCCATTCGAGCCTGATCCTTGATCTTCAGAGATAAACGATAAGAGTCAGTAAGAGTGACCAGTTGATTTCCTGATAGGAGGTCCGGATCTGGTTTCCAATTGATCTGATATGAGAGCCTTTGTGTATTCTCACGGAACCCATTAGATGACTCTCTGTGAAGAGAGCTAAATCTCAGTCCGCTGATGTTTACCACCGGCTTATGATCAACTTGCTCTGCATCGAAAACAGTCAGAGAGTTCCTTGTTTGCTCCAAGCCTTTGCTTGGGATATTCCCAAGTTCTTTTCTCTCGCTCTTGGCATAAACCTTGAACTTATGGGTAGGTTCTTTAGAAATGCCGTGCGACACAAACATCTCTTCGATGAAGGTGGGCACTGGTGTTCCTTGGTCAAGATTTTTGTTGCTAATTCTTACGGGAAAGACGGCATGAATAAAGCTATCCAAGGTTGCAGGGTGCAATATGAAGGGATACTCAAACTTTGCTGGCATTACTGCTGCTGTGTCGGGAATGGCAATCTCGGCAACGCACTTTTCGGAGCTCGAACGTGCTTTGTTCATGTTAGCGAAGGTGGGTCCGAAGTTTAGACCAAGGTCTCTAAGGGCCGTATAGATCTCATTCATCTCGTGTTCGGTCACGCACTCTGCCTCAAAGCCGGCAATCATTCTAATGTATTCCTCCTTTTCTTCACTATCTTCCCGGCCACCATCCACTTCGGTTACCTCAGTGTACTTCTGAACGGATATCAAGCCGCGACAGTGCTCAATCCATGTCATGCCGTTCGTGGAAGAAGAGATGCAAAACTCGTCCCAGATGTCCGATGATATCTGAACACTTTCGTTGTAAGGTCGCAGAGATAGCATAGTCTCCACCTCATCAGAAGTTTGTGGGATGACAAGGGCGTGGCCAATAGAGACTTCACGAAGCTTATAACCAGTGATGTTGACACCTCTTGTCGTGGCACGCTGGTACGCAGCCTCAACTGCCATAGCGAGGAAGCAAGCTGCTGGACATACTGTATTTGACTGAACATTATGATCTTGAATCCATGGAATCTCAGACGTGCGCATGATATTCCTCCAACGCGGTTCCAACGAATTCGAGCTTTTGACAGAGACGCCCAAAAAATCACTCCTCAAAAATCCTACATTGCCAGTTTCACTGCTTTCGAACAATCTTGCCCAGTATAAAGTCGAATGGTTCCATGTATAAGGTGGTAAATCTACCAACAATCTGTTACTTTCGTGACCAGAAGGGCAATTGACGGCATGTAAATCGACTGGAACTCCACATTTAAATAGATAACTTGCAAGTCGGAGAGATGTATCGATGGCACTCGTTTTCCGAACGAGGGCTGAGGCGTATTCAATAGATGAGGAGCACAGTCTAGCGTTTGATTTCAAATTTTGCTTGATTGGACCCGACAACGTTGAATGCGGGCCTATCTCAACAAGGATATCGACAGCAGCATTAGCACCTCTCCTTTTTTGTCTTTTGCTATCTGTACCGAGGCAAAGATTTTGCACGGAATCAGAAAATTGAACGGGCGATGTCATATTCGCAGCCCAGTAAGCAGGACCTAGTTCTGACAATTCTCTCCGCCTCCCAGTCACGGAAGAGTAGAACTCAATAGTGTGCGAATTGTTTGTCTGAAGATTTCGAAGTGAAGCGAGATATCTGTCAACCACATGCGTCATATGATGAGAATGATAGGCAGTGTCCACGGCGAGTTTCCGAGCAAATGCGCCTTTTTTCTGCAGGATGACCAGAAGTTCTTCGATCGCTGAATCATCACCTGAAACCGTAACACTGGTCGGGCTATTAATGCAGGCAATACTAACAACGCCTTGGCTCAAGTCCGCAATCAGGGGCTGTGTGTCTGCCATGGACAAGCCAACAGCTAACATGGCACCAGGCTTCAGCGCCTTCACATCTTTGATTGCCGTAGCGGCAACACCTCTATAGTAGGCAACAGCTAAGGCAGACTCTTGAGTCAAAGCACCAGCTGCATACGCCGCGGCAATCTCTCCACTCGAATGTCCGGTAACACTTGCAGGTTTGATGTTCCAAGAAGCGAGAAGGTCTACCAAGGCAATCTGGATAGCTGTGCAGAGGGGTTGGCTTAGGAGCGCAGATCCGACTCGGGATGACCTGGCATCCTGGGCAAGCTCATCTATCGAGGTCAGCTAAGTTTAAAGAAACGGTGGAGATCGAGGCTCATGTGACTGGGTGGATAGGGATCAAGTGCCCAAGTCACTTGAACCGACACTCCGCAGATGGGTAGCAATTTACCTAGCAATGACCAAGGAGCGCCAAGCATCTTCAGGTGCTCGTCAGCCCGAACCAGTGAGTTCCGAAAAACCGGGTATGTTGCAATCAATTCCCTGCCCATACCGCACCATTGAGCTCCTTGGCCAGTGAAGACGAAGCCGAGAACCACGGCTTTTGGCGCTTTCGTAAACTTGATACTCTCGGGACTTAGAGAGTCTATCAACTGGGATTGTGATGTCGCAGTTATAGCTGCTCTCCACGAAATTATAGTTCGACGTTCGCCCAACGTGAATGCCAAATCATCCAAGAAATTACCGGAATGGGTGCTCTGTTGCTCTTTGAGATATTTGGACAACCTCTCTGCTTGGCGCAACCCCGAAGACTCATCAAAGGCAGAAAGGACATAGACTCGAGTCCGCTGGTCCTCTTCGCCAAATGAAATGCCATTTTCCATAAGTTCGCCTTTCACAGGCAACATATCTACTGTCCTGCAGTGCCCATTTAAGCTGTGTGAGGATAAATAGCCGCGTGCATCGTCAATGATGACATGGGCATTACTACCCCCGAACCCAAAGTTGTTGACCGAAGCTCGACGCACGTTCTGGGTATTCCAAGGCTGAACAGTGGTTGGAACCTGCATCGTAAGCATGGTATTAATCTTTGAGCATGGCCATGGAAATCATACCTCGATTTTCCAATCTTGCATGGGTATGCGGGCATTGGGCTTTTTGAAGTTGAAATTTGGGAGGATCAAACCTTTCTCAAGCATCAAAACTGTTTTCACAACCGCAGCGATACCACTTCCGCCTTCTAAATGCCCAATGTTTGACTTGATAGAGCCAACTTTGAGGGGCTCATCAGATGGCCTTTCACGCGCAAATACATTCGATAAGGAAGCCGCTTCGATTGGATCTCCAGCAGCTGTCCCAGTACCGTGTGCTTCTACGTAGCTCGTCTCAACGGGGTCAAGTCCTGTTGATTGGTAAAGACGATCTATGAGCTCGACCTGAGCTTTTCCGCTGGGCAATGTAATGCCAGCCGTCCTTCCATCTTGATTAGTGCCGGAGTTGCGGATCACCGCTCGTATGGTATCTCCAGATTTGAGGGCCTCGTCAAGAGGTTTGAGGATAATGCAGGCCGCACCCTCCCCTCGACCAAAACCATTCGCGCGCTCATCGTATGTATGGCAACGCCCATCAGGAGAGAGAAACCTACAAAGTCAGTTATGCCGTAGGAGCGGACCAGACGAACACCTAC
>Ga0335072_10005024_pt1 | contig 19510 bp, 12 predicted proteins | sample Lox_Sample_21_FD_206725 | JGI IMG/M metagenome (GOLD analysis project Ga0335072, IMG submission 206725) | Soil microbial communities from Loxahatchee National Wildlife Refuge, Florida, United States - Lox_Sample_2.1 | ecosystem: Environmental > Terrestrial > Soil > Wetlands | place: USA...
AAAGCAAGCCCCGCACGCATTACTTGGGATTCGAGTTCAACCCTGCCCAACAATCCGCGCTCTCCGAACTACGCGAGCGAGTGGAGGCCCGCAATTTTTCCGGCATGCTTCTCCACGGTGTTACCGGCTCTGGGAAAACGGCCGTCTATCTTGCGGCCATGCGTGCAGTTCTCGAATCCGGACGCTCCGCGATTCTGCTTGTCCCGGAGATTGGCCTGACACCCGCCGTCGCCGCCGATCTCCACCAAATCTTCGGCGATCAAGTAGCGATCCTTCATTCGGCGCTCACTGATCGCGAGCGCGCCGAACAATGGCATCGCATCAAGCGTGGTGAGGCGCGCATCGTGGTCGGTACCCGCTCGGCTGTCTTCGCTCCGGTCGAAGACCTCGCTCTCCTCATCGTTGACGAGGAACACGATGCTTCCTACAAGCAGGAAGAAACACCGCGCTATCACGGGCGCGATGTCGCGGTCATGCGGGCCAAGATGTCCAATGCGGTCGTGGTGCTGGGATCGGCCACGCCATCGCTGGAGTCCTATTTCAATGCCAAGAAAAACAAATACGCGCTGATTGAACTTCCGGATCGTGTCGAACAGCGTCCCCTGCCCGAGGTCGAGATCGTCGACATGCGCCTGGAGTTTCAGGAAACCGGCCAGGAGCAGGTGATCTCGCGCAAACTCGCTGCGGAAATCAAAGAGCGCCTCGAGCGCAAAGAACGGGTCATGATCTTGCTCAACCGCCGCGGATATTCGCCGGTTGTCCTCTGCCGCAGCTGCGGCAAGAAACTCGAATGCGCCAACTGCGCTATCGCCATGACCCACCACAAGGGCGAGCACAAAATGGTCTGCCACTATTGCGGCCACACTGCTCCGGTGCCGAAAGTGTGTCTGCATTGCGGCAGCGAGTACGTTTATTTTCTGGGAACCGGTTCAGAGAAACTCGAAGAGTTGCTGCATGGCATGTTTCCGCAGGCGCGCATCGCGCGGCTCGATCGCGATACGGTTCGCGGCCACAAAGATTTCGAGCGCACTCTGAACGCGTTAAATGAAGGCGAATTAGATTTGGTTGTAGGCACGCAGATGATCGCCAAAGGTCATGACATTCATGGCGTGACGTTGGTCGGGGTGGTCGGGGCCGATGCCGCTCTCGGCTTACCCGATTTTCGCGCCGCCGAGCGTACATTTCAATTACTCACGCAAGTTGCCGGCCGCGCCGGACGCGGCCAGTCGCCCGGCAAAGTCATTCTGCAGACGTACTTTCAGGATCATTACGCGGTTCAGTACGCCGCGCACCATGACTTCGTCGGCTTCTACGAAAAAGAACTGCGCTTTCGCAGCTGGATGCATTATCCGCCGTACTCTTCTCTTGCGAACGTGATCATTCGCAGCGACAAACTCGATGACGCTCTGCGGTGGTCAGGAGTACTGGGGAAGTGGTTCGATTCCACCCGCCATGAAGGCGTCCGCGTGCTCGGTCCTGCAGCGGCACCGATCCTGCGGCTCAAGCGCGATTATCGATATCACTTTGTTCTGAAATCACTCAGCCGGTAAAAACTCAACACGACTCTGCGCTCAATGCTTGCACATGCCGCACAGCAGAAAATCCCGCGTACACAAATCATCGTGGACGTCGACGCACTCTGGCTGATGTAGGGACAGCCGTCCTCGGCCGTGGACGCCAGCGGGCGCGGTTTTTTAAGATGGGGTGTCCGCTGTTTGGGCGAGCGAAGCCCGGCGGTGCTCTTAATGCCAGTTCAATTGAATGGGAGAAACAGTGAAGGTGAGGTAGAGCATGATCAGGGCCAGCAATCCCAGCGCCCATCGACTCGGCGGCAATAAAGGAAACTCCGGCGCCTGCCGCTGACGAAACGTGAGCACGTTCATGACGATCAAAAGTCCTGCCCACACGCGCCAGCCGATATACATCCGCCCGAGATACACAAGAACGGCCACGGTGATCCAGGAAATAACTCGGTGCGCTCGCGGCGCCAGCGCGTAAACGATGTGCCCGCCATCAAGCTGGCTGCTCGGCAGCAGATTCAGCGCAGTCGCGAACATCCCGACCCACGCAGCGATCGCCGTGGGATGGAGATAAACATGGTTCAAGGGCAAGGCAACGATCGCGTGCTGCGGAGCGATGACCCGCAAGAAATCCTGCCCGAGATAAAAGATCGGTGGAAATCCCAAATAAATATCGGAAGCGCGAGCCGATAGCGCGAGCGGCTTCGACAACATCAAGGCAAACATGAGCGTCACAACGGCGACTATAAATCCCGCGATCGGCCCGGCAATGCCGATATCGAACAATGCTTTTCGCGAGCGAATCGGCGCCTTGATCCGGATAACTGCACCCAGAGTTCCGATCAGTGTTGGTGCAGGAATGAAAAACGGAAGCGTCGCCCATACGCCGTAATAGCGGCAAAATAGGTAATGCCCCATTTCGTGCGCCAGCAAAATCGTAAGCAGCGTCGCCGAGAATGGAATGCCAAGAAGCAGACGCGAAGGTACCTGCAAAGCCCATTTCAACGGAAAGAATGGAAGATACTCATTTCCCGCCGCAAAGGGAGGCAGATTATGCAGGAAGTTAAACTCCAGACGCGCTCCCACCACTAACGTCGTGAAAATCGTAGCCAGCAGCAGCAGAGCGTGCACCCAATAGCGTTCGCTGGGTCGCACCAGTTCCGGTTCTGGCAGACGATAGTAGTACTGGATCGTCGAAGAAGGGATGGGAGATGATTCCGCCATGAAGACTGACTTGCTTTTTTGATGCTACTACGAGAAAGAAGACCGCGTGTGTCCGCCCGCAAGCTAAAGGGGAATTCCGGAAGAAGGACTTGTGAACCGATGAGCCAGCCGCATATCGGCACATCAGTCAATCGACTGCAATTCTTTGCCGGGCTTGAATCGTACCGCACGCCCCGGAGGGATTGAAACCTCCGCTCCGGTGCGCGGATTGCGTCCGATTCCAGTCTTCCGCGGACGGACGTTGAACACGCCAAATCCTCGCAGCTCAATGCGATGGCCGCGAGCCAACGATTGCTTCATGCTTTCAAACACGGTTTCGACGGCCAATTCCGCCTTGGTTTTGGTAATTCCGGTCTTGGCCACGACTTCGTTGATGATGTCGAGCTTAATCACGAGCGGCTCCGGGGAGGGATCAGATTGTGGTTCAAGTGATTGATGCTAAGGGAGATATGCCGGATTGTCAACGGGAGCATCCATCCCGTAAACTGACAGGCACACCAGCCCAAGAATTTGTAATTTTGTAATCGGATATTTGTGAGTTGTCATCCTGAGGAGGGCGCTCTTTGTCCGACGAGGATTCGGGCGAGCCGCGCGAAGCGTCGCGCCGTTTGCGACGCAAGAATTACGCTTTTGGCTCGCATCCTTAATTCCGAATTGCAAAATTACGCACTTACAAAATTCACCCGAAGGAGCTTCATGCCCAAGAGCGACCGCTGGATCCGCAAGATGGCCCTGGAACACGACATGATCAACCCGTTCTCTGAGAAGCAGGTGCGCGAGGGCGTGATCTCCTATGGCCTGTCATCGTACGGCTACGATCTACGTGTGGCCGACGAATTCAAAATCTTCACCAACGTGAATAATGCGCTCGTTGATCCCAAGCACTTCGACGAAAAATCGTTCGTGAACATCACGACGGATATCTGCATCGTGCCGCCGAATTCATTCGCGCTCGCGCGGTCGGTCGAATACTTCAAGATTCCCCGTGACGTTCTGACGATCTGCGTGGGCAAGAGCACTTACGCGCGCTGCGGCATTATCGTCAACGTGACGCCATTCGAGCCGGAGTGGGAAGGCTTCGTCACGCTCGAGATATCGAATACAACTCCGCTGCCGGCGCGCATCTACGCCAACGAGGGCCTCTGCCAGATTCTGTTCTTCCAGTCGGACGAAGTCTGCGAAACCAGCTACGCGGATAGAAAAGGAAAATATCAGGCGCAGAAAGGAATCGTGCTGCCGAAGTTGTAGGACCGCTGTGACCGACTAACAACGGCATGTCATTTCGAGCGGAGCAGAATCGCGCGGAATCGGGCGATTCTGGGCAGTCGAGAAACCTGCTTTCGTTTGAGCCGCGAAAACCGTCGGTTGCCCCATCCTTGTCTCGTGTTTTGTGCGAGACAGGATGGGCACGTTGGTGGAATCCCCACCCTCCCGCGCAGAACGCGGGGAGTCCGACAACCTGCTAGGAAGACAGGACCAAAGATGATTGGCGATACAAATGATGGGATAAGAAATTCGCTGGCTACCCATCCCGAGCTGCGATGCGAAGGGAAAGAGGTGGTTTTCGCTGATCCTCAATCGCCGCCGATCAGGATCAATCTCCGCGTAGATGAACCGCACCAATTGATCTATTTAGCACGCTTGCTCGCGGCACTTGGGTATGAGGAAGCTCATTTCCGCCACTCCTACTTGTGGCTTACGACATGGGGCGTCTGGGACGGTGGCACCGAGGCCGTCGCGTTCAAGATATTCGAGCAGTTCCGTCGAAGCCATGGCGAGAATAGATCGCTCGAATCTGCTCCTGGAACACATTTCCGGCATGACGAGTTCGTCGAGTCCGTCTGTTGTCTCGTACAGCCTATATTGGTCGGGTGGGATGCCTATTATGTGCCCACATGGGCTTACGGCAGCTTGGACTATTTCGTATTCGTAAGCCACGACGGTTTCGCCGACATCCGGGTCCGAACTCCAGAGGTTCGCCAGCAATGCGAACAGGCGCTCAGCGGCTACAACTGGATTCAGCCGCTCATGAAGTGACGCTCGCAGGTTGCCCCATCCTTGTCGCGCGTTGTGTGCCAGACAGGATGGGTACGTCGCGAAATCCCACCCTCCCGCACCAAACGCGGGAAGGGTGGGGCAACCTGCTGGCTTGGATTCCAGCCGACGCTCACTCGACGATTCGCCTTTTGACTCAGTGGGGCCAGTTAACCACCGCAGCCGTCCAACATGAAGCGGACTTGGCCGCAGGAGGCTGAGTTAAACTCAGCCTTACAGCCGGAGATGATTGAATTAGCGCCTAGATTTCGAACCTTTTGAGGGTGCCACCAAATTGCCAGAGGTCCAGCAGCCCAGATGTACCCCTCGGGAAGAAGCAACTTATCGAAATGAAGAACGTGTTTCTCCGAAGCACATTCTCTCGGAAGCGATAACAGGATGAACTGGTGCCCGAGATCCGGGCGACCACCAAAATACCCGATGTACACATCGGACGGCACCATTGGCTTCGGCTTAATCCCCCTCAAATAATCGGAGCTGGTGAAGTGGTCGACAGTGACCTGGTCTAATTCGTTGTCAGTCCGAAGGTGAGTCCAGAAGATGCGGACCTGGCCGGTGCGCAAAAGACCAGTGATCATTACCGAAGCCGTAATCAAGAAAATCCCGGCGGTCCAAAACACCTTTTTCACCGGTTCATAATACTCGTCACAGCTGGCAGCAACACTGATAAACGATTCCAACAAAAAATCGCAAGGACGGGGCACTCACCGTTTCACAACGGGGACGAGAGACCGAAAGCCCAGGGCAGCGTCTCATCCGGCGGAAGGGCGTCACTCCGGCTTGCGTATCGTGATCGGCAACTGCGCCTTGCACGTATTGGTTGGATCGTCAAACGCTTCGCCTTCGCGGTCGCCTTCCGTGGCATGAAAATAAAATCCGTGCTTAATCCTGTCCGGTAGGCCAGTGAAGCGGGCTTTACCGTCGACATTTGTCCCCAGTTGCAGATCGAGCTTGCGGGCGTTGGCGAATCCATACGCAATGTGGACTTTGATCGTGGCCGCGTACACCGGCGCTCCGTTCGCGTCGGTAATGGTGAGATCTGCCGTGCAGGGTCCAATCCCGCCATCGAGCACCGGAACGGCGTGGGCCTCCTTCTGTTCCTCCGCGTTTTTCTGCGCGGCACCAGCCGACGAGTTGCTGGTCTGAGAGAAAGCGGCTAACGAAATGACGAGGACGAACAGAATCCATCGACGGGCGCGCGGTTGGGGTCTTTTCATGGGTATTAGCCTACCCTAATGGCGGTCGCCGTGCATGCAATGTAAGCGGCTGATTGCGTTGGCGTTACAGGTTCGGGTTACCAACGTTCATTGCCCCTGCACAAAAGTGACGAATATAATTTTTTCACCGCCACCCGTCCTGCGAGGAACAACGGAATTTTGCATGCCTGAGGCCGGCACTCAATTGACGCGCCACAGTCAGGAACTGACGATTTTTCACGATGTGGCCAAAGCGCTCACGTCGTCGCTGGACCTTGACTCCATTCTCCAGACCATCATGGAGAAGATGGCGGAGTATTTCCATCCGGAAACGTGGTCGCTGCTCATGGTCGATGAAGGCCACGATGAGCTTTACTTTGCGATCGCGGTCGGAGATAAGGCGGAGGCGCTCAAGAATGTTCGCCTGAAGCTGGGCGAAGGCATTGCCGGCTGGGTCGCCAAACATGGCGAAGCCCGCATCGTTCCCGATGTCCACAGCGATCCTGCATTTGCCAGCCGCGTCGATGAAGCCACGCAATGGGAGACTCGCTCCGTCATTTGTGTCCCGGTGCGTTCGAAGCTGCGCGTGCTGGGAGTGATTCAGCTCGTGAACGTGGATATGTCGCAGTTCACGCAGCCGGAATTATTCTTTCTGCAGGCGCTCTGCGATTATGCCGCGATTGCGATCGAGAATGCCCGCTGGGTCGAAAAGATCCAGGAATTGACCATCACCGACGACTGCACCGGTCTCTACAACGCCCGCCATCTCTACAAAACACTCGACACCGAAGTGTACCGTTCTTCACGTTTCGGTTACGAATTCAGCGTTCTGTTCATCGATCTCGATCATTTCAAGACGGTCAACGACACGCACGGGCATCTGATCGGCAGCAAGTTGCTGGCTGAAATCGGATACCTGATCAAAGCCCAACTCCGCTTGATCGATTTCGCATTCCGCTATGGCGGTGATGAATTTGTTGTTCTGTTGCCGCAGACGGGCAAGGATCAGGCTCTGGTTGTCGCCAAACGCTTGCGCGACGCTCTGCGCGACGCGGTTTTCTGCCGTGAAGAAGGATTGAATCTGAACATCCGCGCTTCCATCGGTCTCGCCACCTATCCGCACGATGCGCGCACCGCGCATGATGTCATCCGTCAAGCCGATGGAATGATGTACATGGTCAAAAACACCACCCGCGACAATATCGGCATCGCCCACCGCGGCGTCTTGAAGTAACTCTCTCCAACCTTGTCATCCTGACCGAAGCGAAGGACCTATGCAAATTGTCGGTCGCAGGTATTCCGCCCGGCGAAATACATAGAACTGTTTCATAAATGGTTTGGGAAGGGCACGGCTCTTAGCCGTGCCGCCAAGAGCCGCCAAGGATGTGGGCTTTAGCTCCTGAGGTTCGCTGTTTTCGACTGCGAAGCCATTTATGAAACCACTTCTAGGTCCTTCGGCGCAAAAACCTGCGCCTCAGCATGACAATGGCAGCATAGGACTCTAAATCCAAACGCTAAAAAGCCCATCGGATGCTTGCTTGGGGCGTGCTCGGGTCAGCATCCGGTGGGCTACCGTTTCTCCTTACTCACCCTGTTGTTTTCAGGAGTATGTACCTTGCATTAAACCCTGTTACTGGAAGAAGTTTCGTCTAGATTTGTAAAGGTTTGTAATTTCGCGGTCCGGTCCGCGGAAAGGTTATTCTGGTAACGCCGGAATCTTCTGCGCAACCAGTTCGGCAAACCGCGGGTCTTTTCGTAGTTGCGCGAACTCCGCGTCTTTGTAAACGTCATTGAAATCCTTATAGCCGTCTTCCTTGGCCTTTCGCAGGTATTCCAGTGAGCGATCCGAGAGTCCCATCTTCGCGTAGAGTCGGGCCACCGTGAAATCGTAGCGAGCGCGGTCTTCCGGGCTGGGCAACTGCGCCTGTATACCGGCACGAGAACTGCGCTCGAAGACATCCGGATCGAGTTGCATAGCCTGCTGGTACGCTTGGACCGCTCTTTCGAATTCCTTCTTGGAAAACAGCGCCGCGCCAAGATTGCTGTAAAACGAAGCCGAACTACTGTCGATGGCGATAGCTTGGCGATAGTGCTTAATCGCAGTATTGTACTTTCTTTGTTCGTAGTACACGACGGCGAGGTTGTTGTACGCGTCGGCAAACTTGCGGTCCGCTTTGATCGAATGCTCAAACGATCTCCTGGCTTCGGAGTATCGCTGCATCATCAGTTCCGTGATTCCGACCTTGTTCAGCAAGCCCGCGGGCTCATGTGTCTTGGCCAGGGCGGCGCGGTAATAATCGAGCGCGTCAAGATACAGTTTTTCTGCGCGCAGTTCGTCCGCCCGCTTTTCCAGGTCCGTCGCCGTCGCCGCTGGCGACGGAGGCTCAATCGTTCGCAGCTGTGGCGGAATAACCTGGATCTGATCGGAATGGGAAGCCTGTGCCCACGAAACCGTGGTTGCGGAGAGCAGGCATGCTGTGAGCAGGGAAGCTATTGCGAGGGAGACTTTCGGGCAGGACGTCATGGACCACCCCCAGTCGATGTACGCATATTCTGACACAAAGTTCCGCCGGTGGTGCAAATTCCTGAAAATCCGCCCGCTGACGTTTCTCACCACAGAGGCACGCAGAAAAGAGCACCAAGAAAAAGCACCGAAAACCGGCTAAACGCGGTCGGTTCTGAAGGTATCAGCCGGGTGGTTCTCTTCTCAGTGCCGCCGTTTCTCGTGGTTGGAAAAACCGCTTAGTGCGGCGCGGACTGACTTGTGTCTGGAGGCTTAGACACCGGAGCAGACTGTTTGTCATCCTTAAAAATTCCAGCAATTTTGCCGAAGAATCCCTTCTTCTTCGTGGAAGCGTCCTTATCCTCAACAACAGCAGGCCCTTGGCCGTTGGCCGGATTGGGCGGCAAGACCTTTTCCTGCCCGCTGAACAGCCGCGAGAAGAATCCCTTGATCCCCTCCTGCTGATCGCAGGTAACCTGCGGCTCGGTTCCGGCAATGAACGCGGAACTGTAGTCATCCGGACAAGTTGGCGTCGCCAGTCGGTTGGTCGCTTTATCCAGGGAAACATCGACTACCCCCGACGGCTGCTCGAATTCGCGCATGTCGGAATATTGGGGCAGTGCCGACGCTCGCTTCATAAATTCGGTCCAGATCGGCGCTGCGGTCATGGCGCCGCTTAAACGAATGTCGCTGTAGTCGTCGTATCCGACCCAAACGATGCAGAGCAGGTTCGAGGTATATCCGGCGAACCATCCGTCATGCGAAGTGCCAGTCTTGCCCGCCGCCGGCAGACTGAATCCGCGCAGCCGCACCGCCGTGTAGCCCAACCCGTTGTTGATCACGCCCTCCATCATGTTGGTCATGAGGTACGCAATTCTCGGATCCAACACCTGCCGCTGATCAGTGTTGTAATTCGCGATCACATCCCCCAGCGAATTCCGAACCGATCGCACCCAGATCGGCGAGAGCCGGATACCAGCGTTGGCAAATACGGTATACGCGCCCGCCATATCGATCGGCGATGCGTCATACGAACCGAGAGCCATGGCCGGCGTCGCTTTCACCGAGGTGATGCCCGCCGCCTTCGCCAGATCGGCGACCTTGTCGTATCCGACTTCTTCCGCCACTTTCACGGTCGCATTGTTCAACGACATCGCCAGCGCATAACGCAGCGTCACGTCGCCGTGATATTCCTCTTTGTAATTGCGCGGCTCGTAGATCTGATCGCCATAGGTGAAGCTCGTCGGCTCATCGGTTACGGTCGATGCGGGAGTGATCACGGTTTGCGAGCCGTCGAGCGCGGTATTCATCGCGGTCGCATAAACAAATGGCTTGAAGATCGATCCGGTCGGCCGTTTCGCCAGCGCATGATTCAACTGGCTCCAGGCATAATCGCGGCCTCCGACCAGCGCCAACACTGCGCCGGTATGTGGATCAAGCGCCACTAGAGCCACCTGCGCCTGCGGGCCGGGCTCAACCGTCGTTTCGTATTTCTTACCGACCTTTACGCGCTTGGTCCGCAGCCTCTTCACTTGCTCATCCACCAGCTTGATACCCATTTCTACCGATTGCGCGGCGGCTTTTTGCAAGTCCGGATCGAGCGTGGTGTAGATCCGGTACGACTGCTCGTTCAGGTCGTGCTCGTTGAATTTTGTGATCAGCGTATCGCGCACCATGTCGACGAAATAGGGTGCGTCGCTCGCTTCCACATTTGGCGGCGCCAGCTTCAGGGGCGTGGCCTTGGCCTTGTTGGCCTGCTCGCGCGTGATGGCATGGGTTTCGACCATGGACTCGAGCACGACGTTACGCCGCTCCAACGCGCGCTCAGGATGCCGATAGGGCGACAAGTAGCTCGGCCGCTGTATCAATCCCGCCAACAGCGCGGCTTCCGGCAGCGTGATGTCTTTCAGATCCTTGTTGAAGTAAGCCTTGGATGCCTCCGCAAATCCGCTGATGGCAAAGGATCCGCGCTGCCCAAGGTCGACCCAGTTCGCATAAAACTCGAAGATCTGCTGCTTCGAGAATTTCTGCTCCAGTTCCTCGGCAATCAGCATTTCCGTAAGCTTGCGCCGGATGGTTTTCTGCGGACTCAGAAAGAATCCGCGCGCCAGTTGCTGGGTGATCGTGGACCCGCCCTGCTCACGCCGTTGGTGCAGCAGGTCGCCATACACCGCTTCCGCAGTCCGCACAAAATTTACGCCGCCGTGCTCGAAAAAGCGCCGGTCTTCAATCGCCAGCGTGGCCTGCAGCATCACCGGAGGAATGTCCTTGTACTTGACAACTTGCCGTTTCGAGCGCTGCTCGGCGTCGAACAGAGCGGTTACAAGTTGCGGCTCGAGTTCGTAGGCGGAAAGCTCCGTTCCCCGGCTGGTGATGCGCTCGATCTGGCCATCCTGAATGCTGATGCGAGCGGGCTCGGGGCTGTGATAGGACTGCGGCCCGGGCGTGATTTCAATGCCGTCGTTTGCCAGGCGGAACGTGCCTAGCGGGGATTCGCCGTTCTCGGTATAGCCCGCCCGGCGCAACTCAGCGGCAATATCGCGGGCATCGATCTTTTCTCCCAGTCGCACCGTCTCGGGCAATGCATAGATTTTCGCGGAGTTGCCGAAGACCGGCCCGCGGAAGCGCCGTTCGATAATGCGGTCGTACTTAATGTAATAGTAGGAAAAAACGCAGGTGAACGAGATCGCTAGGATGAGAAACGCCAGCAGCGCCGCGCGCAGAAGCGGGTCTCGCGGCATGCCGCGCACCTTCTTCCTCGCCGAACCGCCGCCGTTTCCCCTCGGAATCTTAATTCGGATGCTCACAATGTCCTGTTAATGCTCCCGGGGGCTCAGTCCCAAAGCCTTCCGAGAAGCGGGTCTGTTTCCATTCTTGCTCAGACGTAGCAACCCGCCAAAAGGTTTGACTTCTGGAGTTGAACGCAATAATAAAATCCGCTCTCGCGGGCTTTTGCTCGAGCTCAGACAAGGTTATTGTACGCTCCGGTGGCCAAACGAAAAGAGACCCGCAGTGCATGCGGGCCTCTGAGAATCAACGGTGAATGGCAGCATGCCCCTCAGCTATAGCGGGTCCGTAACCGCCCAGAATCCCGGGGTCGTGAAGCTGCCGGTCGGAACTGGCTGCGTGAGGGCACCGCCGGATCCCACCGCGAGCGGACTCAACTGAGTTGTGATTTCGTTCGTGGTTGAGTCCAGGAAGCTAGCGTAAACGAACAGCTCCGCGCCGCTCTGATCAAACTGGCCCCATGAACCTTCCGCAACAGTGCTGAACGGCGAATTCGCGTCGGCGGTAAGGGCTCCCGCGCTCGAAATCGAAAATCCTTCGATGGGATTGAAGGCTGTCGCCGTGTCGTTAAAGCCAAACGAATAAATCAGGTTGCCGCCAGGGTTCGACTGGACGGCAATGCTGAAGGGCGAGTACGTTGTGGCGGTTTTCCCCAGCAGCGTAATCGCTCCTGCAGTCGTGCCCGACTGCGAGATGGTAAAGACGTAAAGATTAGCGTCGTCAGTCACGCCGTAGTACGCGTTGCTTCCCGTCGTCCCGATCAGAAATTGCCCGGTCGGCTCGCCCTTGACTTGCCACATGTTGTAGCCGACGCCAGAAAAGGGGACGCCGTTGTTTATGGCTGTGAGTACGCCTAAATTGCTGCCGGTGCCAATGGAGAAAGCCGCGATTTCGGAACCCTGGTGCGTGCTGTAGTTGCCATTGACGACATAGAGGTAATTCCCCAACCCGTCGGTCGTAAGATTCATAGGCTGGAAACCGACCGGAAGGCTGAAGGGCGATCCCGTCACAGCAGTCAGGGTACCGCCGGTGCCAATCTGGAAAACGTAAATCAAGCTCTGCAGCGTATCGGAAATAAACAGAAGCGTTCCGGCCGGGTTGGTGATCATCTCCGATTGGCTTACGCCGGCCCCAAACTCCGCCAGGAACGGCGCCGCTGCAGGAGTTCCAGTGATGGCAGATAAGGCTCCGCTTGTACCGATGTTCCATCCGTAAAGTACCCCGCCCGAGTCACCCAATCCCGCGTACAGATACTGTTCCTGCGCAACCACCATTCCTACGCCACCACTATTCGCGGCAATCGTCGGCGCAGTGAAATTCGAGATGGCAGCGAATGTTGCCGCGCTGTTGCTCAAGGCGTAGCCATCGATGGTCCCGCCCTGATCCACATCGTATACGAATGCAGCCGGCGTGCCGTTGCCACCGCCGCCCCCGCCCCCGCCACTGCCGCCTCCGCCGCCAAAACTCGAACTACCAGATCCGTTGCACGTCGAGCTTCCGAAGGTCACACGGCAACTGTACGGACTGCAGTTGGAAAGCAGCAGCGTTCCCAGCATGATGAATATTCCGACCAGCCATCGCAGCAAACTCTTCATGAACTGCCTCCAACACCAGCGTTGCAGTTTCGAACTCAGAATTCCCGTGCGCAGAAGACGCCGCTCGTCGCACGGTGCGCGCGCGAAAACACGACTCACGCCAACGTGATCGTAGGTGTGCAGTAACGTGATTACAAGGTTACGAATGTCATTGGCCCCTGAGAGAAGTTAGTGCTTGCTGGTTTTGTGGGGCAAAATTTCGCTCCAAAGCAGGCGCGTCATACGAGACCAGAGCGTTCAGTGGGGGAAGGGCCAAGCCATTTGAGTTTTACTGAAGGAGTCGTGAAGCCTTCGTGGAAGTTGTCGAGTGGAACATGAACGGGCGGTGCAATTTCCATCGCATGTCTGTCCGGCGATCGGATCGCCGCTTGGCACTGGGAGACATTGCGCTTCTGCTAGAACCTCACGCGTTCCTCCGGAGCCCGGTTAAAGCAATTGGGGTCGAATTCGGCGTTGCATCGCCGGGCCGGTTTCAATCACCTGTTCGGGGTTGCACTGTGTGGACAGACCGAATCCGAGCCTTGACCACGTCGCGGCATCTTTCGTTCCATCTCTTATATCCGAGGGTAACTTTGCGCAGTGAACTTACTATCCTCTGTTCCAAGATACTTTTTTCGACCTTCATTGTGTGTAGTATTCATGCGGCTTTTCGTAATAAATGCCGGTGACCATAAATGCTTGTTACCAATTGCTGTCGCCCTACGTAGTGACCATCGGACGTGAACATTGGTTTCGCTAGTAACCACACATTTCCCTTGCCTCGGAAATTTCTAACTGCCAACATGCGAATTGAAATCTCGCGGAGGATCTTTCCCTGTGAAACGCATATCAATTTTGGCCATGTTTCTCGCAGCCGTGACGCTGATTACGACCAGCTGCGGCACGTCAGACAAAGTTGCTTCGGTTTCTCTCAGCGTGTCGGGTACAACCGGCGTTGTCAATCTAGCGGGGCTCGGCGGTACATTGCAGCTGCAGGTACTCACTCACTACACCAGCGGCAAGCAGGTCGATGAAACCAACTGGTCGACGTATGCAGTTACGGCTCAGGGCGTCGACGACAATGGCCTCGCCCTGCCGGCTCCTCCTCAGGGCGTGACGATCAATGCCACCGGCATGGTCACGGCAACCGAGCCCGGCATCTGCACCTGGACGGATCTATCGAGTAGCACTACGCCGGCGTGGGCGATTTCGGGTTGGTACCAGGTCATCGCGACGTATAAGGGCATGCAGTCGCAGCCGGTCTACATCCCGGTGGCTTCGGCGGCGAGCAGCCAGAGCGTCACCGACGGTCAGTGCGGGCCTTCCAGCAGCAGCAATTAACACCGCGATCCCGCAGCTGTTTGTTGCAAAGCCGAACACCATTTCCAGATGCAGCCTCTCCGCGGGCTGCATTTGCTTTTGCTGGAAGCTTGTCAGAATGACACGAACCGAGTGCCACCGCTCGCGCAACGCCAGTTGGCTTTCGAAGTACGAGGATCGCAAGCCCGACCTAAGCAACGACCTAGCTATCCTTGCGATACAGCAGATTGCGCATAGCTTCGCGGCGAGCGGCATTAGCGCCCCTGTCAGTCTTCCATTGATCCGACTTCGAACCTGAATCCGCCGACTCGTCTTCGCTGCATGAAGGACAACGATTGGCAAAGCCAGGTTTCCCTGGCTTCAGTTCGAATTCTGCTCCACACACCACGCACTTTCTCACCGGAAATTTCATACTCCAATTATATGGATTGTGAACCGCCTGCACCGAACGGCGTCAGAACGAACAATCGCAGGAACGCCGAAGGAATTGCTGTACCAGATAACTCCGCGGGCAAGTCACGCTGCGCAGTCTGGTGGCCCGGAAGTGCGCTCTCCATCCGTTTCGCACGTCGATCCCGCTTTCACTATGCCTGTCGTAAACGTTTTCGTCCTTGACGTAAACGCTTCCGGTGAGGTACATTCCGTGTCACTCATCGCAGGGCTGGCGAGAATCAGCGCCGCTCGAGATGGTCTTGTTCATTGAGTTCCTTGAAGAGGTCAATCGAGCATGCATCGTCTCAGATCGCTATACGCGCTTTGCTTTGGGCGCTCGATCGTTATCGCGTCAAGCGCACAGAGTACTGCGAATTTTGGTTTCGGCGGCGCCACCGCGTGTTGGCCCGGTCCGGTTCGCAAGCCAACCTGCTCCTCAGCCGTGGCAATAGCTCTGAACGCGCTATCGGCGTGCTGCGCGCCTGCGTCGATCTCATCGCATTCAGCAAAAGTAAACCTATATGGATGATGTTCGATTCCCCGTCGGGTAAGAGAATCTCGAGCGCGCCGGCCGCACAGCCCTCCCCAATCGCGTAACTGAGGAACAGAAGGCGGAGTGATTATCCGCGTCGATAAGGTCTGATCGAAAGGAGAAACCCCGATGTTTCACCCCTCCAGACAGCGCAAGAATCGGCCTTCATCACAGAACCGGATCGCCATTCTTATGCCGGCGGTCCTCGTTCTCGCGCTGCTCGGGGCAAGCCACCTGAGCGCACAAACCGTAGCCACCTACAATTTCGACGACGGAACAGCAGATGGATGGACCTCGTTTAACGGCGCGAGCACGCCGGTGGCGACCAATGCCGCCGCCTACTCCGGTTCTTATAGCCTGCTGACCACAACCAATTCCAGCGGCCAAGGTGGGCCGTCAATCTCATTGAGTAGCCTGTTGCAGCCCGGGGCTCAATATACGATAACGGGGTATGTAATGTTGACCCCCGGCGAGAGCGCGACGAACGCCAATTTCACGATGCAGCGTACCGATCCAAACTGCTCCGGTGGTGTCTGCTACGACACGATCGGGACTTATCAGGTGCCCGTGTCTTCGACGGGGTGGGTGCAAATCGGCGGCTCTTATACGGTGAGCCCCACGGAGACCGGCCTGACGCTTTACGCGCAATTGGTAGGTACGACCACTGCACAGTCCTTCTACTTAGACCAGGTCGTTATTACAGAGACGGCGCCGGCCCTGCCGGTTACGAGCTATACGTTCGCCGATGGCGGCCTGGATGGATGGGCGCCATTTGGATCCGTAACTCTAGCCAACGTCGCGTCGCCGCTAGTTGATCCGATGGGGAACGCGCGTAGCCTCCTTACCACTAACCGCACGGCAGGTTACATGGGACCAAGTGTCAATCTGCTGACCGTGAATAACATCGTTGCCGGGGCGATCTATCAGGTAAGCGCCTACGTTCTACTTGCCGCTCCCGACAGCAGCAATCCAACGGCGACCATATCTACCAAAACCACGAACTGTGCCAATTCGTCGGGAATCTATAACAATATTGCGACATCGGGTCCACTTTCGAGTACAGCGTGGACGCAAGTGCAGGGCTCGTTCAGTTTCAGCGACGTGCCCGGAGCTCCGAGTAGCCTGACTCTGTACATTCAATCCAGCAGCGCAACGGATTCGTTCTACGTCAGCGACGTGGTGATCGCTGAACTTGTGCCCGCCCCGAATCCCGCTACTCAAGACAATAGTGGGATCACTACCACCTTCGAAGACGGCGGTCTTGATGGTTGGACTTCTCGCTCGGGCAGTTCCACGCTGACCAACACCACTGCTGAAGCTCACAGCGGATCGCATAGCCTGCTGGTCACCGGACGAGTGGCTAACTACGATGGTCCGCAGATCAGCGTCAACAACAAGATGTACCTGGGATCGATTTACGACATCAGCCTATGGATCATGATGCAACCGACCGACGGATCGAGCCACGTGATCAACCTCAGCCTACAAACCGCGCTCGATGGCCAGACGAGCTACAACAGCGTGAGTGCCTATCCGGGCATTACAGTGCCGGCTGACGGAAACTGGCATCAGATCACGGTAAGTCGGTTCAACATGAGCTACCCCTATAGCCCCGGACAGGCTTATCTCTATGTCCAAACAGTTCCGCCTGCGGGCAACGACTTAGTGTCGTTCTACATCGACGACTTTCAGCTTACCTATGTCACGCCACCCGTCATTCAAACAAACATTCCGTCGATTTACCAGAGTTACGCGGATTTCTTCCCCGTGGGCGCCGCGGTGGATATGAACGACCTTTCCGGACCGCATGCTCAGCTGCTGACGATGCACTTCAACAGCATCACCTCGATGAACGACATGAAGTGGATATCAGTAGAGCAGAATCTTGGCAATTTCACATTCGCCAACGCTGATGCCGAGGTCGGATTGGCGATGTGTCATGACATGAAAGTACGTGGCCAGAACTTAGTGTGGTCGACGGGACAGCAGACTCCTTCCTATGCCTTCGGCGACGGGACAAACTCTGCCGCCAACCAGGCCACGGTCACCACGAATATCCAGGAGCATATCCAGAACGAAGTGGAGCACTTCGGCTCGCAGGTATACGCGTGGGATGTAGTGAACGAACCGCTGGATCCTTCACAATCTGACTGTCTCTACCACGGCCCGTTTTATCAGGTCCTCGGTAAGGGTTACATCGACATCGCTCTCGAGGCAGCAAGGCAATATGCCCCCGCCGGTACGAAGCTGTTTATCAACGACTACAGCACCTACGATCCGAACCGATTGGCCTGCCTCGTGAAAGTGGTGGCAGATCTTCGCAGCCGAGGCATCCCGATTGATGGCATCGGCCATGAAACGCACAACGCCATCAACTACCCGTCAACGCAAGCCATGGTAAATACGATAGAAACGGTCCATAGAAATTTCCCTGATCTCGAACAGCAGATCACGGAACTGGACGAGAGCGTGTACAACGCCGGAGACGACACATCGAATTACGGTAACAATATTCCGCCATCGGTCCTGGCCGAGCAGGGTTGGCTCTACAAGAGCTACTTCGATGTGTTTCGACGTCTAAGTGAGAGAGATAGGATCACTGGAGTCACTTTCTGGGGCATGGCGGACGATGATACCTGGCTCGATAGCTTCCCCATCGCGAGGACTGACTATCCGTTGCCTTTCGATGTGAACCTGCAGGCCAAACCCGCTTATTGGGGCATTGTCGATCCGGCCCAATTATCCGGTTATGGTCTGTCGTTTGCAATTACCAACCAGACGGGCGAAAAGGACGCCCGCGTATGGACGATAACGGCGACCAACGGAGATGTGGGTCCGGCATACGACACCCAGATCACCGGATTCCAGCTCCGGCAGATCGCCGGCCCTCGCTGCAGCCCGGTGGTAACCCCGCCGAGTGCCTATCCAGTCCAACTGGGGGACATTGCAGTCAGTAGTTCCGCCAGCGCGGCCTTCACCATCAACTTTAGCGGCTGTGGCCCATTTGCGCGGTTCATTTTGACCATGCCCTGGACCTCTGCGACTTATGAAACGGGCACGTTCGTGGCTCTTCCTGAGTTTCGGAGAGATGACCCTCAGCAGAAACCTTAGCGGCTCGGTGCAAGAGCCGCTTGCAACCGCGTCATCGAGGACAGCGCATTCATGCTCCCCCGGGTTCGCTCTGTCCTCGATGACACCGGGAATCTCAGCGCGATGGGGTGCGCGCGATCACTTCATAAGGGCGCATCATCTCATTATCTTCGTGTTCGAGAATGTGGCAATGCCACACGTATCGCCCGGTGAAGCCTTCGAACGGCACAATAATGCGGGTCACCATTCGCGAATGGGCTTGCGCGGTGTCTTTCCATCCGGCTTCGTTCGGATGTGGAGGCTCAGGCTCCCCGAGAAAATGCAATTGCCGCTTGGTTTGGAAGAGCCATGGCTCGTAAGTCTGCCGATCGAGAATTTGAAAACGTACCAGGTGCAGATGGATAGGGTGCGTGTCGTTGGTGGGATTAATCAGCGTCCAGATTTCTGTCGAGCCCAGCACCGGTTTTTCCGTGATCGGCGCCTTCCAGTGCGTCGCGTTCAGAAGCAGCATCGCCGAGTTTCCTTGCTTGTTCACGTACTCATCTAAGGTCAGTAATCGCGTCTGCACGGCTTGCGATTCCGGAATTTTGGCTACAGGCCGTAACGTGGACGGCAGGGAACTCGTATCATTCACTTTTGCGGCCGACACACGGAACTGCATTGCAACAAACGCATCGCTTTTCAAGATCAATTGCGCGCCTCGATGTTCGCGAAAATCTACGATCAGATCGGCGCGTTCGCCGGGCGCGATGTCGAGCCGCGTGAGCGGTACAGGCGCAGGCAGTAATCCCTGATCCGTGCCAATCTGGTGAAATTGCAGATTCTCAGCAGAAGCTTCGTGCGTCAGCGCCAAGTGGAAAATGCGCGCGTTCGATCCATTCAGCACACGAAAGCGGTACTTCCGCGGCTCAACTTCGAGATAGGGAAACAGCTTTCCGTTGACAAGAATCGCGTTGCCAAACACTTCCGGAACCCAGGGCGATTGCGGATCTGGAGAAACCGGATAGAGGAGCTGCGCTTGTCGCGTGAGCCATCGGTCAAAAAGAATGAGCGGCAGTTCATATCTGCCGCGCGGCAGATTCAGCGCGTCTTCCACGCTGTCTCGAATCAAGAACGCGCCCAGCAAGCCGGCATAGACATTCAGACGATTGATCCCCAGAGCATGATCGTGGTACCAGAGCATGGCCGCGTCTTGCTGATTGGGGTAATAGTAGATGGAAGATTTGCCGGGCAGAATCCAGTCTTCGGGATAGCCGTCGCTCTCGGGTCTGGTTTTT
>Ga0335072_10005025_pt1 | contig 19509 bp, 18 predicted proteins | sample Lox_Sample_21_FD_206725 | JGI IMG/M metagenome (GOLD analysis project Ga0335072, IMG submission 206725) | Soil microbial communities from Loxahatchee National Wildlife Refuge, Florida, United States - Lox_Sample_2.1 | ecosystem: Environmental > Terrestrial > Soil > Wetlands | place: USA...
CTCTCGAAATTGCTCGCCGACAGCCAGCGGCCCGGCCGCGCAGTCGCCATTGCAGTGCTCGATCTCGATCGATTCAGCGCGCTCAATCACTCCCTGGGTCACGGCGTCGGAGATTGGCTGCTGGCCGAGATTGCGCACCGGATCACAGCAGTCTTGTCCAATTCGACGATGCTCGCCCGGCTGGACGGAGACGAATTTGCCGTGCTCATCGATGACGTGGCGGCGCGACTCGAGGCGCGGGCCGTCACCGACACCATCCTCAGGGCGTTCGATGAGCCGCTGCAGCTGAACGGTGTGAAGATCAACGTGCGAACGGCCATTGGCGTAAGCGTATGGCCCGACGACGGCCGCCGCGGCGACGATCTGCTGGCGAACGCCGAAATCGCCATGGCGATCGCCAAGAAACGCGGTGGCGGTCAGGCGCTTTTCTTCGAAGCAAGCATGACCGACTCCATGCGGGAACGTCTCGCGATGGAGAACGACCTGCGCAACGCAGTGGCTGTCGGCGCGTTCGAACTTTACTATCAGCCCGAGATCTCTACCAAGACGGGAAGAATAGTTGCCGCGGAGGCCCTGCTGCGCTGGCGTCACCCGAGCAAGGGCCTCATCGGTCCGAGCTCATTCATCTCGCTCGCAGAAGAAACCGGCCTGATCATCCCGCTCGGCGAGTGGGTTCTGCGCGAAGCTTGCCGGCAGGCGCGCAATTGGCAAGTCGAGGTGGGCACCACGATTCCCGTGGCGGTCAACCTGTCGGCGGCGCAGTTTCGACATCTGGACATTCTCCAGACCATCCGCTCGGCGCTGTCCGATGCGGGTCTTCAAGGCAACGCCCTCGAGATCGAGCTGACCGAGAGCGTACTCATGACCAATCCGGAGGAGTCGGCGGGAATATTGAAGCAGATCCGAAAGTTGGGGGTCTGCGTGGCAATCGATGACTTTGGAACGGGCTATTCGAGCCTGAGCTACCTGCGGCGATTCCCGATCGACAAGTTGAAGATCGATCGCAGCTTCATCAGAGATCTGGGCGTGAGCCGGACGGACGAGTCGATTGTCCGGGCGATCGTCTCTCTTGCGCGCGGCGTCGGCCTCCAGGTCGTTGCGGAGGGAATTGAATCGGCGGAACAACTCGAGCTCATAACCCGGCTCGAGTGTGCGCAGTGGCAAGGTTATCACTGCTGTCCCCCACAGCCGGCCGTGCGCTTCGAGACCATGCTCGCAAACCGGGCTGGAACGCGAACCGGACTGGTCGCGGCGCTCGCGGCGCTGGTCGTGAAGGAGTCGGACACATGAGCACTGCGGCGCAGAGCGCTACGAGGCGGCCGGAAGGCGGGACCGCCGGTGTCCGAGCACTGCGGCCGCACAACGCCGCAGGGCTGCCTCCCCGCCGCGTCCTCATCGTCGATGACCACCCCATCGTCCGCCAGGGCTTGTTGCGCATTCTGCAAGACCAGAATGATCTCATTGTCTGTGGGGAGGCCGGGACGGCGAGCGATGCAAGTACGGCCATACGGCAATTGAACCCCGATGTTCTAATCTGTGACATCGATCAGGCGCGCACCGATAGCATCAGCCTGCTGCGGTCTGCGCGCGCGCATCATCCGCGACTGCCGATCCTCGTGCTCTCCACCCAGGATGAAAGCGTTTATGCCGAGCGCGTGCTGGCCATCGGGGCAAGCGGCTACATTACCAAACAGGCGACGAGCGAGGAGCTCCTCGCCTCGTTGCGACGGGTGCTCGACGGTGACATCTACGTCTCCGATACGGTTCGGAACAGTATGTTGCACAGGTATGCCGGCGCAGGCTCACATACCCCGGCGGACCCGGTGGATCGGCTGAGCGGCCGCGAGCTGCAGGTGTTGGGCCTGATCGGTCAGGGGATGAGCACGCGCGAAACCGCGCATTTCCTGAATTTGAGCATCAAGACGGTGGAATCGCATCGACAGCGCATCAAGCAGAAGCTGAATCTCAAGACGGCCGTACAACTGCTGCGATATGCGGTCCTGGCCAGGCCCTTCCCAGGCCAGAGCGCCGGATAGGTGCGCACAGCGGCCATCGCCAGCACCAACCCAAGCATCGTTTGGCCGGCCCCGACCCCACAAGCGCGCGACTACCTTTGGGCGGCACAGCGTTCACTTGGACCGACAGTGAAGGCAAGCCTGTTGCCGGAACAACCGTCTGGTCTATTGGGTCGGCGCAAGGCGATCATTTTGCGCCCAGCTCCGCCGCCTTCATGGTCAATTACCGCGTGGAGGATCTCCACGCACTGGTCAAAGCTTTGCGTGAAGAAGGATGCAACGTACTTGAGAAGGTTGAGGACTCCGAGTATGGAAAGTTCGCTTGGGTCATCGATCCGGAAGGGAACAAGGTAGAGCTCTGGCAACCGCCCGCCGGCCAATGACAAAGGCTGTGAGATGCCGTGCGAACCTGCGGTTTCGCAACCTGCCGCGGAACTTACGCAGCCGCGCCAATAGCTCTCGCGTGCCGGGCGCCTCGGCTACGTTGCCTGTCAGCCGATGTTCACGGCTGAGCGCTCAGGGTCGCGACGAGCCGCGCCGCATCTCTTGCAAACCGCTCGAACTGTGCGAGCACGAACTGGTCGGCGAAACTTGGCCCGTTGAGTTGCTCCATGAAACCACAATGGCCGCCGTGGCGGGTGCACAGCACAGTTAACTGCGGCGGCCGCGCCAGACGCGCGAGGTCTGCGGCCGGAACCATCGGATCGTCCTCCGCGAGCAGTATCGCCGCCGGAAACCGCAAGGTTGAGAGCCGCGGCCCGGTGATCGCGTAGCCATCGAGGTAGCTTTCGAGGCTCGCGAAATCGGTGAACTGGCGCACCAGTCCTTCGGTCATCGAACGTAGATCCTGGGTGCGCAGCAGCGACTCGAAATCAGGCAGGTCGGGCCATACGCGCCGCTTGCGACGCAACGAACGGGACCAGCGTCGCACGAAGTATCGGCGGTACAGAGACCAGCCGCGCTCCAGCGCCTCGAGCGTGACGGCTGGATCGAGCACCGGGGATATCGCGACTGCGCCAACAATTGCTGCGGGAGCGCGGGCGTCGGCCAACACTCGAAGCGTGAAATTTCCGCCGAGTGAAAAGCCTGCCAGGAAGATCTGCGCACGGGGAAAGCGCTCCGCGACGGCCCGCGTAGCGCCGACGACCTCCGTCAGTCGGCAGGAATGGAATATCTCGCGGTTGAGGTGGTGACTGTCGCCGTGATCGCGCAGATTGAGCCTCAGCACGTCGAATCCATTTGCCACCAGCTGGGCGCCGAGAGACACCACATAGCAGGACTCGGCGCTGCCCTCCCAGCCGTGCAAAATCAGCGCTATCCGGCTCTCTGCCGGATCGACGGTCATCCCTTTGGCCCCGCCATTCTCCCTGGTCAGACTCAGGAATCCCTGCAGGCGGACACCGTCGCCGCAATCGAGCAACCATTCCCGCGCGTTCGCAAGGAGCGCCAAGCCTCGTCTGCGGGTGAGCCACTGTATGAATGGCAGGTTACCCATCATCGTTTGCACCTGACCGTTGCGCAAAGCGCGCGGCGGTGAGAATTCCCGCTGCTTCGTCAGGGGGAGGCCCGCCGGCAGTGGTCGCCGCCGTGATCGGGGGAGGCGACGGATTGGACTTGCATCGGTGTCGGGGCGTGGAGCACGAGGTTCATGATCTTCCGGCGTATTCATTCCCGAAGTACGGCGGAAGTCTAGCGCATGAGCGCGACGACAGCTCCTCAAGCGGTCGGATTGAGGCCGGCGAGTGCGTCGACGCTAAACCGCCGGTGGCCGGTGACCGTTTTTGAACTCGCGTCTTACGGTTGATTGTCTCCGAATAGACCCAGATTATGAATATGAGATTCCAACCAGCCGAAAAACTGCCCCTGTCCCGCAGCGATTGCCCTCGGAAAAGACCGATAGAAATTGCTGGTGGCTGATGTTGGGCTGAGAGATGCCCACACATTCTGTGCCGCGGGAAACCGTCGACCAAGAGATCAAGATCCCGATCTGTAAAGAATACGGGCTCACGCTGTCCGTTCATAAGCGAGCGCATCCATGATCTCGTCGTCCCGGGCCCCCGCGGTCGGGGGCCTTGGAAGCCGCTCTCCTTCGACCGCAGAATCTTCTTGCCTACGGTGAGCCCGCTGCGACCTTAGGGCAGCCGGGGGCATCATATGCATGCGCTGTAGCACGAGGTCACTGTTTCCCAGATGGAAATAAGCGTTCGGCGCTCGGAACGTTAGACGTGTTCCTACAGCTGAACGGCTACGAGTTGACGGCAGGAGACACTCCGGAAACGGTAGGCATATTCCGAGCGGTGGCAGCTGGTGAACTCAGCGAAGATCGGTTGGCAGAGTGGATAGCAGCTAATTGCCAGCCACTGATCTAGTAAACCCTCCGCCCACATACCGCCGGTCGCAATTCCAATAGCACAGCAAAGCAAGGACGCTTTGCACACTTGCCACGATCCCCGATAGGAACTAAGATATACATGTTTTATGTATATCTTATGGATCACATTATGCGTGTTGCGAAGTGGGGAAATAGTCTCGCCGTTCGATTGCCGGACACAATCGTCAAAGCTCTCAAGTTAAAGTCAGGCGATGAAATCGAGATTGTCGTGACCGGAGAGCGCGTATTTCAAGTGCAGCGCGATAAGAGCCGTGAGCGGGCGCTCGCGCGATTGCGGGCGCTCAAGAAGCCGCTGCCCAAAGGATTCCGATTTGACCGGGACGAGGCCAATGCCCGATAGGCGATTCTTCGACACCAATGTTTTGGTTTACGCTTTCGCGGCCGATGATCCGCGCAGTGCACGGGCCGAGGCGTTGATCGCCGAGGGCGGCGTAATTGGCGTCCAAGTGCTCAACGAATTCACGAATGTCACGCGACGCAAACTTCGATGGGATTGGGAGCAAATTGAAGCGTCTCTTGCGGTCGTCGAGGAGTTACTCGGCGTAGCGCGCCCGCTGACTACCGCTCTGCATGCCCAAGCGGTCGTTCTGGCTCGCGACTTCAAGCTCCCTTTCTACGATGCGCTGATCGTCGCCGCAGCCATGGACGCTAGTTGTGAACTCCTTTACAGCGAAGATCTGCAGGACGGCCAGCAATTCGGTGCTGTGACCGTAGAGAATCCGTTTCGTCGTTAGACAAATTCAATTGACCGGCAAGTTCCGGCCCAAGACCTGCCAGTGGCACCCATCGATTGCTTTCCACATAGCCGCCGTTGCCCAAATCGTCCTCCACACGAGCCGCCAATTTGACAGGCTCGGCAAAAACTGTACACTTTCTGTGTACACGACGGAGCAACATATGAAACACGTGGGCATTAGGCAGGCAAGACAGGATCTTCCCGATTTGATTGACCGGGCAGAGGCCGGCGAAGAGGTCATCATCACCCGTCAAGGGCGGCCTGTTGCAAAACTTGTTGCAGCTCCCAGAGACCCGATACCTCTGCCATCGCTTGCAGATTTTAGGGCCAGGGTTGGCCGATCCGGTACTCCCGCCGTGCAGCTGATTCGTGATGAACGCGACGCCGGGTGAAGGTGTCTATGTGGATACCAGCGTGCTCGGCGCGTACTACTGTCCCGAGCCGCTGAGTGAGAAGGCAGAGGCCACTTTGCGTAAGATACCGGGCCCCGTCATCAGCAGCCTGAGCGACGTTGAGTTCTGTTCACTGATTTCAAGGAAGCGCCAGCTAAAAGAACTGGGTGAACGTCACGCGAATGAAATTCTCGCACTATTCGATTCGCACGTGGCTCAGGGATTTTACCGTCGTATCTCGCTGTCGGCCGGCCATTTCTTCAAGGCGCGTCAACTGGTTTCGGATGCCGACAATAACCTGCGGACGTTGGATGCCCTGCATTTGGCGGCGGTAGTTACCGAGTCCCTGACGATGCTTACGGCCGACCGTAACCTCGCCAAGATCGCCAAGAGATTCAAGACGGGCGTCATCTTCATAAAGTGAGAACACTTGAGCTCATCGGGCTCTTGCCGGCCAAAGAGCGGTCCATTTACGCGATAGAATCGGCGTCCAAAAGCAGTCATTGGACCAAGGCTTAATCGCGACCCATGAAGCAGATTGAATCGCTTCCGTGACGACGTGTCGGCTTATCAGGTTCCGCAATACGGATAACCATGGGATTGTTCGCACTGGTGCCGACGCTGCTGAGCTGCACCACAATGGAGGCGCATTTTAACGGCCCGCCCGCACTGATCGCGGCCATCAATGCAGGCAATGTGCACGAGTTGGACTCCCTACTTCGAGCGGGGGCCGACCCCAATGTCACCTACTTTCCCGACCAAAACGCCGTCGTGTGCGCAGCACAAGGAAGTCACACGGATATGATGGAGCTCCTTATCGAGTACGGCGCTGATGTCAACTCCCGCGGCATTAATCACCGCAGCGTTCTGAGCTACGCACTCAGTAACAAGCACGAAGAGGTAGCCGAGCTGCTGGTCGCGCACGGCGCCAATGTCAACGTCGGAGAACTGGCGGGCGCCATGCCTCTGGACTTTGCCGCGACGAATGGCATGCAGCGAGGCGTGGAATTCCTGCTCGCGCACGGCGCCGATATCAACGGGGACGTTCCGGATACCCGTACGATGAAGGAGATCACCAACAACAGCATGCCTGACCGAGGAAGAAGCCCGTTGCTGACCGCCGCTAATCTTGAGATGGTGGAATATCTGGTCGCACATGGCGCTGACATCAGACGCGACGCGGGAATCATGATCGCTCAGGCTGGCCTTGGTCACACCGACATCGTGTCATTCCTGCTCGACCGGGGCATTGACCCGAACGTAAGATCTCCGGGGGGCTCGACCCCTCTGCACGGTGTGAAGAATGCCGAAACAGCGGAAGTCCTCATAGCGCGCGGGGCTGAAGTCAATGCGCGCGATGGTTATGGCTTGACGCCTCTTGCCCGTGCTGTTCAAAGTGGAAAAGCGGATGTCGTCACGAGCCTTGTCTCGCATGGAGCGACCCGCTGAGTGCGAAGCCCTCAGTTGGAAGCCGCGAAGCGGCCATCGGCGAGAGGCAGCTCCGGTCGCGAGCTGTCTATGGACTGTCCGCATCAGGCGGCAGTCGGCCCAACTCCTGTCGAGATCCCGGTCAGATGACGAGCGCCCGTCGGGCGAGAGTTCAGAACCTCATTTCGGCGAGAGACAACCTTAAGATCGATTCAATGGCACGCTCAATGACCCTGGGCAGCGCGGTCGGCGGACGCCCAGATGACAAACCGTCGTATAGCACAAGCGATCGACGGCGCAGCGCGGGGTTGTCGAACCGTCTTGATGTCTGTCGGCGGTTCGAATCGGCCGTTGACGCGTGGCTCGCGTCCAACCACGGACCTTATGAGAATTGCGCGCCCGGACGGATTCGAACCGCCGACCACCTGGTTCGAAGGGGGATCCACGGAAGAGAGAATTACGCCGCAAAATCATAGCCTTACGCGCTTCGAACTGTGCTACGAAACCCAGACATCACGCCTCATAAGCCTTTGAATTGCCTGATACGCCGGATTTCAAATAGCACGCGGCGGCGAGGCCGCTATCGGCCGCTGGTTGCTAGCCGGCCGGATGCCCTCTTACACGACACCGACCGCACGACGACCGTTGTCACACCCACCACGACGACGTTGATCATTAGAGCGATCAAGCCTGCATCCCACTCAGGGGCACGCTGTTACCAGAAGCGCGTAGCGGCAGGCGGCAGCAGGGAGACGTACCCTGCGGCCAGGGTGGCTACACGAGGCAGCCCTCGCTCGCGCCGCCCGTGAGCGGTACGAGCCAGCGCAACAGCGCGAGGCGAATTGGACATCCACTACCGAAGGATTGGAGGCGGACGGCTGAAATCGACGCCCTTACTCGGGCAAGGCGGGTCTAATGTTTCCTCAACCCCCGCCTTTACAGGCGACGAGCATCGTATCGATGCCTTGTATTTCCGCATATTTTTTGGATCCAAACCTCATGAAATTCGAAATACGTAGTTTCCTATTTCTTGATATATTAATCGATCAATGATCCCTCGCACTCGCTTATTGAATCACCTCAAGGGCGCTCTTCGGCGCAGCCCTTCCGTGTCCCTGCTGGGACCAAGACAGTCAGGGAAAACCACGCTTGCCCGTACTTTGCTTTCGCCCGATTCCGAAAACTACTTTGATTTAGAACGCCCTACGGGTCTCCGTCGCCTCGAGGACCCTGAAACTTCTCTGAGCGAACTCCGTGGTTTGATAGTCATTGATGAAGTGCAGAGACGGCCGGAGCTCTTTCAGATTCTCAGGGTGTTGATCGACAGGCCGCGAGCCCCTGCGCGGTTCCTCTTGCTCGGAAGTGCGTCACCGGCGCTGCTGCGTCAGTCATCGGAGTCTCTGGCCGGCCGTATCGAGGTCATCGAGATGACGGGCTTCTCCGTCGAGGAGGTCGGTCAGGATCATTCCGCTCGCCTATGGTCGCGCGGCGGATTTCCGCGATCATATGTGGCAACCTCCGAGTCACGCAGCTTCACCTGGCGAGAGGAGTTCATACGCACCTTTCTCGAACAGGACTTGCCGCAGCTCGGTATGCGGATTCCTAGTCCGCAGCTGCACCGTTTCTGGACAATGCTTGCGCACTACCACGGCCAGGTATGGAACGCTGCCGAACCTGCGAGGTCGCTCGGCCTTTCGCAGCCCACGGTTCGCAGCTACCTTGATTTGATGACCAGCGCATACATGATCAGGCAGCTTCAGCCCTGGCATGAGAACCTGTCTAAGCGCCAAGTGAAGGCCCCCAAAATATACGTTCGCGATTCCGGTCTGCTCCACGCGCTTCTGGGACTACGATCGAGGCGCGATTTGCTCACCCACCCGAAATTGGGTGCCTCTTGGGAGGGGTTCGTGATCGAACAGCTGCTACACGCGGCCGAGCCGGATCAGGCTTATTTCTGGGCCACCCACCAGGGTGCCGAAATCGATCTTCTGATGCTCCGTGGATCTCGACGTGTTGGCGTTGAGATCAAGCGTAGCGATGCCCCATCCCTTACGCCGTCGATGCGCATAGCGCTCGATGACCTTCGGTTGAACAAATTGTGGGTGATTTATCCAGGTCGGGAGCGCTATGATTTGCACAAAAGGGTAACGGCCATTCCTTTTGACGAGGCCATTGCCATGAAACGCACCGAGCTTCTTTAGGATATGGTGGTGCGGGCCGGGCCCGCACCAGCGGCGTCTATGCGATGAGCGAGGGTGAGCGGTCACTCAATGGTCGCTCAGAGCGGCAGTCGATGACTTCGTATCATCCAAGTCATTTGAAATTATGGTGGGCGGTGGAGAGACCGAACCTACGACCAATTGATTAGGAGTTTTTGGTCCATTGATGATGGATCGTGTGGTGACTCTCCGGTGACTCTCTAGTGTTTGACACTTACTGGCTGGTCCATAACATATTGATTTAATTGCGCGCCCGGACGGATTCGAACCGCCGACCACCTGGTTCGAAGCCAGGTGCTCTATCCAGCTGAGCTACGGGCGCGTGCCGGGAAGTTTAGCCGAATCCCCGCACTCCGGGGCCAGCGCCTCGAGGCGCGCGGCGAGTAATCGGCGCTCGGGATCGAGCCGGGTCACGGCCAGCGCTGCCTGATAGGCCTCGCGCGCCTCGCGCGGGCGTGCGAGGCGCGCGAGCAGGTTGCCGCGCGTCGCGTGCAGCAGGTGATAATCAGGAACCTCGCCGCGCGCAGCGAGCGAGTCGACGAGATCCAGCGCTCGCGCGGGACCGTCCACCATCGACACGGCAGCCGCGTGGTTGAGCGCAACGACCGGCGTGGGATGCAGCCGCATCAATACTTCGTACAGGCCGACGATTTGCGGCCAGTCGGTCGCATCCTTGTGGGCGGCGCGGGCGTGCAGGGCCGCGATCGCCGCCTCGACGGCATAATGGCTCACGCGTTCGGGCTTGGTGAGGGAGCGCTCGACGAGCGCGAGACCCTCGCTGATGCGCTCCTGGTTCCAGCGCGTGCGGTCCTGCTCCCCGAGCAGCACCACATCGCCGGCGCCCGACACACGCGCTGCGCGCCGTGCATCGTGCAGCAACATGAGCGCGAGCAGGCCCATGATCGCCGCGTGCCGGGGTAGCAGGGCATCGAGCAGGCGCCCGAGCCGGATCGCCTCTGCACACAGCTCATCATCGGTGAGCTTCTCGCCCTGGGTTGCGGCGTAGCCTTCCGTGAAGACGGCGTAGATGACGGCGAGCACCCCTTCGATGCGATCGTCGAGCAGTGCCGGCTCCGGCGTCTCGTAGGGGATGCGGGCATCGCGGATCTTCTTCTTTGCCCGTACCAGGCGCTGTGCCATCGTGTCCTCAGTCACCAGGAATGCACGCGCAACCGCCGGGGTGCCGAGCCCGCACACCGCGCGCAGCGTCAGGGCGATCTGCGACTCGAGGTTCAACGCCGGATGGCAGCAGGTGAAAATCAGCCGCAGCCGATCATCGCCCACCCAATCGTCGTCGATCGGGTCCGGCTCGGCCGGCTGATCTCCCCAGCTCGCCGCCTCGCGATCGGCGATCTTCGTCCGGAACAGAGAGTCGCGGCGGATGCGGTCGATGCCCCTGTTGCGGCCGATGCGAACCAGCCACGCCCGCGGATTGTCGGGCAGGCCGTCGCGCGGCCACTGTTCGAGGGCGGCGGCAAAAGCCTCCTGGCGAGCCTCTTCGGCGAGGTCGAAGTCGCCGAGGAGGCGGATCAGTGTCGCAAGCACACGGCCCGCCTCCTCGGCAAATAACGCCTCGACCCTATCGCGCCAGAGCGGCTCGCGCATCGGCGCTGCCGCTCAGTATTCGCCGAGCGCCCAGATCGGCCGAACCTCGATGCTTCCGTAGCGCGCGCCGGGAATGCGCGCGGCCATCGCCAGCGCCTCGTCGAGGTTCTTGGCTTCCACCAGGTAGTAGCCGCCGAGCTGCTCCCGCGTCTCGGCGAAGGGACCGTCGGTGACCAGCGTCTTGCCGTTGCGCACCCGCACGGTGGATGCCGTCGCAACGGGCCGCAATCGGTCCCCCGCCTTGAACTGCCCGGCCTGCACGATGGATTTGGTGAATTCGGCGTACTCCTGGCTCATCTGGCTCAACGCCGCTTGCCCGAGGGCCACGGTCTCCTGCTCGTTCGCGTAGATCATCAGCAAGTACTGCATAGCGTTCTCCTGTTTGAAATATGGGTTTGGACGCCATTGAGTCGAACGAGGCGAACGCAAATCGACGGTCGTTTTGGAAATTTTCCGGCCCGGCGAGCGGGGGCCGAAAACGCCCGCGCGAGCCGCCCCAGGCACCCATTTTACCCCTCCGTGCCGCAACCGCGCCGGGCCCGGCGGCGGCTGCGGAGGGAACTATTCACGGCGTCCCCTCTCAAATGAGACAATAATCAGCCACTTACGCTGAGGTCGGCGAATGCTGGCGGCCTTGGGCCTCGAGGCCGTAAGATCGTGGTCGACCGATCTACTCCTATCGATAACTAGAGGATTCCCGATGAAGGCTTGGATACCTTTCACGCTGGTTTTCGCACTTGGCACCGCAATGCACGCTCAGGCGGACTGCACCTACCCGCGCGCCCCGGACAAGATTGCCGATGGCAACACGGCATCCAAGGAAGAAATGATCGCCTCCAAGAACGATGTCAGCCGCTACAACAATGAAATGAATGCCTATCTGGACTGCATCAAGCTGGAGATCACGGCTGCGACCCCGAAGGATCCCTCGAAACTGTCGAAGGACGAAAAAGCCAAGGCCGACGAGCAGCAAAGGATGCTGACGCAGAAGAACAATGCGGCAGTGGACGAGCTGACGGCGGTGGTCGGACGCTTCAACGAGCAGTTGAAGATTTACAAGGCCAAGCACGCTTCGTGAGACGGGCGGCGTAGATACCCGCCCATTGTGGCGGGGCTCTATGCGCCCCATTGTAGAGACTATGCAGGCTAGCACGCTCATCTCCCCGCGTCTGGCCGAAGAGGCGATCAACTCTCGGCTGACGTGTCTGCCGATCGAATCACTGCCGCTCACGCAGTGTGTGGGCGGCACGCTGCGCGAGAACATTTATGCCGAGCGCGATCAGCCGCCGTTCGACCGTGTGGCCATGGACGGAATCGCGGTGGAAAGCGAGTCGTTGCGCCGCGGGACACGCCGCTTTCGCATCCAGGCCACCCAGTCGGCGGGTGCGCCGGCGCTCAAGCTGGCCGCCGGCGAGGCGATCGAGGTGATGACCGGCGCGGTCTTGCCGCTGGCGAGCGACTGCGTCATCCCGCTGGAGCAGTACGAGCTCATCGACGGTCATGCCTGCCTGCGCTCTTCGGTGGCACCGCTCCCCTACCATAACGTCCATCGCCGCGGCAGTGACGGGCGGCAGGGGACGCTGCTGCTGCAGAGCGGGACCTTGCTCCGCGCCCCGGAGATCGCCGTGGCGGCATCGGCCGGAATGGCGCGTGTCCGGGTGAGCAGTCAGCCGGCCATTATGATCGTCTCGACGGGCGATGAGCTGATCGAGCCGGGCGATCCGATCAGGGACTACCAGGTGCGGCGCTCGAACGCCTATGCGGTGTCGGCCACCCTGCGCCGGCGCGGTTTCGCGCGGGTCGGCGATGATCATGTGCCCGATGACGAGGCTCTGCTGCAGGAACGGCTGTCGCTGCACCTCACCACCCACGAAGTGGTGGTCCTGAGCGGCGGCGTGTCGATGGGCAAGTTCGACCTCGTGCCCAAGGTGCTCACGCGCCTCGGCGTGCTGGAGGTCTTCCATCACATCGCTCAGCGGCCCGGCAAGCCGATGTGGTTCGGCATCGGTCCGCAAGGTCAGGCGGTATTCGGCCTGCCGGGCAATCCCGTTTCCACGCTCGTCTGTCTGATCCGCTACGTCATTCCGGCGATCGCCGAGGCGATGGGCACGCGGCGCATGGCGCCCGAGCGCATGGCGCTCGGCTCGCCGGTGACCTTTCAGGCGCCGCTCACCTACTTCTTGCCCATCTGCATCGAGCACGACGAGTGGGGCCGCCCCTGGGCCAACCCGCGCCCCCCCAATGGCTCGGGGGACTTCTTGAGCCTCGCCGGCACGGACGGCTTCGTGGAGCTGCCTCCGGGGCCCAACACCTACGCCAAGGGCTTCGTCACCAGCGTGTACCGCTGGTGACCGCAAAGATCATGCCGCAAACGAACGTTCACGACATTCAGGGCTCGAAGAATCCGCTCGACCGGCGCGGGCGGGCGCTGCACGACCTGCGCATCTCGGTGATGGATCGCTGCAACTTCCGCTGTCCGTACTGCATGCCGAAGGATCAGTATCACGAGCATTACCGCTTCCTGAAGTCGCAGGAGCGGCTGTCCTTCGACGAGATCGTGCGCCTCGCGCGCCTGTTTGCGGGGCTCGGGGTGCGCAAGGTGCGGCTCACGGGCGGCGAGCCTCTGCTGCGCGCGAATCTCTCCGACCTGGTCGGCGATCTGTCCTCGATCCGCGAGATCGAGGATGTCGCGCTCACCACCAACGGCGTGCTGCTCGGGCAGCATGCCGTGGACTTGCAGGCCAATGGCCTGAAGCGCGTGACGGTGAGCCTGGATACGCTCGACAGGGAGATATTCGCCCGCATGAGCGGCGGCTTTGCCGCGCTCGACCAGGTCTTGCAGGGCATCGATGCGGCGATCGCCGCCGGCCTGGCGCCGGTCAAGATCAACGCCGTGATCGAGCGCGGCCTGAACGATCACACCGCGCTCGACCTGCTCGAGCACTTTCGCGGCCTGCCCGTGATCGTGCGCTTCATCGAGTTCATGGACGTCGGCAACCGCAACGCCTGGCGGCCGGAGCGTGTCGTGCCCTCGCGCGAGCTCGCCGAGCGCATCCATGCGCGCTGGCCGATCAGCCCGATCTCGGAGAATTATCGCGGCGAGGTCGCCAAGCGCTGGCGCTTCGACGACGGCTCCGGCGAGATCGGATTCATCTCCTCGGTCTCGCAGCCGTTCTGCGGCGATTGCTCGCGCGCGCGGCTGTCCTCGGAGGGCAAGTTCTACACCTGCCTGTTCGCCACGCACGGCCTGGATCTGCGCAGCGCGATGCGCAGCGGCGCGACCGACGAGGAGCTGCTGCAGATGATCCGGGGCACCTGGCGCGCGCGCACCGATCGCTACAGCGAGCTGCGCGATGCCTCTCGCCCCGCCGCGCTCGACGCGATCGGGAAGAAGATCGAGATGTATTACATTGGCGGCTAGCCCCATGAGCTTTTCACATCTGGATTCACAGGGCCGCCCCAGCATGGTGGATGTGAGCGGCAAGACGGCCACCCTGCGCACCGCCGTGGCCCAGGCGCGCGTTCATTTCCCGGCCGCGGTCGCGGCCGCGCTGCGCGAAAGCGGATTGCGCTCGAGGAAGGGCCCGATCTTCGACACCGCCATCGTGGCGGGGGTCATGGGGGCGAAGCGCACGCACGAGCTGATTCCTTTCTGCCATCCGCTCGGAATCGAGAACTGCCAGATCGGCATCGAGCTCGAGGGCGATTCGGCGCTGATCCGCTGCAGCGTGTCCGTGCATCACAAGACGGGCGTGGAGATGGAGGCGCTCACCGGTGCAAGCGTCGCCGCGCTCACCGTCTATGACATGTGCAAGGCCCTGTCGCACGATATCGTGATCGGCGAGCTGCGCTTGCTGGCGAAGGACGGCGGCAAGGGTAGCTACTCGGCCTCCACGCAGGGCTCGCCATGAGCTCGCCGGCGCGCGCCGCGGTGCCTGCCCCTGCGGTCTTCGGGCTGGTCCTGGCAGGCGGCTCGAGCACGCGCATGCAGCGCGACAAGGCGGCGCTCGAGTATGCGGGCAAGAGCCAGCTCGAGCGCGCGCTCGAGCTCGCCGCGCGCCACCTCGGCCGCGTGTTCGTGTCGGTGCGCGCGGCTCAGGCGGCGGACCCGGCGCGCGCGCGCCACCCGCTCATCATCGACTCGGTGCCGGGTGAGGGACCCATCGCCGGCATACGCTCCGCGTTCGCCGCGCACCCGGACGCAGCCTGGCTGGTGATCGCCTGCGATCTGCCCTTCTTGAGCGATGCGGCGCTCGCCCAGCTGCTCGAGCAGCGCGACCCGGCCGCAAGCGCGACCGCCTATGCGAGCGCCCACGACGGGCTGCCGGAGCCGTTGTGCGCGGTCTGGGAGCCGAAGGCCGCCGCCGAGCTCGCGCACTACCAGGACTCGGGCGGCCAGTGCCCGCGCAAGTTTCTCATGCGCCACGCCGTCAAGATTCTGCAGCCCAGGGACCGCCGAGCGCTCGACAACGTCAACACTCCGGAGGAGTACCGCGCGGCCGTGAGGCAGCTCGACTCCGAGGCACGCAAGCCCATGCAGCTCAAGATCCAGTATTACGCCCTGATGCGCGAGCAGGCAGGCCGCTCCGAGGAGACCCTGGAGAGCGCGGCGCCGACCCCCGCCGACCTGTACGCGGAGCTCACGGCGCGCTACGGCTTCACGCTGTCGCGCGACCAGCTCAAAGTGGCGGTCAACAGCGAGTTCGCGGACTGGTCGCGCCCGCTCGCGGCGGGCGACGCCATCGTGTTCATACCGCCGGTCGCAGGCGGCTGATGCGCTTTCGCTTCACGCAAACCGCGATCGACGCCGCAGCGGCGCGCAGCGAGCTCCTCGATCCGGGAGCCGGGGGCTTCGTGACGTTCGAGGGATGGGTGCGCAACCTCAACGAGGCACGCGAGGTCACCGCCCTCGAATACGAGGCCTTTCAAGCGCTCGCCGTGAAAGAGGGCGAGCGCATTCTCGCCGAGGCTGCGGCGCGCTTGCCCATCAAGCACGCGCTGTGCATTCACCGCCTCGGCGCGCTCTCGCTCACCGACATGGCCGTGTGGGTCGGGGTGAGCGCGGTGCACCGCGGCGAGGCGTTCGAAGCGTGCCGCTTCATCATCGATGAGGTCAAGCATCGCGTCCCCATCTGGAAGAAAGAGCACTACCGTGATGGCGACTCGGGGTGGGTGAACTGCGAGCGCTGCGCCGCTGCGCCGCACGCACACGGCGCCGCGCCGGCCGAGGCCAACCGCGAGGGCCGCGGCGGCACGCATGCGCATGGCCACGAGCCGAATGCTGCCTGATTATTCCAGGCAGCTGCTTCTCAAGGAGGTGGGCGCGCGCGGTCAGGCCGCCCTGGCGCGCAGCCGCGTGCTCATCGTGGGTGCCGGCGGGCTCGGCAGCCCCGTGCTGCAGTACCTCGCAGGCGCCGGTGTCGGCGTGCTCGGCGTGATCGACGCCGACATCTTGCACGCGAGCAACTTGCACCGCCAGCCGATCTACGCGCTCTCGCAGGTCGGCGAAGGCAAGGCGGCTCTGGCGGCCGCCGCCGTGGCGCGGCTCAATCCCGGCGTTCGCGTCGAGACGCATGCCGAGCGCTTCAGCGCCGACAACGCGCTCGCACTGGTGCGCGCCCACGACGTGGTGGTGGACTGCAGCGACAACTTTCGCGCCAAGTTCCTCATCAACGATGCCGCGGTGCTCGCCGAACGCCCCGCCGTGTTCGCGAGCGTCTACCAGTACGAGGGGCAGCTGCAGGTCTACAAACCCGCCTCGACCCACGCCTGCTTGCGCTGCCTGTGGCCCGAAGCCACGGCGGACGGGGTCGTGGGCAACTGCGCGCAGGCCGGCGTGCTCGGCCCGGTGCCCGGCGCATTCGGGTGCATGCAGGCGCTGCTGACGCTCAAGATCCTGCTGGCGATGAAAGGACAGCTCGAGGGCGAGCTGCTGCTGCTCGACTTCACCGGCTTCACCAGTACCAAGCTCAAGGCGGCGCGGCGCGCCGAGTGCGCGGCGCCACGCTGCGCGCTGATCCATGGGCTTGCGCCGGAGGAGACGGGCATCGAGATCGCGCTCGACTCGCTCGAGGCCGCGGCGCAGCGCGGCTACCAGCTCATCGATGTGCGCACGCCGGAGGAGTTTGCGGCGCATCCGACCATCGCCCGCCACATCCCCATGGCGCCGCTCCTCGCCGAGCCGCAGGGTCTCGCCCCCGGCTCGACCTACCTGCTGATCTGCGCCTCGGGCAAGCGCAGTCTCTCCGCTGCGCGCGAGCTGCGCCGGCGCGGATTGCGGGTACGCTCGCTGGCCGGCGGCCTCCAGGCGCTCGAGCGCTAGCATGCGTTTCGACAGCAAGCTCCCGGAAGTCGGAACCACGATCTTCACGGTCATGTCGAGGCGCGCCCTCGATGAAGGCGCGATCAACATCGGCCAGGGATTTCCCGACTACCCGATCGATCCGCGCCTCGCGCAATCGCTCACCGAGGCGGTTGCCGAGGGCCACAACCAGTACGCGCCGATGGAGGGTGTGATCGCGCTGCGCGAGCAGATCGCACGCAAGCTCGAGCTCAGCTACGGCGTCGACGTCGATCCGCTCGCGGAGATCACCGTGACCTGCGGGGCGACCGAGGGGCTCTATGATGCCATCCAGGCGGTCGTGGCGGCGGGCGATGAGGCCATCGTGTTCGATCCCGCCTACGACGCCTACGAGCCCGCCATCCGGCTTGCGGGGGGACGGTGCATTCGAGTCCCACTGCCGCCGCCGAGCTTCGCCTTCGACTGGGACCGCGTGCGCGGCAGCATCAGCGACCGCACCCGCCTGCTCATCATCAACAGTCCGCAGAATCCGAGCTGCTCGGTGGCGAGCCGCGCCGATCTCGATGCGCTCGCCTCGCTGGTGCGCGACCGGCCGATCAGCATCCTCGCCGACGAGGTGTACGAGAACGTTCTCTTCGACGGGCGGCGGCACGCCTCGGTACTCGCGCATGCCGAGCTCAAGGAGCGCAGCTTCGCCGTGTTCTCCTTCGGCAAGGCGCTGCACGCAACCGGCTGGCGCACGGGCTACTGCGTCGCACCCCCGCTGCTCACGCGCGAGCTGCGCAAGGTCCATCAGTTCAACGCGTTCAGCATCGCCGCGCCTCTGCAGCACGCGATCGCGCGCTACATCGCGCAGTGTCCGGACGCGTGGCGCGGGCTGTCGGCGTTCTTTCAGGCCAAGCGCGATCTTCTCGCCGGGCTGCTGCGCGGCTGCGGACTGGAGCCGCTGCCCGCGGCCGGAACCTACTTTCTGCTGATCGACTACGGATCCGTCAGCCGCTCGAGCGATCTCGAGTTCGCCGACCGGTTGATCCGCGAGGCGAAGGTCGCGACCATTCCGCTCTCGCCCTTCTACGCCGCGCCGCCGCCGATGACCTTGCTGCGCCTGTGCATCGCCAAGAAAGACGAGACCCTGGTCACGGCCGCCGAGCGCCTGCGCGCATTCGCGCAACGCGCCTGAAGGGCGGCACCGTCAGCTTGCGGCCGTCTTGAAGCGCGCGCGCATCGACGGCAGACTCTGCCGCTGGCGGATGCGCGCGGCATCCATGAGCATGCGCCCGGCCCAGCGGTAGACGTTGTTTTCCTTGACGGTCCGGCGCAGCAGGCTCATGCGGTCGCGGCGCTCGTCGCGCCCCATGCGCATCGCAATCTCCATCGCCTCCGCGGTCTCGTTCACATCGAACGGGTTGATCAGCACCGCCTCGGTGAGCTCGCGCGAGGCCCCCGCGAAGGTCGACAGGATGAGCACACCGTCCTCGTCCTCGCGCGAGGCGACGAACTCCTTCGCCACCAGATTCATGCCGTCGTGCAGGCTGTTGACCAGACAGAAGTCGGCGGCCCGGTACAGCTCGAACACGCTGCGCGGCTCCTGGTGCTCATCGATGAGCACGATCGGGCGCCACTCCCCTTCGGCGAACTTCGCGTTGATGCGCTCCACTTCTCGATAGGTCTGCTGTTGCAGCTCGCGGTAGGCGGGCAACTGGCCGCGCGAGGGCGAGGCGATCTGCAGCAGCGTCACACGCCCGCGGTGGCGCGGATTTTTCTCGAGCAGCGCCTCGAGCGCCTGGAAGCGCTCCAGAATGCCCTTGGTGAAATCCCAGCGCTCCACACCCAGCCCGATGACCACGTCCGCTCCGATGTGGTGGCGCTCGCGCACCGCTGCGCGGCACGCCGGGACGTCCGGCAGATCGAGCAGCCAGCGCGGCGGCCACTCGATCGAGATGGGATAGGCGGCGACCCGGCAAACGCGCCCCTTGTGCGTCACCGTCATGTGCTCGTGATCGATCTGGCACTCGAGGAACCGGTCGACGGTGTCGAGAAAGTTCTGGCAGTGATAGCGCGTGTGAAACCCGAGGATGTCCGCCGACAGCATGTGCAGCAGCATCTCCCGCTTCCAGGGGCATACGCCGAACGTCTCGGCGTTCGGCCAGGGGATGTGCCAGAACAGCGCGATGGTCGCCTTCGGGATCTTCGCGCGGATGAGCTTCGGCAGGAGCGCGAAGTGAAAGTCCTGGATGAGCACCACGGGACTGTCGGTGTTCGCCTCGGCCGCCACCACCTCCGCGAACTTGGCGTTGACCTCCTCGTAGGCGCGCCAGTCGCTCGGCCGGAAGGCGGGGCGCACGTAGGCCAAGTGACAGAGCGGCCACAGTCCCTCGTTCGAGAACCCGTAGTAGTAGCCCTGCTCCTGCGCCTCGCTGA
>Ga0335072_10005027_pt1 | contig 19507 bp, 18 predicted proteins | sample Lox_Sample_21_FD_206725 | JGI IMG/M metagenome (GOLD analysis project Ga0335072, IMG submission 206725) | Soil microbial communities from Loxahatchee National Wildlife Refuge, Florida, United States - Lox_Sample_2.1 | ecosystem: Environmental > Terrestrial > Soil > Wetlands | place: USA...
GCGAAGCCGGAGTGGATGACTTCCTGGCGCAGGCAACGCCAGAAGACAAGATGAAGCTCATTCGCAGCGAGCAGGCTGGCGGAAAGCTCGTGGCCATGACCGGCGATGGTACGAATGATGCTCCGGCGCTGGCGCAGGCCGACGTCGGGGTGGCCATGAATACGGGCACACAGGCTGCCAAAGAAGCCGGAAATATGGTCGATCTCGACTCGAACCCGACGAAGCTGATCGAGGTCGTGGAAATCGGCAAGCAGCTTCTGATGACGCGTGGCGCGCTGACTACATTTTCCATTTCCAACGACGTCGCCAAATATTTTGCGATCATCCCGGCCATGTTTGCCGGCACTTTTCCTGTACTCAACGCGCTGAACATCATGCAGCTGAAAACGCCGGAGTCGGCGGTGCTGTCGGCCGTGATCTTTAATGCGGTGATTATCATCGCGCTGATTCCGCTGGCGCTTCGCGGTGTAAAGTATCGCGCGATGAATGCGGAAGCATTGCTGCGGCGCAATCTGTTCATCTACGGCGTAGGCGGAATCATTGTGCCATTCGTCGGAATCAAGCTAATCGACATGCTGATTACGGCCGTAGGACTGGCGTGAGGACCAACATGAAAAAGAATCTGCTGACTGCATTCCTGATGACCATCGCGATGACGATTCTATTGGGGCTGATTTATCCCCTGGTTGTAACAGGCCTCGCCCAACTCATATTTCACAACAAAGCCAATGGGGAATTGGTCACGCGAAACGGCGAGATCATTGGCTCACGCTTGATTGCCCAGCCTTTTACGTCAGGAAAATACTTTCATCCGCGACCCTCGAATGCGGGGACCGGTTACGACGCAACCAATTCTGGAGGGACGAATTATGCACCCACCAATCAGAAACTGATCGACCGCGTCCAAGCGGATGCCAAGACGCTGCACGCGGAAAATCCGAGCCAACCAATACCCGTAGATCTGATCACGACATCAGCATCGGGCCTTGATCCGGATATCTCGCCGGCGGCGGCCGAATTTCAAATTCCGCGGGTGGCGCGGGAAAGAGGCCTTCCAGAAAACACGGTGCGCGAGCTGATCAAGAAATACACGACTCCGCGGGATTTGGGAGTGTTCGGCGAACCACGTGTCAATGTTCTGGAACTGAATTTGGCTCTGGATCGGATGGCGGCGCATTAGCAGAGGCCTCCCTTTCTTCTTTTCCAAAGCGCCATTTTTCCACGAGCGCAGACGTCTGAATTTGCGACAACACGTGCCGCAGGTTTCGCATCGAAAGTTTGGTGAAGGCTCCGCCCCGGATAGCTAAAAAGAGAATGGCAAAGGAAGCATGACTGGCCCCGAGAATCAACGCACGGAGACCGAGCGGAAGGACATTGCGATAGCGGAGTCGGAAGAAGCTTTCGGAGCTGGTTCTGCGGGCGGGCTGGGATCAGTAACGGCTGGGTTGGCGAAAACGAGCTCAGGTGTGAAGGAGAATGTTCAGGGGTTTGTCCTTTGCACCTGCGAACGCGCCGTCCACCGTTCAAAATCTCTAGCGCACCATGCGCGCGAAAGCGCTGCCCGAATGCGTGAAGAAAAGGCGCTGCAGGTGATTGCCATCGTCGCCAGCGCGGCATTCCTGCTCGGAGTTGCAAGTGCGGCGTGGAAGACCCGAAATTGATTCCACCGCGCAAGCAAGAAAAAGCACAGGAACTATCCAATGAGCACAGCGCCATCGCCAGAAACCTTCGAACTGCAAGCAGAGCAGCAACGGCATCGCATTCAAAAGACTGCGCTGGAGCTTATTTCCAAGGTGGATCACGCCAAAGAGCAGCTTGCCGAGAATTTGAGCCTGAAGCACCAAGTGAAGAAACACTTCGGCGTTGCAGTCCTGATCACCTCTGGCGTCGCTTTCTTTCTAGGCTACTCTTTGGTAGCGGGTTTCAAGCGGCATTAGGACGGTCCTGAGAATCAGTGCGCTTCTGAGAATCATCCTGGGGTGCATGATCTTTTTGCCGCTGCTTCCTTGGGCGATACCATTTCACATAGACCAAAACACCGACGCCGGCAAGTAGACCTGCAGCGATTAAAGCGTAAAGCAGGGGTTTGTAATAGCGGCCGAGCCAGCCAATAATCGCCGTTCCAAACGTGCGTCCGAGAAAGGCTAGGGCGAAGAAACGAACCCCTCGTCCGATCGCCAGGGCTGACATGAATTTCTTCCGGGGATATTGCAGCGCGCCCGCCGCCATGAGAATCGGCACCATGGGAAACGGCGGCGGCAAGACTGCGCCCACCATGACGCTTGAAAATCCCCGCTTCTCAAAGCGCTGGTAAACCTTTTCGGATTTCTGCTTGCCAATCTCCTTCTCGAAAGCTTCCTTCCCGCCCTTCCTTGACAGCCGATATGTCAGGTATCCGCCTAGGAGCGCGCCTAATGTGCCCATAACGGCGTAGTAAACCCACCAAGCCCGGTGATGGGCGGAAAGCAGAATGACAAAAAAGTCCGTCCCTCCGGGCATGGGTATGACCGAGTTGTCGATCACGCCCACCAGAATGAGCCCGGGACCTCCTAGGCGGAGTACCCACTTCCACGTCTTGCTCGCCAACAGAATTGTGCCGATAGAATGCACGAGGTCCGATTGCTCCTTCGCTGCAATCCCTCAGGTGCAGCGTTTCTTTTCTTGCATTTAGGATCGCGGCAGGTATGATGCCGGCGAGCTAAGCGATGGGGCGGGATTTACTGCTCGCGATACATGGATTTACCGGCGCTATTGGGCGAGCAAACCGTAAATGTCGAGTTCGTTGGCGGTAGGAACGAATACGCGACCATTGGCAATCGTCGGAACAGTGAATTTCAAGGCTTGTCCGGCTTGATCACGGCTGCCTGCCTGGGCGCTGTTGTAAAGCTCATTGGCAACGTTACTGGCGTTGTACGCGTGCAAGACGGCCGGTCCGCTGGCGACCGGATTGTTTCCCACATAGGCGGAATTATCGATATCCCAGACGATGCCATTGTTGTTGCCATTGGCTGAAAGAGATGCCGTCGCGCCATGGGCTCCAGCGGCGAAGACGGCTTGGCCTACGGACGTGGGGTTGCTCGATAGTTGTTGGCCAGCGTCAGCGCCGGCATTCCAACTGAAAGCCCGGATCACATCTCCAGCGCAATGGAAATAGATATTTCCGTTCCAATACACGGGAGTATCGAAAATATTGTCGTACTGCGTGACGCCGGTATGGATGGTCTGAAGATTTTGATTCGTGCCATTAAACCCGCCCATATTCAAGGGGTTGACCACGAAAACGTTCCCGTCTTTCCCGCCACCAACCAATTCGAGTGGATATTGCGAGTTCCCCGGCAGCAGGACGTTGGCGCCGCTGCCGAGATCCACATCGTATTCGGAGAGCGTGTAGTTGTTGTCGGGCGTGAAGGAACTCTCGACCGCGAGCGAACTGGAATTTAGATACAAGAACGAATCGTTGTAACCAATCTGGGTATACGTGGGTGGGACAGAGATCCACTGATCGTCATAATCAGTGCCGCTCATCAGGTAGACGTTCCCGGTGTTGTCGTCGATCGTCGGCGCGCCCCCGCTCGCCCAGAATCCTCCACCTTGCGCGCCGTTGGTAGATTCAAAGACTGCTACTTGCGCCAGTGACGTTTTATCAAAAGCGAGGATCCATCCATTCGGACAACTGCCAATGGCGGCATAGACCAGATTCGTGACAGGGTTGAGGGCGAGTCCCATACGCTGGTAGCAACCGTTACCCAAAGTGTCGCCGGAATATGACCCGGTGATCGTCACCGGAGTTACCTTGTCAGCGCCGGTCGTGATGTCCAGGGCGTGCAGTTGATACCATGAGCTCGCGTTGCTCACGTGGGCCACCACGTACATGGTGTTGGTCGTGATATCGATCACCGGCGTCGAAAGAATACCCACATTCGGCCAGGGGCCTCCAGAATCGTAGACGCTAATAGAAGGTCCCAGATTCACATGCCAGAAGGTAGTCGGGTTCGAGGAAGTCGCGTCGGCATCGAACGCATAAACGCTGTTATTCTGCGTCTCCACGAAAACGACATCGTGCGGCCCTTGATTCGCAATGTTTAATTGCGGCACGTAGAGCGGTTGGGCGTAAATCTGGCCATCGACGGGATAAGAAATCAGCTTGCCGAACTGGCTCGAATTCACGTTCGAGGGCATGAGTGTTACTTCCTGTGTGTAAGCGCCATCGCGGGCGTCGTCGTTGTGATACGTCAAGACCGCGGATTGTGCGACGTTTACCACCGTCACTTGAAGATTCACCATTACTGTTGGATATGCCAGACTCGCTGCCGTGACAGTATGAGCGCCGACAGCATTGGGAGCGGTGTACAGGCCGCCCGAGCTGATGGTCCCGTCAGCGCTGTTTCCGCCGGCAGTTCCATCCACCGACCAATTCACGCCAGTATTCGAGAGTCCCTGGATGGTGGCTGTGAACTGTTGCGTAGCGCCGGGATCGAGCAGCGCTCCGTTCGGAGAAACTGAGAGCGTGAATACGGTGATGGCAGCGCTTGCGCCTGTAGCAGAGTTTTCCAGATTTGCAGCAATGGTGTGATTCCCGACTTGACTTGGCGCCGTGTACAAACCATTCGAGCTGATCGTGCCAACGCTCGCATTTCCGCCGTTTATGCCATCTACGGACCAGGTTATGGCCGGATTGGTTTGTCCTTGTACACTGGCGGTGAATTGCTGAGTGCTGCCGCTATTAAGAACCGCCGAAGACGGTGAGATTGAGACGATTCCTTGAACGGTCACGGTGGCGCTCGCGGATTTGGTTGTGTCCGCGACACTGGTAGCTGCCACAGTATGTGCGCCGGCAAGACTAGGAGCGGTGTACAAACCGGCTGCGCTGATGGTCCCACTTCCGGTGTTACCGCCAGCAACGGAATCAACGGACCAAGAGACGGCCGTATTCGTAGTTCCCTGCACCGTCGCAGTAAACTGCTGTTGCTCGCCCGTCTTGAGGGTTACCGATGTTTGATTGAGTTGGACGGTTACCTGCCCAGTTGTCGATGTCGAACCGTTCTTCAGACCCGCACATCCGACCGCTGGTACAACAAGAACCAGAATTAGCAAACGCTTCCCAAACCTGCGGTTCCTTACAACCAAACGACAAGCGGTGCGCATATTTTGGAAATGTTCTTAAAGAGCATCGCAATAGATGTGAGCGGAGGAAGGTAGGTTGCCGAAAGCCGCATCCCGTGTGGGAATGACAACATTTGTCTCTACACTGAAGATGCTGGAAATCTCAGGGGATTTTGGTATGAAAGCTCTTGGCATTCTCCGCAGTTCGGGAATGAGGCTGCCAAATCTGCGTGAGATAATGACATGCTGCACACTAGCAGTGTAGTCAATCGCTTCAGCGGACCGGCCCCGTAGCTCAGATGGATAGAGCAGCGGTTTCCTAAACCGTTGGTCGGCAGTTCGACTCTGCCCGGGGCCTCCAATTTCATTTCCCAAAGGTCACGGTCTTCGCGGCCGCCCTGTCGACTTTGCTGCGCTGCGCAAATAGACCTGTTCAAAGATTCGGGGCTGCATGATCCGAGCGTAAGCTGCGATCTCGACAAAAGTTGATTCTCAGACCCGGGTTAAACATTTGCAATGGGAAAAGCCTCTCCCAACCAGGTTTACAAATGGAGAGATTCTTGGAAGAGTCTTTTGGGCAGGTGAAGCGGGTGCGGCTCAATTGTGAAGGAGAGGCTTTGGGTGGCTCGCGAAGAATCGAAAGACCCGAACCCCGTCTCAGGCGCGGGTCCTTCAACTCTCCATTGGTTTGTTCCACCCCTTATGCGTGTAAGCTATGGCATTCGCATTTCGCCATGGTTTCAGCAGTATTAAATCTGAGTTAAATATGATCGAGGTCGCCACCTTGCGTAGCTTCGACCGATTTCCTGCTTGGGAACTCTGACCATCACTCATGCTTAGTAAAGACCGACAGTTAAACCCACGATCCAAAGGCGTCATGTCCTTTCTGGTGCCGCTGATCGCAGTCGGCACTGCTGCCTTCGCTGTGGAAATCCCGTTCTTTTTCCTGGGAACACCCTCGGGGCATGATGTTGAATTCCATCTGAACTCCTGGCTGGAAGTACTTATGCAGTGGAAACACGGGATTTTTTTCCCGCGATGGGCCTCGCTGGCAAACTTTGGCTATGGTGAGCCGCGGTTCATTTTCTATCCACCTGTTTCGTGGCTGCTCGGGGCGTCGCTGGCTGCGGTTTTTCCGTGGACTCTGGTATCTGCGATTTTCATATGGCTGGTGCTTACCTTGTCTGGGATGTCGATGTTTATGCTGGCACGGCGATGGTTTAATCGCCGCACCGCCATTTTCGCGAGCGCGCTCTATGCCGTCAATCCGTATCACCTGGTGATTGTTTACTGGAGGAGTGCTTTCGCGGAATTGCTGGCAAGTTGCCTGCTGCCCATGCTTTTTCTGCTGATCCTCCGTATCGAGGAGGGAAATAGACGCGTAACGATCCCGCTCGCTATGGTTTTGTCCGCGGCGTGGCTGACAAATGCTCCCGCAGCGGTGATGATTCATTATTCGCTGGCGTTACTGTTGCTGATCCTGGCATGGAAGCAGCGCACAGCACAAATCCTGACCGTCGGCGGAGGGGCTATCGTGCTGGGAGCCTGCCTCGCGGCTTTCTACCTAATCCCGGCAGTTTATGAGCAACGATGGGTCGATATTGGGCAAGCAATTTCGGCAGGGTCCCGGCCGCAGGATAATTTCTTATTCATCCACACAGGGGATGGCGATCACGATCACTTCAACCACGTCATCTCATGGGTGGCCCTGCTGGAGATGGGCGTAATCCTTGGAACCGGCGTTGCGGCACGAATCCGGCAAACGATGCAGAAGGAAACATGGACCCTGCTCGCGGCCTGGGCATTTGCATGCAGCGTGCTTTTGTTCCCGCTGACGGCACTACTATGGAGGATATTCCCGAAACTCGAGTTCATGCAGTTTCCCTGGCGATGGCTTCTGTGCCTAAGCATGATTTTCTGCCTTTTCGTGACGGCTGGAGCGCATCGCTGGTGGATGAGGAGCGCGATCTGCGCCGTTGCCATACTAACGATTGCTCTGACCTGGCACTTTATTCAGCAGCCTTGGTGGGATGCCGCTGCGGACCTGCGCGAGTTGCAAGACAACGTGACCGATCACATCGGGTACGAAGGCACGGATGAATACACGCCCACGGGAGCCGATCCGTCTGCGCTCAATAAAGATGCGCCGAATGTTGGCGTCATCGGAGCGGGGCCGGCCAAGATATCCATTTCTCAGTGGGATGCGGAATCGAAACGGTTCACCGCGGAGCTACTCGGTCCTACGCAGTTGCAGTTGCGGCTTTTTCAATATCCTGCGTGGAAGGCTGTCGTGAACGGTAAAGTTGTACAGGCAACAAAGGGCAATGTGGGGCAGCTCCTGGTGCCGGTCGAATCGGGTATGAATGACGTACAAATTAAATTCATACGAACGTGGGATCAAACGCTCGGAGACTGGATTTCGCTGATTACCGCTTTTTGCATGGGAGGATGGTTTGTACTTACGCGCTGATAAGTTCGCCAGTCGAAGTGTAGGCGGTCAAAACTACAAGCGGGTGCTGATTGCGACCTCAAATGCGGGCAAGTTGCGTGATTTCGCTGGAGCCGCTTCCGCCCACGGCATAGAGATTGTCGGCATTCCCAATTTTTCTGTTCTTCCTCAAGTGGTGGAGGACGGCCGAACTTTCGAAGAGAACGCGCGCAAAAAGGCCGTCGAATATAGCCGATATGTTCCCGGAGAAATTATCGTGGCGGATGATTCGGGACTCGAAATTGATGCGTTGAACGGTGCTCCGGGCGTGCACTCAGCCCGATACGCTGCGGACGAACCGCATCTGGCAGAGGAAAACACCGATGATGAGGAAAACAATGCGCGTGTGCTGCAAGAATTGAAAGGAGCTCCTGCTGAAAAACGCACCGGACGATTCGTCTGTGTGCTGGCCGCCGCGCGTAACGGAGAAATTCTTGCCGTATTCCGCGGCACTGCCGAAGGCGTTATTCTCGAAGCTCCCCGCGGATCAAACGGCTTCGGTTATGATCCGCTATTCTATTTTCCAAGCATTCAGAAGACGTTCGCCGAACTGACCGCAGAAGAGAAATCGAAGTACAGCCACCGTGGCGCAGCCTTCCGGCAGTTTCTGGAATGGTGCGGTGAACAGGGAAACGTCTCGACGAAACGCGCCTGATTCCTGAAAAAGCACAGTCCAGTGCTCGGTAGTGTGCTCCGATGTATTGACTTACCTTCAAGCCACGCACGATAATGTCAGGTTATTTTGTCATTGCTGGACTTATAAGGAGCGCTACGTGGCATCTGCCAGTTCTACTGCTCCCGCAATTCCGCATGGCGTTGCGCCTTTGCGTGCAGGTCAGGGAATTTCATTCGTTCTGCGGCGTCTGCATTCGTTGACCGGGATCATCCCGGTGGGCGCCTTTCTCTTCGAACACATCCTGATTTCGAACTCGACCGCGATCAGTGGTCCGGCAGCGTATGCTCGCCAGGTCAGCTTTTTGGCGAACCTGCCGCTGGTATTTTTCCTTGAGCTGTTCGGAATCTGGATCCCCATCGCCTATCACGCAGGCTACGGCTTTTACATCTGGTATCGCGGAGATGGAAATACCGGCTCGTATCCGTGGACCGGCAACTGGATGTATACCGTGCAACGCTGGACCGGGGCCATCGCCTTCATCTACATCGTCTGGCACGTCTACACCATGCGATTCGCAGGTGTTGACCTGCACGAAAATCCGATGGCTTCCTTCGGAAAAGTGCAAGCCGAAGTCATGCACACGGGACTGTTCCTCTTCTACGCGATAGGCCTGGTAGCGGCTTCCTGGCATTTCGCCTATGGAATCTGGCTGTTCTGCGCAAAGTGGGGCATCGTCTCTGGGACCCGCGCACAGAAAGGTTTGCTGCGGCTATGCCTGGCCTTCTTCCTGCTGCTGTGTGGAGTCGGATTTGCCAGCTTGTACACGTTCCGTTCACGTCCAATGCAGGAGGAAGGCACCAGCGGCACCATCGTAGAAATGCATCACAGAGCAGCTGATCAGGCCGCCAGCTACAGGAGGTCCCGATAATGGCAGCTCCGAAAATTATCGTTGTCGGTGGCGGACTGGCGGGACTGGCCGCAGTCATCAAGATTGCGGAGATGGGTGGCGAAGTTGATCTGTTTTCCATCGTTCCGGTGAAGCGATCGCACTCCGTCTGCGCTCAGGGCGGCATCAACGCTGCCAAAAATCTGAAGGGTGAGGGCGATTCCACTTGGAAGCACTTCGATGACACGGTATATGGTGGCGATTTCCTCGGCAATCAGCCGCCGATTAAAGATATGTGCGAGGCGGCGCCGGGGATCATCGACCTGCTCGACCGCATGGGCGTCCCCTTCAACCGGACGCCGGAGGGGCTGCTCGATTTCCGCCGTTTCGGTGGGACACTCTACAACCGCACGGCCTTTGCCGGGGCGACTACGGGCCAGCAACTTCTTTATGCGCTAGACGAGCAAGTGCGACGCTACGAGGCGGAAGGAAAAGTAAAGAAATTCGAGCACTGGGAATTTCTGTCGGCTGTACTCGATGGCAATAAAGTCTGCCGCGGCATCTGCGCGATGGATTTGCGTTCAATGGAAGTGCGTACCTTCCCTGCCGACGCGATCATTATCGCGACTGGCGGAATCGGAGCGATCTTCGGCAAGTCCACGAATTCCGTAGTCTGCACCGGATCGGCGCAGTCGGCTCTCTATCAGCAGGGCTGCTATTACGCGAATGGCGAATTTATCCAGGTTCACCCCACTTCGATTCCGGGGGAAGACAAGCTGCGGCTGATGTCGGAGTCAGCACGTGGCGAGGGTGGACGCGTATGGGTTCCGAAGAACGCCGGCGACAAGCGCGATCCGAAATCAATTCCACAGAGCGAACGGTGGTACTTCCTGGAGGAGTGGTATCCGAAGTATGGGAATCTCGTCCCGCGCGATGTGGCGACACGCGCCATTTTCAAGGTCGTTTACGAATACAACCTCGGCATCGATGGCAAGCCGATGGTCTACCTCGATCTGACCCACATCGATCGCAAGATTCTCGACCGCAAGCTGGAAGGCATTCTGGAAATCTACGAGAAGTTTGTCGGTGATGATCCACGCGACACGCCGATGAAGATTTTCCCCGGCATGCACTACACAATGGGTGGGCTGTGGATTGATTACAAGCAGGCGACCAACATCCCGGGCATCTTCGCGGCCGGCGAGTGCGAGTATCAGTATCACGGCGCGAACCGCCTCGGCGCGAACTCGCTGGTGTCGTGCATTTTCGGTGGCGGCGTTGCAGGTCCTAACGCTGTGAATTATGCACGCGGCCTGCAAGGCCCCGCCGGAGGCAACGGGCATTTCGAAGCCGAAAAGAAAAAGCAGGAAGAGAACAATGCCCTGCTCATGAAGAATGAAGGCAACGAGAATCCGGTGAAGTTGTGGCGCGAGCTGGGCGATCTGATGACCAAGGATTGCACGGTCATCCGCTACAACAAGAACTTGCAGCAGACGGATGCGAAGCTGGTCGAGTTCCTGGAGCGCTATCGCAAGATCAATTTGAGCGATCGCACGCTGTGGGCGAATACGACGGTGGTTTTTGCGCGGCAGCTTTACAACATGCTGCAATTGGCACGGGTGATCGCGCAGGGAGCGCGCATGCGCGATGAGTCGCGCGGGGCGCATTACAAGCCGGATTTCCCCGACCGCGACGACAAGAACTGGCTGAAGACGACGAAAGCGTATTTCGCTCCCGACGCAGACGAACCGAAATTCGAGTTTGAGCCGGTGGACGCGGGGCTAATTCAGCCGAGACCGAGGAAGTATTGATTTAATGGAGTCCAGACGCATTCATCCGCCCGCGAGCGAAGCGAGCACCCTGTTCCATTGCGCTTCGCGCGCAATCTTGGACGAATGCGTCCGGGGCTACGTGGATATTCTTAAAGGCTAATTGCGAATGGCTGATAAAACCGTCATCTTGAAGATCAAGCGGCAACTCACTCCCAACGGCAAGTCGTATTGGGAGGAATTTTCCGTTCCCTACCGGCCGAACATGAACGTGATTTCCGCGCTCATGGACATCGCCGCCGATCCCGTAACGCGCGATGGCAAGCCGACCACTCCCATCACTTACGACTCGAATTGTCTCGAAGAAGTTTGCGGATCCTGCGCTATGCTCATCAATGGCAAGGCGCGCATGGCTTGCTCCGCACTGATCGATCAACTGGAGCAGCCGATTCGGCTCGAGCCGTTCTCCAAGTTCCCAGTCGTTCGCGATTTGGCGACCGACCGCAGCGTGATCTTCGAAAATCTTAAAGCCGTAAAAGCATGGGTTCCCATCGATGGAACGTACGACCTCGGTCCCGGACCTCGCATGTCATCTGAGGATCAGGAGGCTGCTTACCCGCTCTCACGGTGCATTTCGTGTTGCTGTTGTATGGAGGCGTGCCCGCAATTTGACGATGCGACCGGATTCGTCGGCGCAGCCACGATCTCGCAAGTGCGCCTGTTCAACACGCATCCCACGGGCGCCGCGCTGAAGCGCGAACGCCTGACTGCACTGATGGGCGACGGCGGCATCCAAGAATGCGGTTACGCTCAGAACTGCGTCGAAGTTTGCCCCAAGGATATTCCGCTGACCAAGTCGATTTCTGAGGTTGGCGGGCAGGTCATGAAACAGGCCCTAGGTGACCTTTTCCGGCGCTAATTTTTGTCACTTTGCCCTATACGCGCTTAGGCTTCGCTTCATCTAAGTTCTGCAAATATAAGCATTAGCTGCACATAACGGAGCGGGCGACGGTGCTCCTGGTTGGTCTTGCGATTGCCGATAAAGTAGTGGGAGAGCTTGCCCCAACGGAAAGTAATCACCGAGTAACGGCTGGCGAATCGGGCCCTTATTACCGAACCTGAGTACAGAGGTAACGGCCTCAGGCCCCTGCAAGGTTGGACGACTTGACACCGTCGCTTAGAATAGCCGCTACCCGCGTAGAAGAGTTGCTGCTCGTGCTTGATGGGGCACGGTGGCTCGAACCCAGGAATACCACTTCGTGAAAGTCGTTCGACTAAAATTCGTTGCGATTTTGGCTGCGGCATTCCTGTGTACGTTGCTACCCAGCCAAGCCTTCGCCGTACGTCACGCGGTGGTCCATCGGACGCACCATAGCCGCGTCCGCTGGCTGCTCCGCTGGAATCCGATGTTCCGGCCCTCCCACGAGTCGCTCTTGATTCAGAACGCGGAAATCGATCGGCTCGACCTTCCCAGAATTCAGGATGAAACCGAATTAGAGGCGCTCAAAGCGGATGGCTCGCTTGTGCCCATCGTTCCGGGAGAGACCTTGCGCATCGAGCACTCGCTTGATCCTTCACGGCGCTTCTGCCGGCCGTGGACGCGCGACTTCGTGGATGATCTCAGCCAGGCATACTACAACCGCTTTCATGAGCAGATTCAGGTGAACTCGGCGGTGCGCACGGTGATTGTTCAGAAGAAGCTGCGGCGGCACAATCGCAACGCCGCCCCTTACGAGGGCGACACGGCTTCGTCACATTTGGCGGGAGTCACGGTCGATCTGCAGCGGCGCGGCATGACCAAAGAGCAGATTCGCTGGATGGAACATTATCTTTTCTATATGAAGGCGCTCGGTCTGGTGGAACCGGAAGAAGAGCGGCGCCACTGGTGCTTCCACATCATGGTGAGCGGCCATTATTCTGAGTGGCGCCAGACACAAAGCATCATCCCGCTCGAGCCGCAGCAGAATGATCACCCCGATAGCGACATCGCCAATAGCCCGGTCGCGCTGGGCAGCGGCCTCCAGTAGTTTTCTTCTTGGCTTGTCCGTTATTCTTCCGCAATGATCGTTCTCATGGCTGGGCTTCCCGGCACAGGCAAAACCACACTTGCGCGTGCACTGGCCTCGCGTACCGGCGGGCGCGTGATCGGCAAAGATGAAGTCCGCCACGCGCTATTTCTGCCCGAGGAAATCGAATACTCCTCACGGCAGGATGATTTCTGCTTGCAGGTGATGCTGCAGCTTGCGCAATACATTCTGGCGCGCGACCCTGCGCGATTCGTTTTTCTGGATGGGCGTCCGTTTTCTCGAGGCTATCAGATTGAAAATGTCATCATCGCGGCCAATTCGCTGCGGCAGCCCTGGAGAATTCTGGAGTGCGTCTGTTCAGAAGAAACCACGAGGAAGCGGCTTGAATCGGATCAACAAGCGAGCACGCATCCTGCGGGAAACCGCAATTTCGAACTTTACCAAGCGGTCAAGGAGCGCTTCGAGACCATCCTTCTGCCAAAAAATGTAATCGATACCGACCGGCCGTTTGAAGCCAGCCTCGAATGCGCTCTTGCCGCCATACAGTGAGGGTTTGAGTCCGACCACTTCCTGCTTATACAATCGAAAACTTGCGTCTTCGGTGAACCCATAATCGTGAAACTCTGCCTTGCAATTGTAATCGCTATCGCTTCCTTATTGATCGTCCCAGTCGTTGCCCAGAACTCGGCCAATACAAACAACAGCAATGAACGCATCAGCCGAAAAGCATGGGAAATTCAAAACTCGGCGATCGTCGTTGACACGCACGCCGATACGCCCCAACGCTTTCTCGACGAGGGCTACGATATCGGCTCGACCGATCCCAACGATCCGGGACATATCAGCCTCGACAAAGCGAAACGAGGTGGTCTCGGGGCAGAATTTTTCTCCATCTGGGTCGATCCCGAAATTAATAAGGGCCATTACGCCCAGCATACTTTCGATCTCATCGATTCGGTCTATGAGCAGGCCGCGCATCATCCGGATCGCATGATGATGGCATTCTCCGTTGCCGATATCGAGCGCGCGCATCGCGAGCACAAACTGGCGGCACTCATGGGCATTGAAGGCGGACACTCCATCGAGAACGACATGCGCCTGCTGCGCGATTATTACCGGATCGGCGTCCGCTATATGACCCTGACGTGGTCGAACACCAACGAGTGGGCTGATTCATCGGGAGATATCGACGATGCAAAGGTCGAGCACCATAACGGCCTGACTGATTTCGGCAAGCAGGTCGTCTTAGAGATGAACCGGCTCGGCATGATGGTCGATATCTCACACGTTTCTGACAAGACCTTTTTGGATGCGATTGCGACTACGAAAGCTCCTGTAATTGCGTCGCATTCTTCGGCGCGAGCTCTGGTGAATGCGCCGCGCAATATGACCGACGACATGCTGCGCGCCGTGGCCAAAAACGGCGGTGTGGTGCAGGTGAACTTTTTCAGCGGATTTGACGATGAGACCTTCCGCAAGCGTGTCGACGATCAGGCCAAAGACCTAGCGGCTGCGGTTCAGAAGTATGTGGACCACCTGAAGGCCGAGGGAAAGCCGGTGAACTACATGGATATCGATCGCATCGAGCGCGAATGGATGGCGATGATTCCTCGCCCGCCGTTGAGCGTGATCATCGATCACATCGACCACATTGCGAAGGTCGCTGGCGTCGATCACGTGGGACTCGGCTCGGATTTCGATGGCGTGAGTGGGGCAACTCCGCAAGGGATGGATTCCGCTGCTGATCTGCCGAAGATCACGCAAGCGCTGCTGGATCGCGGCTACAGCGCGGAAGATATCAAGAAAATTCTTGGCGGAAATCTGCTGCGCGTGTTTGGCAAAGTGGAACGCGTGAGCAAAGAGATGCAGAGCGGCGGACACTGATTGCTCTCCGCGTGGCACTCAGAATCTAGCATTCGGCATCCCAGCCCGCGAGTTCTTAGTCCTCCCGCCGGAAAGGCAGAACTTCTTTCGTTGGAATGCCAATTGCTGAGTGCTGAACGCTCCCATTACAATGCAACGTTAACCTCGAAATCCCCTAGGAGCTTTCATGCGGAAGTTGCTCTTTATTTACTCAGTAATGCTGCTGGTTGCGGCAGCGTTGGCACAAACAAGTACACACGCCTCGCCGTCGAAGCCCGGTACCTCGACGCATCTGGTGGTTCATCCGGTGGCCATTATCGACACAACCGTTGGAAAGATGACCTGCACCCTGTATCCCGATAAGGCGCCAATCGGAGTGGCTAATTTCATCGGACTAGCGACGGGAACGAAGGATTGGAAGAATCCGCAAAGCGGCGCGACGATGCACAACAAGCCGCTCTACGACGGGACCATCTTTCATCGCGTGATTCCAAATTTTATGATTCAAGGCGGAGATCCGGCGGGCAACGGCTCTGGTGATCCCGGATATAAATTTAAGAACGAGACTTCGTCTGATCTTCTCTTCGACCGTCCGGGACGCCTCGCCTACGCCAACGCCGGTCCGAACACCAATGGGTCACAATTTTTCATCACGGAAGTGGCCACACCGCATCTCAACGGTGGTTACACAATTTTCGGGCAATGTGACGAGGCAACCGTAGCCTTGGTGAAGCAAATCGCGCGAATGGCCACCGATCCGCAAAACGATCGGCCATTTCGACCGGTTAAAATCATTCACATCACCATCGTGAAACACCCTGCGGGAGCGCATCCGGCGGCTGCGGCAAAGAAGCCGGCAACGGCGACGAGCTCCCACTAGTTTTGGCATCCACACGAGATTGTTTCTTCAAACTGCAGCTGCTCTCGGAGTGACTCGCTTAATTTATTAATGACAACCGATTGATTTCAGAAAGGAACTCATGACTCGCCAACCTGGACTTTATGCAACATTTGAAACTACCGAAGGAAACATCGTCTGCCGGCTTTTTGACAAAGACGCACCGAAAACCGTCGCCAATTTTGTCGACCTAGCCGAGGGTAAACGGGAGTGGAAACATCCCTCCACCGGAAAGAAATCCAATGACCGGCTTTATGACGGCACGATCTTTCATCGCGTGATCCCCGATTTCATGGTCCAGGGCGGAGATCCGCAGGGCACTGGCATGGGCGGCCCAGGATATCAGTTCGAGGACGAGACCAAAGGCTCGCCCCACAAGTTCGACAAGCCCGGGAAGCTGGCCATGGCCAATGCCGGGCCAAATACGAATGGCTCGCAGTTTTTTATCACGGTCGTCCCGACCACGTGGCTGACTGGCAAGCACACCATCTTCGGTGAGGTAGTCGAGGGACAGGATGTCGTCGACAAGATCACGCGCGTTCCGCGCGGTCGCAATGACCGGCCGAGCAAAGATGTGGTGCTGAAGAAGGTAACCGTGGAAAAAGAGTAGACTCTTCTGTTATTGGAGGCTCTCTGGCCGCCACCATCGTAGTGGGAGCAGCAAAGACAGGCCCTACTCCAGACCGCGCAGCAGATCACCGGCACAAAAGTCGACGACCTCGTGCGGCAGGAACTCGGAGTGCCTTTTGGATTTCAGGGCGGGAGGCCGCTGTTCGAGTCCGCCATTGAGCTCGCTCATATGATTTCGTCGGCCGACCTAAGCCTCGCGAGTCGGCGCCAGCTCCAGCAGATCGGCGACTTTGGTCAGCAGGTCATTCAGCGCTTCCAGGAAATCCGGACCTTCTCGGTCGTCCAGAGGCAGGGAGACAACCGTAACCTCACGCTGGAACGCAACAACCTACTTAGCAACCTCGCGACCACCTACGACCAATTCGCTAGTGTCGCCGCTCCGACCCTGGCGCTTTCACAGCACCAAAGCCTCGGACAGTATGAAGCCGACGTCAAGACATCGGCCGAGAGAATGAATGCATTCTTCGAGGGTGAGACGAAGAAGTTCGAAGCGTATCGCCGCGTTACAAAAGGAGATATCGGACACGCTAGCCACGGCCAAGCAGGCTGCCCAGGAGGCTGGCATCACCCGTCACGAGGCGCTTTTTCGCGCTGAGGCCAACGAGCACAGGCAGATGGCGCGCTGGTGGCTGATCGCCACACTCATACTAGCGCTGGCATCCGGCTATCTGGCGTGGGTTAACTATAGCCGGACCATGGATGTCTTCATGTCAGTGGCGAAACAAACACTCGGCGGTGGGGCAGAGAAATCTGCCCCCGCCGAAAACGCGGCTGTTACTGTTCAGCTGGCTCTCGCGAAGATAATAGCCTTTTCGATCCTTCTCTCCGCGGTCTTATGGTCTGGCCGGATATACCGGGCCCACCGTCACAACTACGTGGTGAACAAGCACCGCCAGAACGCGCTTAGCACCTTTGAAGCTTTCGCTAAGGCAACGGAGGGGGACAACGCCACAAAGAATGCTGTCCTTCTCCAAGCAACCCAATGCATCTTCTCGCCGCAGACCACGGGCTATCTCCCGCAGGAGAAGGAGCCGGAAGGTTCTACGCAGATCCTCGAGGTCATTCGCGGGGTCGCCTCCGGCAAGGGCTGACCTAGACTCCGATCACGCCGCAGAGCTCCTTCACCGCCGCTGCGCTTTTGTCGAGGCCGGCTTTCTCTTCAGGCGTCAGCTTGATCTCGATAATCTGCTCGATTCCTTTTGAGCCCAGCTTTACCGGCACGCCAACGTACAAGCCCTTGATGCCGTACTCACCATCGAGGTAGGCCGCGCAGGGCAGGATCTTTTTCTTGTCCTTCAGAATAGCCTCGACCATCTCCGTTGTGGCCGCCGATGGCGCATAATAGGCCGACCCGGTCTTGAGATATTTCACGATCTCGGCGCCGCCGTCACGCGTGCGCTGGATCATCGCGTCGAGTTTCGACTTCTCGATCAATTCTGTGATTGGAATACCCGCGACGGTCGAATAGCGCGCAAGAGGCACCATGGTGTCGCCATGCCCTCCGAGGACGAATGCCGTCACGTTCTCCACGCTTACGTTTAATTCTTCCGCGATGAAGGCGCGGAAACGCGCAGAGTCGAGCACGCCGGCCATGCCGATGACGCGCTCGCGCGGGAATCCGCTGAGTTTGAAGGCAGTTTGCGCCATGGCGTCGAGCGGATTCGACACGATGATCAGGATGCAGTTGGGCGAATACTTTACCACTTCACCCACTACGTTCTTCATGATGTTGTAATTCGTGTTGAGCAGGTCGTCGCGGCTCATGCCGGGCTTGCGGGGAATGCCGGCCGTGATCACGACGATATCGGAGTTCGCCGTGTCGGCATAAGTATTGGTGCCGCTGACGTGCGAATCGCGTTTCTCGATGGGCATGGCCTCGAGCAGGTCGAGCCCCTTGCCTTGCGGCACGCCTTCAATGATGTCGATCAGCACGACGTCGGCGAGTTCCTTGGAGGCAATCCAGTGAGCCGCAGTAGCGCCAACATTCCCTGAACCTACGATAGTGACTTTCTTGCGCATAAGAATTCCTTTGTTGCCACGGATTAACAACGGATTAAAACCAGCACTGAGTTCTATCGGTGTTGATCCGGGGAAGTCCGTGGCGAATGAATTTTGAACCTATACCAATACCGCCGCACCCATATTTTCGATCATGTAACCCGCAAACTCGCTGGTCCTCACCTTGGTCGCGCCCGGCATCAGACGTTCAAAGTCGTACGTAACTTTCTTCTGCTCGATCGTGCGCTCCATGCTTTTCTCGATTAGATCGGCGGCTTCGTTCCAGCCTAGATGCCGGAACATCATCACGCCCGACAAGATCACAGAGCCGGGATTGATCACATCTTTATCGGCGTATTTCGGAGCCGTTCCATGGGTGGCTTCGAAAATCGCGTAGCCATCGCCGATATTCGCGCCAGGCGCGATGCCCAGCCCTCCGACCTGCGCAGCACAGGCGTCAGAGATGTAGTCGCCATTCAAGTTGGGCGTGGCGAGAACGGAGTATTCATCGGCGCGCGTAACAACCTGCTGGAAGATGGAATCGGCGATGCGATCGTTGATCATCAATTTCTTCTTCCATGCGCCGTTGCCGTGTGTCGCATAAATCTGGTCGAGCACTTGTTTGACTTCCTGCTCGACAGATTGCCGGAAAGCTGGCGGCGCAAACTCCATACCCGGTTCGACCAGTTCCGCATTCTGCGCGATCGTGAGATTCGGATTCTTGTCCTTGTTGTCGACGATCCAGCTTTCGCGCTCGGTGATCACCTTACCGCGGAACTCTTCGGTGGCGAGTTCATATCCCCACTTGCGGAATGCGCCCTCGGTGAACTTCTGGATATTTCCCTTATGTACGAGAGTGACCGTCCTGCGGCCGCTTTCGAGGGCGTGCTGAATGGCCATACGAACGAGCCGTTTTGTTCCGGTCACAGAGATCGGCTTGATTCCGATGCCCGAATCCAAGCGAACCTGCTTCTTGCCGCCCTTCAGCATGTCTTTATTTAGGAATTCGATCAGGCGGGCGCACTCGGCCGTTCCTTGCTCCCACTCGACGCCGGCGTAGACGTCTTCAGTATTTTCGCGGAAGATGACCACATCCATGCGTTCGGGATGCTTCACCGGCGAAGGCACGCCCTGGTAATACTTGACTGGACGAACGCAGGCATAGAGATCGAGGATTTGGCGCAGCGCGACGTTGAGTGAGCGGATGCCGCCGCCGACGGGGGTGGTCA
>Ga0335072_10005028_pt1 | contig 19507 bp, 18 predicted proteins | sample Lox_Sample_21_FD_206725 | JGI IMG/M metagenome (GOLD analysis project Ga0335072, IMG submission 206725) | Soil microbial communities from Loxahatchee National Wildlife Refuge, Florida, United States - Lox_Sample_2.1 | ecosystem: Environmental > Terrestrial > Soil > Wetlands | place: USA...
GCCACCTGGTTACGGCCCGCCACCCGGGTACGCCCCGCCGCCCGGGTACGCCCCGCCGCCCGGCTATGGGGCGCCACCGGGCTATGGGGCGCCGCCAGGGTACGGCCCGCCACCCGGCTATGGGGTGCCGCCCGGCTACAACCCGGCGTACGGTCTGCCGCTGCTGGTCCCCGGTGTTGCCAAACCCGGGATCATCCCACTGCGACCGTTGGGCCTCAGCGACATCTTCAATGGAGCCGTCGGCTACATCCGGGCCAATCCGAAGGCGACGCTCGGACTGACGGCCGCGGTGGTGTTGGTCATGCAGATCATCACCACCGCCGCCACACTGGGACCGTTGGCGGCCGCCACCCGGATGGGCTCCGATCCGAAGACGGCACTTTCCGCGGCCACCGCGGGCAGCGTGATGCTGGGTCTCGTCGCCCGTCTTCTGGTCGTCTGGCTGGGCAGCATGCTGTTGTCCGGCATGCTGACCGTCATCATCGGGCGGGCGGTGTTCGGGTCGCCGATCACCATTGGTGAAGCGTGGGCCAGGATTCGTGGCCGGCTGCTGGCCTTGCTCGGCCTGTCGCTGCTGGAAGGGGCCGCTGTGGCGGCTCTTGGCGGGCTGGTGGTGGTGATCATCGCCGGCGTGGTCGCCATCGGCAATGTAGCGGTGTCCATCCTGGTGATTCTCGCGCTGTTCTTCATCGTGATCGCACTGTTGATCTACCTGTACATCGCGCTGTTGTTCGCTCCGGTGCTGATCGTGCTGGAGAGGCTTCCCGTCTTCGATGCCATCAGCAGGTCCTTCGCGCTGATCCGAAACAGCTTCTGGCGAGTGTTCGGGATCTGGCTGCTGACCTATCTGGTGACGAGCATTATCGCCGGGGCGGTCGGGGCACCGTTCGCCTTCGCTGGCCAGATAATGCTGATCAAGCCATCGTCGATCGGCATGGTGATCCTCGCCACCACCATCTCGTCCATCGGCACGGCGTTGGGCCAGATCGTCACCTCGCCGTTCAGCGCGGGAGTCACCGTGCTGCTCTACACCGACCGCCGGATGCGCGCGGAGGCGTTCGACCTGGTGCTGCAGAGCGGGGCCGCGGGCGGGCCCACCCCCGGCGAGTCCACCGACAACCTGTGGCTGACCCGGCCGGTTTGAGGAACTGACTGACCATGCCTTCGATCGACATCGACCGCGATGGTGCACATCAGCTCGCGCAGGACGAGCTCAACAAACCGATCTACCCGCACCCATCGTTGGGCGAAAAGGTGGGCCATTGGATCAACCACATCTTGTACCGGATGTTGGAGGCGAGTTCGCACGTACCAGGCGGCTGGTTCACCACCACGGTGTTGCTCATCCTGCTGGCGGTCGCCGTGGTGATCGCCGTACACGTCGCGCGGAAGACACTGCGCACCAACCGCCGCGGCGACTCCCAGTTGTTCGAAGCCACCCAGCTCACCGCGGCCCAGCATCGTGCCACCGCTGAAGGCTATGCGGCGGAAGGGAATTGGGCCGCAGCGATTCGGCACCGGCTGCGCGCGGTGGCCCGCGAGCTGGAAGAGGCCGGCGTGCTCAACCCGACCCCGGGCCGCACCGCCAACGAGCTGGCCCGCGACGCCGGCGTCGCGCTGCCGCACCTGGCGGACGAATTATCGCAAGCGGCAACGGCGTTCAACGACGTCACCTACGGCGAGCAGCCCGGAACCCCGGCCGCCTACCAGATGATCGCCGATCTCGACGACCACCTTCGGTCGCGATCGACTGTCGCCTCACCGGCGGCCGCGCACCATGCCCCGGCCGACTCATGGGCGCAGATCCGGTGACGGCAACCGCTTCGGGACCACCTCCCGCACCCGCGACCGGTACGGCCAAGCGGCGCTGGCGGTTGTGGCGCACGGTGTTGCTCATTGTCGTCCTCTTCGCGGTGGTGGGCGCGATCGGCGCCTATTTGACCGCACCGCGGCCCGGCGGCCGGATGGATGCCGAATCCACCAGCCCCAACGGCGCCCACGCGCTGGTGACACTGTTGCGTGACGGCGGCGTCGAGGTCATCGTGGCCCACCGCGTCGGCGACGTCGAACGGGCGGCGCGCCCTGACACGCTGATCCTGGTCGCGCAGAGCCAGTACTTGGCCGACCGCACGCTGCTGGAACGGCTGGCGAGCCTGCCTGGCGACCGGCTCCTGGTGGAGCCGACCTCGCGAACCCGCGAGGCGCTGTCGCCGGGTCTACACCTGGCGCCCGGCACCGAATTCAACAGCGACCCGAATTGCACTCTGCGGGAGGCGGTTCGGGCCGGTTCAGTACAATTCGGAGCAAGCACCGCCTACCGGTTCAAAGACGGCCGCGAAGTGACCCGCTGCTACGGCGGGATGTTGGTCCGCTATCGCGACGGTGACCACACCACCACCGTGGTGGGCAGCTCCGACTTCATGACCAACGAGAACCTGTTGCAGGAGGGAAACGCCGCGCTGGCGATGAACCTCGCGGGCGCCCGGGCCCGGCTCATCTGGTTCGCGCCGGACCAGGTCGAGGGTGAAAGGTCCTCCCCCACATCACTTTCCGACTTGATTCCGGACAATGTGAGCTGGATGATCTGGCAACTGTGGCTGGTGGTGCTCCTGGTCGCCCTGTGGAAGGGCCGCCGGATCGGTCCCCTGGTGGCCGAGGAGTTGCCCGTCGTGGTGCGCGCATCGGAGACCGTCGAGGGCCGCGGCCGGTTGTACAGATCGCGCCGGGCGCGCGATCGAGCCGCCGAGGCGTTGCGCACCGCGACACTGCAGCGGCTGCTGCCCCGAATCGGCCTGGGCCCCAATGCGCCGGCGCCCGCTGTGGTGTCGGCCGTCGCCGCGCGTAGCGGAGCCGACGAGCGATACGTCTCTTACCAACTGTTCGGCCCCGTCCCGGCAACCGACCACGACCTGCTACAACTTGCCCGTGCGCTCGACGAGATCGAAAGGCAGGTCACTCACTCGTGACACAGTATTCTTCCGCGCCCCAAGCCTCCTCCACGCCCCAAGCCCAGGCCCCGCTGGCTGAATCGGCGCGCGGCGCACTCATGGCGCTTCGCGCCGAGATCGCCAAGGCCGTCGTCGGCCAGGACGGGGTGATCAGTGGTTTGGTGATCGCGCTGCTGTGTCGCGGTCACGTGCTGCTGGAAGGTGTTCCGGGAGTGGCCAAAACACTGCTGGTGCGGTCGCTGTCCGCGGCGCTGCAGCTGGAATTCAAGCGCGTGCAGTTCACCCCCGACCTGATGCCCGGCGATGTCACCGGTTCGCTGGTCTACGACACGCGCACCGCCGCCTTCACCTTCCGGCCGGGTCCGGTGTTCACCAATCTGCTGCTGGCCGACGAGATCAACCGCACCCCGCCGAAAACCCAGGCGGCACTGCTCGAGGCGATGGAGGAGCGTCAGGTCAGCGTGGACGGCGAGCCCAGACCGCTGCCCGATCCGTTCATCGTCGCCGCCACCCAGAACCCGATCGAATACGAAGGCACCTACCAGCTGCCCGAAGCCCAACTCGACCGCTTTTTACTCAAGCTGAATGTGACGCTGCCGCCACGGGACGCCGAAATCGCCATCCTCAACCGGCACGCGCACGGATTCGATCCCCGCGATCTGTCCGCGATCAGAGCGGTGGCCGGGCCGGCCGAGTTGGCGGCGGCCCGGGAGGCGGTACGCCAGGTCCTGGTCGCCGATGAGGTGCTGGGCTACATCGTCGATATCGTCGGGGCCACCCGTTCCTCCCCCGCGCTGCAGCTGGGGGTGTCGCCGCGTGGGGCCACCGCGCTGCTCGGCACCGCCCGGTCCTGGGCGTGGTTGTCCGGCCGCAACTACATCACTCCCGACGACGTGAAGGCGATGGCCCGCCCGACGCTACGACACCGGGTGATGTTGCGCCCCGAAGCCGAACTGGAGGGCGCCACACCCGACGGTGTGCTGGAGGGAATTTTGGCGTCGGTCCCGGTGCCCCGCTAGTGATCCTGACCGGGCGCACCGGGTTGGTGGCGCTGATCTGTGTCCTGCCGATCACGCTGTCACCCTGGCCGGCAAAGGCTTTCGTCACGCTGCTGGTGGCGCTGGCGATACTGGTGGCCGTCGATGTCGGATTGGCGGCGAGCACCCGCAGACTGCGCTATACCCGCTCGCCGGACAGCTCGGTGCGACTGGCCCAGCCGGTGACCGTCGGCCTGCTGGTCCACAACGACGGGCGCCGTCGTTTCCGCGGCCAGATCCGCGATGCCTGGCCGCCCAGCACCCGCGCCGAGCCGCGCACCCACGCCGTCGTCATCCCCGCCGGGCAGCGCGAGCACGTCGACACCAGGCTGCGGCCGATCCGCCGCGGCGACCAGCGCGCCGCCGCGGTCACCGCCCGATCGATCGGGCCGTTGGGGTTGGCGGGACGGCAGCGTTCGCAACAGGTGCCCGGTCAGGTCCGCGTGCTGCCACCGTTCCTGTCCCGCAAGCACCTGCCGTCGCGGCTCGCCAAGCTGCAGCAGATCGAAGGGCTGCTGCCGACGCTGATACGCGGTCAGGGCACCGAATTCGATTCGCTGCGCGAGTACGTCGTCGGCGACGACGTGCGCTCGATCGACTGGCGGGCAAGCGCGCGCCGAGCCGACGTCCTGGTCCGTACCTGGCGACCCGAACGCGACCGGCGGGTGGTAATCGTGGTCGATACCGGCCGCATGGCGGCCGGTCGCGTCGGCGTCGACCCGACTGCGGCCGACCCGGCGGGATGGCCGCGACTGGACTGGTCGATGGACGCCGCGCTGCTGCTGGCCGCCCTCGCGTCGCGGGCCGGCGACAACGTCGACTTCCTCGCGCACGACCGGTTGACCCGGGCCGGCGTATTTGGCGCGTCACGCACCGAACTGCTCGCCCAGCTGGTCAATGCCATGGCCCCGCTGCAACCCGCGCTTGTCGAATCTGATTGGCGCGCAATGGTGGCCGCGATTTCGCGGCGCACCCGGCGACGGTCGCTGGTGGTGCTGTTGACCGACCTGAACGCGACCGCTCTCGACGAGGGCCTGCTGCCCGTTCTGCCGCAGTTGTCGGGCAAACACCACGTGTTGATCGCGGCCGTCGCCGACCCGCGGGTCGACGAGATGGCGGTCGCGCGTACGGATCCGGCCGCGGTGTACGACGCGGCGGCCGCGGAACGGTCCCGCAACGACCGCCGTGCGATCGCCTCGCGACTGCGCCGCAGCGGGGTGGAAGTCGTCGACGCACCTCCCACCGATATCGCGCCCGCGCTCGCCGACCGCTATCTGGCGATGAAAGCCACCGGGCGGCTTTAGCTCGGCGACGATGCAGGGCGCGCAGCGGCCTGAGGAGGAGACGAGCAATCTGCTTTAGCGGGTCGGCGACGATGCAGGGCGCGCAGCGGCCTGAGGAGGAGACGAGCAATCTGCTTTAGCGGGTCGGGACTACGTCGGGCGCGTCATCGATATCGCCGGTCTCCCCGGCCTTGACCGCGCGCCGGCCGAAGTACACGACGTACCACAAGAACGCCACCTCGACGGCGACTCCGATACCCACCCGAAGGAATGTCGGCAACGGCGACGGTGTCACCATCGCTTCGATCAACCCGGCGACCAGTAACACGGCCACCAACCCGACAGCGACCGACACCACCCCACGGCCCTGCTCGGCGAGGACCTGTCCGCGCGGCCGGTCGCCCGGCGATATCACCGACCACCCCAGCCGCATCCCGACCGCCGCGGCCAGGAACACCGCCGTCAGCTCCAGCAGTCCATGCGGAAGGAGCAGGCCCAGCAGCAGGCCGCCCTTGCCGGCCTGGAACATCAGGCCGGCGATGACGCCCACGTTGGCGGCGTTGTTGAACAGCAGCAACGGGATCGGCAGTCCCAGGACAACCGCGAACGCGATGCACCTGGCGGCCACCCACGAGTTGTTCAGCCAGACGTGCAGCGCGAACGCCGCGGCGGGGTGCTCGCTGTAGTACGACTCGACGTCGTGGTTGACCAATTCGTCGATTTCGCTTGGCGTTCCGACGGCGGCCTGCACCTCGGGATTACCGGCTACCCAGAAACCGATCACCGTCACGACGGCGAAGAACACCACCGCCGTCGCCAGCCACCAGCGCCACGAGCGGTAGGCCACCACGGGGAATGACACCGTCCAGAAACGGGTGAACGTGCTGGTCAGCGGCGCGTGTGCGCCGGTGACCGCGGCGCGTGCGCGCGCGACCAGGCTGGACAGCCGCCCGACGAGCAACGAGTCGGACGACGCCGACCGCAGCATCGACAGATGCGTGGACACCCGCTGATACAGCTCGACGAGTTCGTCGACTTCGGCGCCGTTCAGCGACCGACGTCTCTTGATCAAATGGTCGAGCCGGTCCCAGGTACTGCGGTGAGTCAGCACAAATGCGTCGACATCCACCCTGCGCAGCCTACTCAAGCACCCAGCCTCACCATGTACCGTTCGGTGTTATGTCGGAGGTGGTGACCGGCGATGCCGTGGTGCTGGACGTGCAGATCGCCCAGTTGCCGGTACGAGTCGTGAGCGCGGTGATCGATCTGTTGGCGATGGTCGTCGCCTACATCATCGGCGCGGTGCTGTGGGCGCTCACCCTGACTCAGTTCGACAGCGCGTGGGCTGCCGCCATCCTGCTCATCTTCACGGTGCTGGTGATGGTCGGATATCCGTTGGGGATGGAGACCGCTACGCGTGGCCGGTCGTTGGGCAAGATGGCGATGGGGCTGCGGGTGGTGTCCGACGACGGCGGCCCAGAACGCTTCCGGCAGGCGCTGTTTCGAGCGTTGGCGTCGGTGGTGGAGATATGGATGCTGGTCGGCAGCCCCGCGGTGATCTGCAGCATGCTCTCGCCGAAGGCCAAGCGCATCGGGGATATCTTCGCGGGCACCATCGTGGTCAACGAGCGCGGACCCCGGATGGCGCCGCCGCCGATGATGCCACCGCAGCTGGCGTGGTGGGCCTCGTCGCTGCAGCTGTCCGGCCTGAGCCCCGGCCAGGCCGAGGTGGCACGCCAATTCCTTTCCCGGGCAGCAGAACTCGATCCCAGGCTGCGAGACCAGATGGCCTACCGGATCGCCGGCGACGTGGTGTCCCACATCGCTCCGCCGCCGCCACCCGGTACCCCACCGCAGTTGGTGCTTGCCGCCGTGCTCGCCGAACGCCACCGTCGCGAGTTGGCACGGCTGCATTCGATGAGGCCCGCGCCACCAGCGGCACCCGCGCCATTTCCGCCTCCCGGGCCGGCACCCCTGCCACCTCCCGGCGCCTGGCCAGCGCCGCCGACGCAGCAGGCTGTGGCCTGGCCGTCCGAGCCGACACAGCAAGCGCCGCAGCAGGAAACGGATACGGGCGGGTTCCTGCCGCCGCACTAACTACTTTGGCAGAGGAAATCGAACGGTGATCGACGAGCGACCCACAGCGGCCAATAATGTTGGGAGCACGGCGTTTAACGCCGCCGATCGGCTAGCGATCGTCAACTTGCTGGGCGCCTACGCCTACACCTACGACCAGTACCGGCTCGACGATTTCCGCGCGCTGTTCACCGAGTCGCCGGAGCTCGAGTTGCTGCATGAAGGCCAGGCGTTGTCGGCCGAAATCGACGTGGTGATACGCCTTCTCGAGGCCCGTAAGGCTGGGTTCAAGGCAGAGAACAACCAGCGCCGGCATGCGTTGAATTCGTTCTGGTTCACCAGCCAATCCGACAGCGAGGCCACCGGGCACTGTTATGTGCAGGTGTTCGCCATCCGCGCGGGTGGACCGCCGGCTGCCGACCTGACCGCTTGCTACGACTTCACGGCGGTCAAACAGGACGGGTCGTGGCGGTTCAGCCGGTGGAAGGTCGCGGCTGACCAAACCAGCGTCGGGACCCCGGCGTCAGGATGATGGCCGCCACCGAGGCTGGGCGTCCTTTCTCCGCCGCAATGAAGGAGGGCTCGACCGTGGAGCACGACGCCGCGGAGAACTCGCCGTTCGTGACCGAGCTGCTCGCCGGACGGGTCAATGGCCGGGGCTATGCCGACTACTTGCTACGGCTGCGGGTGGTCTATGAGGCGCTGGAGGACTCCGTGCGGAGCCGTCGCGACGACCCGTTGGTTGCCGCCGTGTACGACCCGGCGCTGGAGCGCCTGACGGCGATCGATGCCGACCTGGACCACTGGGCACCGGGCGGGACACGTGATGTCGAATCCCGGGCCGCTGAGGCGTACCGTGACCGGCTTGTCGGCGCATCCTGGGGCGGCGCGCTGGTGGCCCACCACTACACGCGCTACCTGGGCGACCTGTCCGGCGGCCAGGCTATCGGCAAGATTCTGGACCGCACGTTCGATCTCGGCGGCGCCGGGCTGGCGTTCTACGAGTTCGCGGTGCGGGCCAAGCCCTACAAGGACTCCTACCGGGCCCGACTCGATGGACTCGACCTCGACGCCGAGCAGATCGATCGCGCGGTCGACGAGGTCAAAGTCGCCTTCGCCCTGAACCAGGCGCTGTTCGACGAGCTCGCCGACAACCTGCCGGCCTATCGGAACTGATCGATTACCCGGCGACGGTAACGGCCATGATGGCGACGTCGGCGACCAGCAGCGCAAATCCAAGCAGCGGAACAACGATGCCCGACCGGCGCTTGGCGCTGAACAACGAGACGAGGATCACCGCAAAGGCCACCACGGGCGCGCCGTAGAACGCGACACCGAAGTCAATCCCGCCGCGGCCCGGATGGGGACAGGCGGGCTCGGTGCAGGCGTCGGTGCTCATCACTGCACCGAGCGCAAACAGCATCACGATCGCGGCCGCCGGAACGGTGCATATTGCCAGCCCCCAGTTCACCTTGGCCCCGGCACGCGCGTCGCGGCGGTTTTCGGCCGGCGCCGGTTCCGCGCTCCTAGCTGGGCCGTCGACGGTCCGGTTGCCGTTATTCGCGTTCATCGGACAGGGCCTACCCGGCCTCTGCCGGATGCAAACTCGACTTCTAACGTTGCATCGCGTTAGTCTGCGATATATCGTGATATAGCGAGGCGCCGGACCTGGCGCTTCCTCAACAGACAAAGGACCTACAAACATGAACACTCCATTCACTCCTCCCGGCGGGCCGTTCGCAGCCCGTCCAGGATTCGGATTCGGCCCCGTCGGCCCGGCTCAACGGCGGGCCCTGCACGGAGCCAAGCGGCACGCGCGACGGGAATTCTTCGAGAACCTGCGCGAACAGGCCGCCGACCACGACGGACCGCTCGGCTTCGGCCCCGGTTTCGGCCCCGGCTTCGGCGGTGGCTTCGGCCCAGGTTTCGGATTCGGTTTCGGCGGCCCGCGTGGCGGCCGGCGTCGGGGCGGCCCGAGCCGCGGACGTCGCGGCGACGTGCGAGCAGCCATCCTGGTGCTGCTGGCCGAGCGGCCGATGCACGGCTACGAGATGATCCAGCAGATCGCTGAGCGCAGTAACGGCCTATGGAAGCCCAGTCCCGGCTCGGTGTACCCGACGCTGCAGTTACTGGACGACGAAGGCCTGATCACGGCTAGCGAAACGGACGGCAGCAAGAAGCTTTTCGAGCTGACCGAAAACGGCCGCGCAGCGGCCGAGAAGGTCGAGACCCCGCCGTGGGACGAGATCACCGAAGGCGCCGACCCGGGTCACATGAACCTGCGGGCCGCCATGGGCCAGTTGTTCGGCGCGGTCGCGCAATCAGCGCACACCGCCACTGCCGAACAGCAGCAACGCATTGTCGACATCCTCAACAATGCGCGGCGCGAGATCTACGGCATCCTCGGCGAGGACTAGTACCTGCACCGTCCCGCGAGCGTGCACAGAATGCCGGCAAAACCGGCGTGTCGTTGTACATCTGTGCACGCTCGCGGCAGCGGGCGCTAAGACACGTCGACCCAATCCAGGGTCCGCTGCACCGCCTTACGCCAGCCCGCGTATCCGGCGGCGCGCTTGTCGTCGTCCCACGTCGGCGTCCACCGCGTGTCCTCCTGCCAATTGGCCCGCAGGTCCGACGGATCGGCCCAGAACCCGACTGCCAGACCCGCCGCGTAGGCAGCGCCCAGCGCGGTAGTCTCGGCGACCACCGGCCGCACCACGTCCACGCCCAGCACGTCGGCCTGAATCTGCATGCACAGGTCGTTGGTGGTGATGCCGCCGTCGACCTTCAGCACCTCAAGGCGCACACCCGAATCCGCTTCCATCGCGTCCACCACGTCGCGGCTCTGGTAGCAGATCGCCTCCAGCGTCGCGCGAGCCAGGTGCGCGTTGGTGTTGAACCGCGACAGCCCCACGATCGCGCCGCGGGCGTCGGATCGCCAGTAGGGTGCGAACAATCCGGAAAACGCCGGCACGAAATACACGCCGCCGTTGTCGTCGACCTGACGTGCCAGGGATTCGCTCTGCGATGCGCCGCTGATGATGCCCAGCTGGTCACGCAGCCATTGCACTGCCGAGCCGGTCACCGCGATCGAACCCTCTAGGGCGTAAACGGGTTTGGCGTCCCCGAACTGGTAGCACACCGTGGTCAGCAGGCCATTGTTTGACCGGACGATCGTCTCGCCGGTGTTCAGCAGCAGGAAATTGCCGGTGCCATAAGTGTTTTTGGCCTCACCCACATCCAGGCACACCTGACCGACCATCGCGGCATGCTGGTCGCCGAGCACTCCGGTGATCGGCACCTCGGCACCGACCGGCCCGGTATCGAGCGTGACGCCGTAGGGCTGGCGCGCCGACGACGGCTCGATCGCGGGCAGCATCGCCCGCGGGATGGAGAAGAACGACAACAGCTCGTCGTCCCAGTCCAGCGTCTCGAGGTCCATCAGCATGGTCCGGCTGGCGTTGGTCACATCGGTGACGTGCACGCCGCCCCGCGAACCGCCGGTCAGATTCCACAACACCCAGGTGTCGGGGGTGCCGAACAGCGCGTCACCGCGTTCCGCGTCGGCGCGCACCCCGTCGACGTTCTCCAGGATCCACTGCAGCTTCCCGCCGGAGAAATACGTCGCCGGCGGCAGACCCGCCTTGCGCCGGATCACGTCGCCGCGGCCGTCGCGGTCCAGCGCCGATGCGATCCGGTCGGTGCGGGTGTCCTGCCAGACGATCGCGTTGTAATACGGCCGTCCGGTGCGCTTGTTCCATACCAGCGTGGTCTCGCGCTGATTGGTAATGCCCAGCGCTGCAATGTCTTTAGACGTAAAGCTGGCGGCGTTCAACACCGACATCAGCACTGACGCGGTGCGTTCCCAGATCTCGACCGGATTGTGTTCGACCCATCCGGCGCGCGGCAGGATCTGCTCATGCTCGAGCTGATGGCGGGCCACCTCGGCACCGCCCTGATCGAAGATCATGCAGCGAGTGCTGGTGGTGCCCTGGTCGATGGCGGCGATGAATTCCGGCAACTCGGGCAACTACACTCCTCCGGTGTGACATCGGGCACTGCATGTCAGCGTCCATCATGGTCCATATGGCGACCGATCTGGATATCGAAGACATCGACAGCATGCCGCGTGGCGGACCGGATGCGTCGTGGCTGAACCGGCAGTTGCAGACCGATCGCCTGGATACCTCGACCGCGACGACGTAGCACGCCGGAAGCGTGCGGTGGTCCGCTCTATGGACCTGCTGGGACGGCTTTTCGGGCAAGCTGCTGATCATCGACCTGCCGCGGCCGCCTTCGGTGCTGCACATCCTGCAGCTGTCGCAGATGCTGCCGTTGACCATGATCCCGCTGCTGCACGACGGGCTGATTCGCTGCGGGCCTACAGCCGCTCGGCCTGCTCAACAGCCCGATGACCCCGCGTCCGCAAATCGTGGTCGCGACCCGCCGCCAGCGCGGTTGCGTTACCGACGGCAAACCGGTTGCATCGGCGTTGTGGGCGAAGAGGTAAAGCGCACCACGTATAACCGCGCACAACGGCGGGAGTACCGGCGCAAGGTCCAGCTGTGTTTGGACGTTTTCGAGACGATGCTGGTGCAATCGCGGTTCGACGCCGACCGGCCGCTGACCGGCATGGAGATCGAGTGCAACCTCGTCGACGCCGACTACCAGCCGGCCATGTCGAATCGATACGTGCTGGACGCCATCGCCGATCCGGCCTACCAGAACGAATTGGGCGCCTACAACATCGAATTCAACGTGCCGCCGCGATCGCTGCGAGGCCGCACCGGCCTGGAACTGGAAGCAGAGGTGCGCGCCAGCCTGAACGATGCCGAGGGTAGGGCCAGCTCCGGCGGGGCACACATCGTGATGATCGGCATTCTGCCGACCCTGATGCCACAACACCTGGCCGAGGGCTGGATGAGCGAGTCGACCCGGTATCGGGCGCTCAACGACTCAATTTTCAGCGCCCGCGGCGAGGACATCCCGATCAACATCGCCGGACCGGAGCCGCTGCACTGGCAGGCTGCCACGATTGCACCTGAATCCGCTTGCACCAGTATGCAATTGCACTTACAGGTAGCGCCCGCGGCTTTCGCCGCCAACTGGAACGCGGCCCAGATGCTGGCCGGTCCGCAGCTGGCGCTGGGCGCGAACTCCCCGTACTTCTTCGGCCACCAGCTGTGGTCGGAAACCCGGATCGAGCTGTTCGCGCAGTCCACCGACACGCGGCCCGAGGAACTCAAGACCCAGGGCGTGCGACCGCGAGTGTGGTTCGGCGAGCGGTGGATCGGCTCGGTCGTCGACCTCTTCAAGGAGAACATCCGCTATTTCCCGTCCCTGCTGCCCGAGGTGTCCGACGAGGACCCGGTAGCCGAGTTGGCCGCCGGGCGCATCCCGCAGTTGCCCGAATTACGGCTGCACAACGGCACGGTGTACCGGTGGAACCGGCCCGTCTACGACGTCGTCAACGGGCGCCCCCATCTGCGGCTGGAGAACCGGGTGTTGCCGGCCGGGCCGACAGTCATTGACATGATGGCGAATTCAGCCTTCTTTTACGGCGCGCTGCGCAGCTTGGCCGCGGCGGATCAGCCGTTGTGGACCACGATGAGTTTCGGTGCGGCCCAAGCCAATTTCCTGCATGCGGCCCAGCACGGCATGGACACCCGGCTGCACTGGCCGGGCTTGGGCGACGTGACGGCGGAGCGGCTGGTGTTGGGCACGTTGCTGCCGATGGCGCACGAAGGACTGCGGCTATCCGGTGTCGACGCCGACGTGCGCGACCGCTTCCTCGGCGTCATCGAGGGCCGCGCCAAGACCGGCCGCAACGGCGCGCGCTGGCAGGTGTCCACCGTGCGGGCTTTGCAAGACGGCGGTATGACCCGGCCGCAGGCCCTGGCCGAGATGCTGCGGCGGTACTGCGAGCACATGCATGCCAACCAGCCGGTGCACACCTGGGGATAGCTTTGACCGCATGGCGGCCGGCGTTTGTTCACGGGAATATGCCACCGTTTGCCAGCGAGGTGTTTGCGTCCTACGACCGCGACGAAAAGGGCCGGACGAAGCTTCCCGCGTTCCTGCTGACGGCGCACCAGGCCGGCTGACACCGACGCGCGCCTGATGGCTAGGCGGTCGTCGCCGCGGTCGCGGCGATCAGCGCTTCGGCAAAGGTTTCCAGGTCCTCGGCCGTAGCGTCCACGTGCGGCGAGATCCGCAGCCGCGGACCGCTGAGCTCCAGCGGCGCCCGCACCACCCCGACGAACGTGGTCAGCATCCGCCGCTCGGCAAGCAACCACGCCCGCACGGCGGCGGGATCGACACCATCGCCCGGAGCCAGCGTGGTGGTCGCGCTCGGCTCCTCGACCTCTTCAACCACCGTCCAATCGGGCACGTCGCCCAGCACCGTGCGGGCGACGCCGCCCACCTCGGCCAGGTCGGCCCGCACGACCTGGGGACCGTAGGCCAGATGCTCCCCCAACGCCACCGAAAATCCCACTCGCGCAGCGACATTGGCTTCGCCGAACTCCAACACCTGCGCCACACTGAATGCCGACTCCGGCGGCGTGAGCCGCGGCTGCAGCCGCTCCATCAGCTCGGACCGCACCGCCAGGAAACCGACACCCCGGGGCCCGGCGATCCACTTGCGCGACGACGCATAGGTGACGTCCGCGCCCACGGCGCAATCCACCTGACCCAGCGCCTGGGCGGCGTCCACCACCAACGGCAACCCCAGCTCCCGGCAAAGCTGCGCCACCATCGGCAGCGGTTGCACGATGCCGCTGTGGCTGGCCACGGGGGTGAGATGGACCAGGTCGGGCGGGTCCTCGTCTAAGGCAAGCGCCGCGTCGTCGAGCGCCAACCTGCCGTCGTCGAGGGTCGGCAGCAGCTGACGGTCGAATCCGTGGACCCCGAACAGAGCCAGGTTGGGACCGTATTCACCGGGCAGACACGCAACCTTGCGGCCCCCCGCCCAGGCGCCCAGCAGCAGATCCAGCGCGTTCAGCGAGCCGGTGGTGAACACCACCTCCGCGTCGGGCATGCCGCACAGCGCGGCGAACGCGGCGCGTCCGGCGTCGAGCACGGGGATGGCGGCTTCGGCCGCGACGTATCCGCCGACCTCGGCCTCGTTGCGCGCGTGCTGGGCGGCGGCATCGATCACCGCGAAGCTCTGGCGCGAGCAGGCCGCGCTGTCCAGGTGCAGCCCGGCGACCGGCGGACGCGCCGCTCTCCAGCGGTCAGCCAGCGATTCGCTCACTTAACGGCCAGCGAGAGCCCGAAGTCGCCGGCGCTGTCCGTCCACCACCGGATGCGACGCAGTCCGGCCTCGGCCAGTTCGGCGCTGACCCCGTCCGGGTGGAACTTGCAGGACACCTCGGTGAGCATCTCCTCGTCCGCCTCGAAGTCGACGGTCAGGTCCAATGCGCCGACGCGCACCCGCTGCCGTCGGCCGGACCGCAACCACATCTCGATGCGCTCCTCTTCGGCGTTCCAGCGCGCCACGTGCTGGTAGGCGTCGACGTCGAAATCGGCGTCGAGTTCGCGGTTGATCACCGCGAGGACGTTGCGGTTGAACCGGGCCGTCACCCCGGCGGCGTCGTCATACGCGCGCACCAGCCGACCGGTGTCCTTCACCAGATCGGTGCCCAGCAGCAGGCTGTCCCCCGGCTGCATCACCCCGGCCAGGGTGGCGAGGAACTCCGCGCGTGGCGTGGGCGTGAGGTTGCCGATCGTCGACCCGAGAAACACGAACAGCCGTCGCCCGCCGTCGGGAATCTCGGTCAGGTGTTCCTCGAAATCGCCGCAGACAGCGTTGATCTCGACACCCGGGTATTCGCGCTGGATGGCGGCCGCGGTCGCCGACAACATGCCCGCGTCCACGTCGAAGGGCACGAAGCCGCGCAGCGATCCGCGGTCACGCAGCGCGTCCAGTAACAGCCGGGTCTTCTCCGACGTCCCGGCGCCCAGTTCGACCAGGGTGTCGGCCTGGCTGGCGGACGCCACGTCGACCGACCGGGCACGCAGGATCTCCGCCTCGGCGCGGGTCGGGTAGTACTCCGGCAAGCGGGTGATCTGGTCAAACAGGTCACTGCCCGCCGAGTCGTAGAACCATTTGGGCGGCAACGACTTCGGCGTCTTCTGCAGACCGTCGGACACATCGCGGCGCAACGCGAGATACGCCGAGTCGGCGGCGAGGTGGTTGGACAACGACAGCGTCATCAAGGTCCTTTCGACAGCGGAGTCAACCTGACACCGGACATGGTGACTTCGACGAGGTGACGGTCCGGCACGTCCGCCCAGTCCGGGTCGTCGTCGTAGGGCTCGCTGGCCAGCACCACGCCGCCCTCGCGGCGCAAGATGGACAGCGTGTCTCCCCACACCGTCGCCAGTAGCCGAGATCCGTTGGCGGCCAGGATGTTAAGTCTGGCAAGCGGATCTGCGGCCCCGAATTCCACCACGGTCTGGCCCAGCGCATCCAGTCCACGCTCGAAGACGACGGCCGCGAGAATCGCACTGTCGCAGACTGATTCGGCCGACGAGCGGACCGGCAATACGGTGCGGTCGACGACTCCGTTGTGCGACAACAGCCAACGGCCGTCGGTGAACGGCGCCGTCGCGCTGGGCTCGATCGGCATGCCGACGGTCGCCGAGCGCACCGCGGCCACCACGCAGTGGCTGCGCAGCGCCGGCGCCACCGAGTCGAACGACACGTCGCCCCACAACGGCGCCGCGCTGCGCCAGCGTCGCGGCACCGGGCCGTCAAAAAACCCGACACCCCAACCGTCGGCGTTCATCAGGCCGTGCTTTTGCCGGCGCGGGGCATACGACTGCACCCGAAGACCTTGCGGCGGGTCCAGCACCAGTGCGGAGACCGTGACCTCCTCGCCCAGCCAGCCCAGATGACGGCACATCAGGCGTCCCATGCCAAGCGGACACCGGAGAAGATCTGACGACGGTACGGGTGATCCCAGTTGCGGAAGCTGGGCCGCAGGATGGCCGACTCCACCGCCCAGGAGCCACCGCGCAGCACCCGGTAGTCACCGTCGAAGAATGGCTGCGAGTAACGCTCGTAGATCATCGGGACGAAGCCCGGCCAGGGCTGCAGCGGCGAGCTGGTCCACTCCCAGACATCGCCGAGCAGCTGCTCGACGCCGTAGGCCGAGGCGCCGGCGGGGTAACCGCCGACGGTCGCCGGACGCAACGCGGCGCCGCCCAAATTGGCGCGGGCGGGCGAGGGGGCGTCGGTTCCCCACGGATAGCGACGACGGGCGTTCGTCGCCGGATCCCACGCGCAGGCCTTCTCCCACTCCACCTCGGTGGGCAGCCGGGCACCGGCCCAGGCCGCGTACGCCTCGGCCTCGAAGTAGCTGATGTGCTGCACCGGCTCGTCGGCGGGAATGTCCTCGACGTTGCCGAACCGGGTTCGGGTACGCCCGTCGGGACCCCAGAACTGCGGCGCCGTCAGACCCGCCCCGGTGCGATGCTGCCAGCCGCGATCCGACCACCACCGCGGCTCGGTGTAGCCGCCGTCGTCGATGAAGTGTCGCCATTCGCCGTTGGTGACCGGAACCCGGCCGATCCGGAACGCCGGCAAGCCGACGACGTGGGCGGGACGTTCGTTGTCCAACGAGTACGGTTCGCTCGCGGCGTCCACGCCCAGCACAAACGGGCCGCCCGGGATCAGCACCGACGTCCCCGCCAGTTCCGGGCGACCCGGGGGCACGGCGGCGGTGTCGGCCAGCAACGGCGCGCCGGCGCGCAGGTTCAACGCCTGCAGCATGGTCTCGTCGTGCTGGTTCTCGTGGCTGACCACCAGCCCGAACACGAAGTCGCCGCCCGGCTCGTCCGGCAGGGCGTCCAGCGCGTCCAGCGCGGCGGAACGGACCGTGCGGCAATACGACCGGGCCTCTGCCGGGGACAGCAGTGGCAGGTCGACCCGGCTGGCGCGGGAGTGTTCGAACGCGTCGTAGAGGCCCTCGACGGCCGGCGGCAGCATCCCGGGCCGATTCGGGTCGCCGCCGCGCAGCAGCCACAGCTCTTCCTGCTGACCGATATGCGCCAGATCCCACACCAGCGGGCTCATCAGCGGGTCGTATTGGCGACAGAGCTCGGCATCGTCGAAATCGACCAACTGCAACGTCCGCGTCCGCGCCCGCTCCAGGTCGTCGGCAAGCCTTTCTCGGCATAAGGATCGCAAGCGCGGCGCAGCCGGGCGCAGCGGATCGGAATCATCGGCGAAAGTCACAGCCCACCTTGTGCCAGCTGTGTCACGGTAGGCGCGATCCCGTGGGCTATCACCTCGTCGGCGAAGTCGTCGGCCGGACAACGGCCTTGCTCGACGTTGCGCACCAGGCGGTCCATCGCGTCGGTGAGCTGCGGCGGCGCCTTCGCGGCAGCGACAGCCACGCACCGGTTGGCCGCCTCGTACAGCCGGTGATCACGCAGACCGAGCCGGGCGGCCTTGTCCCAGGCGGTGGCCACCGGTTCGACGGCTTCGGCCGCGATGTCGGCGGCCACCGGGTCGTCGAGCAGGGCCACCAGAGTGAAGACCAGCGCGGGCCAGAAGGCGTCCGGCACGCTGTCGAGGTAGCGGATTTCCAGCCACTGCCGCGGGCGCACCGGGGGGAACAGCGTGGTCAGGTGGTATTCCAGGTCGGCGATCGTCGGCCGGCGATCGCCGAGCATCACCGAGCCGTCCACCCAGTCCGTGAACGGCACGTAGTGCGTGACCGCGGTGAGGTCCACGCCGTCGGGGTCGTGCACCAGCATCACCGGCGCCTTCAGCGCGTATCGCGCCCAATCGGTGCCCGGCTCGTCGCCGCTGGCACCCAGGATGGGTCCGCAGCGCGCGGAATCCATCTGGCCCCACACCCGCTGCCGGGTGGAGACCCAACCGGAGAACTCGCCGCCCAGCATCGGCGAGTTGGCGGCGATCGCGATCATCGTTGGTCCCAGGGCATGCGCCAAGCGCACCCGCGCGGCCCACCCGGCCTGTGGCCCGGCGTCCAGATTGACCTGGATCGAGGCGGTCGACGTCATCATCGCCGCGCCGGCCTCCCCGGAGTGGCTGGCGGCGAAGAACTGCTCCATGGCGCGGTAGCGCGCGCCCGGGTTGATGCGCTTCGGCGGCCGCAGCGGGTCGGCGCCCAGGAAGACCAGCCCAAGCCCGGCGTCGGCGAAGGCCGACCGCAGCACCGCCTGATCGCGGTGCATCTCGTCGATGGCCGACACCGCACCCTCGGCGGGTGGACCGGACAGTTCGACAGCACCACCGGGCTCCACGGTGACCGCGCTGCGGCCCGGCAGTGGCGGCAGCAGCTTGAGGACCGCGGTGATTTCCTCCCAGCTCGGCCTGCGGTGCGGGTCAGCCGGGTCGTAGCAGTGTGCCTCCACTTCCAGACCGACGCAGCCCAAGGGGCCGTCGACCAGGCAGGTATCGGAGAGGTACTGAGCGACGGTCGAGGAGTTGGCCATCTCGGCTTCGCCCGCGGCGGTGATGGCGGCGAACGTCATATCACGATCCCTCCGGGCCCGAGTTGTCCAACATGCCTCAACTCTTCATCTTGCAGACGGCACCGACATATTCCCGTTCTCGCTGGTAAAGGCCGCACGGCGTACACGAATACCCAAATTCACCCGCACTACTGACCCAACGCGTTCTGCATCGCCCCGGCCAGGACGCTGACCGCGGGACCGGCGTTGCCAGATTGGCAGACCTTGGCCTGCAGCAACACGTTTTCGCGCAGCCGGGTTTGAACGAAGCATCGGCGGTCGGTGCCCGCTTCCTGCTTGGTCCAGTTCTCGTCGCTACCGGTGGCCGGTCCGCCCGCGAACGACCAGACCTGCGTGATCCCGTTGTCCAGGTGCATCGCGGTGGTTTGCCCCGAGCAGCCCACGGTTCGGTCGACGACTCGGTGGAAGGCCCGCGCCGCGGCGTCGTTGGTGGCGAATACTCCGACCGCCTGCTTGACATAGTGGGTTTGGTCGCTGCCCGAGGTCTGAGTGATGGCTCCGTTGAACGACGCCAGGTCTGGGTCGTTGTACACCTCGGACAACCCGATGTCGGCCCAGTTGTTGCAGACCGGCAAATCGACCGAAAACTCCTGCGACGGCTGGGTGAACACCGCCTCCCACCCCATCGGCGCGCCGACAATGTTGCCGACCG